>JGI24159J19872_10002037_pt1 | contig 23451 bp, 10 predicted proteins | sample Ectturendosymbi4_FD_19872 | JGI IMG/M metagenome (IMG submission 19872) | reverse complement strand
TTTTTGGCCAAAGTTAAGGGTTACGTCGGTAATAAAACCTCTTGAAACTTATGAAGTTGCACACTACAAGTGAAGAAAACGTTTTTCTTGAAATGGAACTCCACCAACCCTCCAGCAATTACTTTTAAAGCAACACGTTAGATTTAGGGAAACTACATTGGGTGGATGAGTCAAGGGAATTGCGCTTTCAGATAAAGTATGGAGTCAAGGACCCAGGAGCACTTTCGTGGCCAGAGGAACCGGCTCGAAACGTCACTGAGCGGCATATGCTTGTTTTCCTTACCGAGCTGCTTTTACGCGTTGCGGGATTGTTCGAACTTGCACTCAGCTTTCGCGGTTTCGCGTAGTCTTGATAGTCTGGTCCACGCTTGAACATAGCACGTATGTCTTTCACCTGTGCATAACAACCGACATGTAAGGAACATGCTTTGGACACGGCCAAAAAATACGATTTTCAATTTCGTACCATCGAACTCCAAAGTAAATGAAGAGAAGCAAGCAGACGGAATGAAATTTTAAAACTATTTTCGAATTTGTGTTTGAAAAAACAGCTCTAACACTTGACAACTACTCCGGTTGTTACCGGAAGAAATGAGGACTACAGTTAAGTTGAACTATCAGCGTTCATTCTATAGCCAAGTTCGTGTGATAAAGAAACAATTATAAAATCGGTGATTGCATCGTTTGCTTATAAAATAAGTTTTACTTAACTACTTTGCCTTACATTTAGGCTGGGTTGCTTTGTTTCTCAAGGTTTTGGATCAAAACCGGCATCAGGTCAAGAACGCAATGACACAAGAACACTAACAGTTACGACGCAACATATAGTCCGATTCATTTCAATACAATAGTTCAAGCAGCATTAGCAGCGGCTTGGTGAAGCTTCTTTCCAATGAGTCACTCGTCCATGCTCCTAACATTATTTATACCCAAGTGCGAACCACCGGGCGGCAAAATCAAAAAAATCTTTTAACAGGATGGGTAGCTTTACCAATTAGGGAGAAACGATAAAAATTGTATTTATCTGGCGTTGCTGACAAATTCCCAAGATTGATTTTTACCTGCAAAATGCGAGTTCCCAGGAGCATTATGTTGCTGTAGGTTTTAAAAGCAGACTCACCAATCCTTCCATGAAAGTGTTACGTAAACAAAAAATTGCAAAAGACATAGCTTCATACAAGCGATTCGCATCATTTCAAATGCCGCATTTCCATTTTGGTATCAAATTTGCGATGCATTGTCTGCTTGAAAAACATCACCAACCAAACGTTTTTCGTTGTGCTTGAAACTCAAAGTGTCGAAAAATAAAAACTTGATACTGGTAGGAAAATTGCCCACGGAAAGTAAACATTGCTCGACAGCGCGCTCCAGCGAAAAGCTAAACAAATTTGCAACAGACGTCGCCAGTCGCTTTAGTTACGGTGCTGTGTACTGTTGAGGGAATTGCAAGTACTGAAGGAGTCGTTCCAAGCAGTTGAAATGCTACAGTGAGTGGTAAAACGCGTTTTCTCACTTGTAGGCATAATTTCAATCGTGTTTTGCTTGTTTGTTTGGCCTGACATAAGAATGCTGGCAAACAATTCAGAAAATTAAGTTTCACGTCATCAACCTTTTACGCTGAAATAGTGGTTCGTTGATTTTAGGATGCATTGTGAAACGAGGAATATACAACCTTAAAATTGTAAATTAATCAGTGTTTTATTGAACTTTTTGTTTCAAATTTTCAAAATATTTTGATATCTACAGTATATTACCAGTGTCGCTGTAGTATTTTTCGCAACGAAACAAGTAGTTTGTTCAATCTTCAGAATTAGCAAAAACTGACAAAAATCCATGACGGAGAAACTTCGACAGTCTCCTTTAATCAAATAGCGGAAGATCATAAACCTAGGTTCAAACAGGATAAGGAATAAGTATTTTTGCTCTAGAGCACGTTCTTAGCGAAAGGCAGTAACTCAGGATACTTTGTATGGCAAAAAAGTACGAAATAGCAAATTTTTGTCAGGAAATTTACCTTAACCATCTGTACTAGTGCCATTTCGCTGTTTTTTGCGGTTGCGTTTACTGAGACACTTCTCTCTGGGACCCACTTCATAAAACGATTACTTTTTCATGCTTAAAAAGTTTTTGCTTTAAGGATTTTCCTACAGATAACTCAGCTAGTTCTTAAGTAAATTGAAACGTTTGGAACAATTCAAAGTAATCGCTGAAATTAAAGCAGGTGGCTGATATTTTAAAGAAATGTTAGGTTTAGCTGTGGATCACGTTTGCGTCGGATTTTTGAAAGAGGATCTAGAAACAATCTTGCAACGCAACAATTCAACCAGCGTTACTGTTCGAGCGATGTGCTTATTATCAGCAAGCATTACACGCGCAGTGGGTGGCCCGTGCAGCCACGACTCACGTGTATTGCAGCTTTTCGAAGCTGATAGAATGTGTACCGGACTGCAGTGTTTGCTAAGCTAACTATCATTCCAAACGCGTCATTCCAAAAGCCACGCTTCAATTCAATGCTCATTACATAAGTCGAAACAAGCCGTGTTCATTAATTTACAGCAGCGACTGTTAACACGATGGCTATACCTTCATCGTGGGAGGTTCCACAACTCCGCTGAACTCCTCATCATCTTCGGTTGTATGAGGTGGTACAACCATCTTGCAGCTTGCGTCCAGCTGTGAATCTGGTGCAAGATCCAGATCGTTTCCTTATTTTGTGTATTCTCGCAAATGATCACGTTTAGACTTCAAAACGCACTCGCTTTCATTAACTTGAACTTTTACTGAAAAGCTATGTGCTATTCAAACAAGGCATTTGCAAATTACTTGTACAAGATAGCATAAGTCAGAAAAGACTATGCAAGAAAAGTTTTAAGCTCGCGCTGTGGTACGGGGAACCGTTCGTAAAAACATTATATCCGACAGATTTAGCACAAAAACTGCTATCTTTGCGCATATTTAGCTATCTCTGTACATCTGTGGTCAACGATGGCGTTACGACTTCACCTTTAAAGTCTACTTGCCTGGTAGGCACCGGTACTCAAAATTTAAAGTTTATATTCGGCTTGACTGGGAGGTGCAGGAAACATTATTTTACTCAGGCATTTAGCTTTTACAGGTAGGTGCTGAAACAAAGAAGTAGGCTTTCAAAAGCAAAGAGAAAAACACAGCCACAGGCAAACAAGTTTAAGGACCTACTGAACAATGCGTTTCTCCTAATTTTGCATTTTTAATGTATAAAAATAACGAAAAACTCCCGTTTCACGCGTATTGAGTGGAATTCGGTAAATAACCTCCAGAGAAATACCCATATATTTACGATTAATATTTATAGCAAGCCGTGGGCAGAAATTACATCAAAAACTGACAAACAGTCTTTAGCGCAAAACTAGCGTATTTACCGAAAAGTGGCTGTGGATGGAAATCTAGTAAAATTCGATTTAAAAATATTACAACCAAACTGTAACTCAAAACGACAGGTGTCAGCAAGAAATACTTAACCGGTTCTTTTCTGCACAAAACGCTGAACCTACGGAGGGCGTCGGACGAAAGTGAAACTGTTTTGATGCTTAGAAAAGGCCGCAAAAGTTAGCAGAAGCACGGAAAACGAGCAAACAAAAACACCGGCCAGTGCCTGGGAGGTTTACTGGTTTACTGCGTTTCTGCTCGTACGCCAAGCACTGTATACTTTAAAACACAAGAGAGCAATGCTCCCTCCCATACTTCGTATGTACAGCTATTTATTGCTCCAGCGCCATGCACAAAGTAGAACTCGAGCAAACATTTTACAGCACGCATAAAACCTTCCGGAAAAATCTAGTTTTCCATTCCCAAATCAGACAAAACATACACAGACATACAAGCAAAGCGCAGATCAAAATATATCGTTTTTTGAAGTACATCCTTTTAAGCTCAAGCAACTCCACTGTTTATCCGCATAACATGCAGAATGCTTGTCCTGTATTTCCTTATTTTACTTCTTCTAACCTTACATATAACCAACATCGGCAGTATCTGTCTCAGTCGGTGTTTTTCTTGCTGCTCTGCCATCGAGCAATGCACAGTGGCATTTTATTCTGATAAACTTCAGTCCATCATATTCACCCACATACCTTCCTAAAGTGGACCAGTATGACATGCTTATGTATTTGGCATGAATTGCTGATTAGTTTCCTTCCAAATACACAAACTCCCATGCTTGTATTTACGACACGCGGCTTTTCTCACGTGGTTGGCTGCACAGCAATACATTTCACCCGGGGTGCAACAACACATTTTGGTGGTTGCTACGAAAATGCAGCGTAAACGGTGCTTATGAGCGCAGACTGGAAATTATATGGTTTTATGAAATCTTCAGGAATGCAAGGAACACTTTTATTTTTTCAGTTCAACGGATCAAGAGAATGCCTCAAGTTGCGCAACTGGGAAAAAGATGAAAACCTTCTCGTGTGAAGCTCACTGGAGACTTGTGTGGATAAAACCTTTATTGCTTCCCGTCACGCACCAGTAGAGATATTGAAAATCCTCCTCTCTTCTAACCCGCCTGTGTTTTCACAACGCTACCACTACTTTGTGTACCGAAACGAGAGTATTCAATACAAATCAAGCGAAGTCTTTGCAGAGCACCGTCGAAAAGCAATACAGCGGCTGCCCAATTGCTGGTGATTGCCGCACTTACATGAATTGAAAGTAGAAACAGACGTGTGATCCCCGCTAGCATGTTCATTTATCACAGAAACAGTATCAGCATCGCTTATTTCAGATTTGTAGCGAAAGTTTTTAATCGAATTCTAAATTTCAAAATAATTCTACCTCGATCTAAGCACTACCGAACCTATGGCATGATCATGAGGATTGCGGTAAACTTAACCATTTTAATAAAACCTAATACACCAGTAAACATCAGAAATAGGCACTAAACTGAATAGTGATCTATTCCATCAGCTACAGACCTACATATCCTCGTCAGTAATTACTGGGCATGTCCGATTCCCGGTCGGGTCACACTAAAACTTAAAAAAGTACTTGCGACTTTTCCAGCCTCATGCTTGTTTAAGGGATACAAAAAAAGAGAAATCTTTTCAAGAAGAAAACTTCGCATGCGATGTTGCCATTGACTCGCCGACGTTGCAGCGTTACCTTTGAAAGTACAGTATGGCAGCGTGGCCCACGGCGCAGAGCAGACGAAGATTGGTGTCCACTTGCGACACCCCGCAGGGGATACAAGACGAGTACAATAAAACTATCTTTTCTTTTAATCCTATTCAATTTTCTACATCGCGACCAGGCACCAACAGCCATAAGCCCTTACTCCCAGTACTAGTGCATGCGAGCAACGAGTGAATAGCGCTGCTACGAGATATTCACGAAAATTCCGTATTAAACACCTTGAAACACAAGTCGTCTTTCTTTGGTAAGGGCCAAAATGCAGTCGAATTGATTACAGACACAAAAAACGTACATCCAAGCAGTCATTAACAGGCATGTGGAGCAATAGATTTAGACTGCGTTCTGCGCTGATGCTATTCCAGGTAATACTGAGACGAAATAAATGAATTTCATAAGCTGTAGTTTTGAAGCAGGCATTAAATATTTAACGCCGTAAGTGCAGTAAGAACAACAACCGGTTGTTACGTATTATGCGCCATATTTTTTTGATATAAAACGTCGTTAAACGTTTCAATGTCAAATAGTCATAACAACGGTAGTATATAGTTTACGTTCAGGTAACAATTCTATGTCCGAAAACTCAACCGTTGAGTGGAAGTACGACTTGCAAGTATGTTTCCATATCATTGAAATTAACCTCAAATTGCCAACTCTTCGACAACTTGCAATCCTCCGACATTATAACATCGACTTAAAATCCGTTAGCAGCCATTAAAAGATGATAGCTGTTGCCATAGAAACAGCGACAGTGTAAAAAATGACTGCGTGTTGGCTTGATGTGAAGGGGTTTTCAAGCCATGCTTTCAAAACATGGGTTTTCACCGAAATTTGGAAAACATGTTTCTCTGGTTTTAAAATGCAACTCCACTCCGGCAAGCAAGAATTTCTTCCTCGTATATTTGTAATTATAAAATATTGTGTGCTCTTGTATCACCTAAATTTGAACTAGCGGGACGTTCAAGATAAACTGTTGCTTAGATTTTTCTTGCATTTTTCATGGAACAAAGACAAATCGCGAGATAACCGAAAAAAAGTAAGAAAATGACCGTGTTGTCTGCACAGTGTCGTCCGTATACAAGGTAAAATATATAACGTAATGATGGGGATGCAAGTTGGAAAATGACTCTTTATTATTTCCGCTGTTTTTTCATCGCGAAAAAATGACATAAATAACACCAAATGCATACATCAGCAATCAGCCTACACACTGACCCAATGTCAAGTTTAGATTGCCTTCACACCAAGCAGTGACTGAGGGCAAGTCAACTCTGTGCAGAACAGCGGAAGTGATCAGTAGAACTGTAGTGCCCATTGGAAAGGAAACTTGCAATTACCAGAGTGATTTAGTCGTCAATAAGCCATCCGCAAACATCGAGACATGCTTGGAAGGTCAACAATGTGATATTCGTTTGGTAGCGTAAACATCATAATTGCGCAAATGGGTCCCCCGTCTGATACGAAAAGCGATATTCCAGGACGCCACTCTTTTTGTTGTACACACTCTTCTACAAAAGATGATAGATTGTGAAAACCTGAGTGTTTCACGATCGTTTGGAAAAGGGTGTTGTTGAAGTAAAAAGATGTCTTAAGCCTGAGTAGCAAAATCACAACAGTGACAACAGGTCGAGCGGGTTCACTAACAGGTCAGACAGCGCAATTACCAGGATTAAATCTAAATCATATAAAAAATCCGAATCCGTGTGATTTTTTAGATCAGGGGTGGCCAACAAGTCGATCGCGATCGACCGGTCGATGGCCGAGTGTCAGTTGGTCGATAGCGCCTGATTTCATATTGAATTGACAAGATACCTGAAAAGAACGATTTTCAATCAATATTCTAGGAATAAAGTACATTAAAATTATCCATCAACTGGTTGGTCACGTATAATCTTTGGTGCCTTTTGCGATGGCTGACCATAGGCTAGCAAAGCAGACGCCGCGCAGGTGTTGTGATATGTTTTCTTATTATTCTGTGACAATCACGATTTAGGCGTAACAGACGCTTTTGCCTTCTATCTGTGCATCATTTACTAAACGGTACACTGTATTTGCACATGTGATACTCAACTTTGGCATTTTATACTTGTGACTTTATTACCTACCGGTCGATCGCGGGTTAGCAAGAAATGTTCTAGTCGATCCCAGTCGAAGACAATTTGGCCACCTCTGTTTTAGATCATTCTATATAAAGACATTTTATCAGGCGGTTACTCCTAGCAAGCGTTAGAACAAGCCACATCTATAATTTTTATTGCATACAGCAGAGGGAAAAAGTTTTTGAAGGTATTGATGATTTGTTTGCGTGTTGCACAAGACGTAGTAGTTAGGGTGTTTACCAGTCTCGCAGAGAAGACATCGTTTGGCATTTCGATTTGACGTGATTTTAAAATCGACTGCTTGGAACATTTCCGCGTTAGTCGCAAAACTACGCTGCAGCATTTTTACGTTTCTTGGTCTTGCAGTTAATGCTACTTGGGTGTTGCATCATTGCACATCCCAGAGAAGTTTTATTAGGACCCGGAAGTGCCCATTTACCTACAACTTTGCACATGGCTATCACAAACTACAGTACAAGCCATGAATGAACTAAAGCATACCAAATCTCATTAAATTTGTTTAAACAAGCTTACTGTTTATGTATTAAAATGCAGAGACATTGGTCGTTCAATGCTTAAAAAGTTTTAAAAACTGTTTGCAATGAGCAAAAAGGTTTTGCGTCTACGCGCACCAGTCAATGGAATATCTGGTATTGAAAAAGTTTGATCAGCTTTTCTTTCTGAAGCACAAGTAACCGCTATTAAGAAGTACATCGTGTTGAGCAAAGATGATGTGAAGATAATGTTTCGTTCAACGCGTTGTTGTGACAGGTAATTACTTCGGCATTGATAAACATATGCGAAATAATTGTTTTTGTTTTGTCACCCAAACTGCTTAATAATGATTGCTGTAAAAAAAACAAGCAAAACACCTGATACTGACCAACTTGCAATCAAACCTGTAAACCAGGGGTGCATAACCTGCGGCCGTTCTGCCTAACGCGGCCTCGATAAAAAGTTATGCGGCCGTCCACATGTAATTTAAAATATACCGGTAAGTTATGGATGCCGTGAATCCCTTAAAACTCTCTGTCTACGCTACAGTGTGTGGATACTTAGTACACTGGAAAGACGACCAAACAGAGGTGTGGAAATGTGTTTGAATAAATTCATTAAAATGTCTGACATTTCATTATACCTACAGGCACGACTGAATGAGATAGTATCGGATAAAACTATATCCATACGTAATTCATAAAAATAACTTGAACTCCCTGGCGGCCATAATTCATAAAAATACAGTTAATGCGGCCGGCAATAGCGAAAAGGTTGCGAACGCCTGCTGTAAACAGACAGAACGACGAGGTGAGCATCAAAAGCCCCACAACGTTTTCGAAACTAGACTTGGCCCAATGCCAAATATTGATCTTTAAAAGCGTAAAGCAGAATTAAAATGGCAGTTAAAACAGGATCAGCAACGATCTCCACCAAAATATAGTAATCATACGTTCTCAGATGGTGAACATCATAGGCACACAAGACCGGCTTTGCAACAGAGGGCACATCAAATATATATTTGCTTACCCTTGGTTTGCTTGTAAAACGATTTATGTCTATAACCTCAAAGAAAGTTTTATGTCTATAACCTGAACTGTTTTTAGCGTTTCGGAAGATTGAAAACATTTGGCTTTGCTTTCAAAAGTTGCTCGAAACCTCTGTCAATTTCAACGATTGATGGCTTCACTATTCGAGCGCACGGAATCTTCAACCATTTAAATTATTTAGGTTATTCGAGGAATTCAAAGCACTCTTCAATAAAAGTAAAAGCTTGAATTTTTGCTCAAAGAGTTTTCCTTAACATAAGAACGTCTTAAAAGCCTTGCTATACTTTCAAACTCTCCTGCTTCAATTAGAATACGCACAGCACTGGCCACACGTCAGTGGCTGTTTCACAACCACACGCATAAAACTTAATTTTGGCCTATTAATGCATATACTGTAAATTTCTCTGTCAATCGGACATTTCTGAAACAAAGTTGAATGACTCAGAGAACTGCACTTTCAACAAGCAACTCAACATGACCTTTTACGTGGAGACGTGTTTACAACTGTCTGAAGATATCTATTCGGGTGCCTGTGCTGCATGGAAAATCTGTCACACAAGTGAGCATTCAAATGTCACGTGTGTTCAAGCCTCCGGCACATTACATTTGTGCGGTTCAGTGGTGTTTTCCAAGTGCTGCTTTTGTATCTACAGTCTAAGAATCTTATGCTCTAGCAGCATTATCACCAGCTTTGACTTCAGCCACAGGTGCTCTCAGTTCAAACTAGTATTCATTTCAACATGTAACTCTCCGAGTATTAATTTCAATGCGCAAATAACAAAATTGAATCTACTGACGACAAACCATGTTTACTACCAGCAAAGTGTAAAAGGTAGTGCTCAAACGTGCGAAACTATGTAGCTTATAAAAAGCTTTATAACGACATCCACAGCTATTGCGTATCTTGCACAACGAACAATACGAAATCCAAAAAAACCTCAACCGCCGTGAGAACAAAAACTAGAGGTTTAGCTCATGATAAAAGTATAAATAGTTGACTGATTAACAAATGGGTGGAAAATGTCACAGAATGATTGTGAAGCAGGACGAGCAACATCAAATTTCTACATGCACATTGCACATGAATGAAAAAGTTCTTAACTTGGTGTGCTAATTGAAAGGTAAACCAAGCTCTTAGCTTTAATTTCAGAAATAGAAGCTTCTAAGCCAGAAGTAATTTCTGCAATTTCAGAACAAAACAAGAGACCTCAAACACAACTTGTTAATATTTTTGCAGTTTTACCACTCTACTTTTGACTTTTTGAAGTATTTTTTTGAAGCTTTTGACTTATTTTTGTTTCCGTACTGAATGTCCTCCATTATCAACCTTGCACTAACAAACAATCAATCCACGGTAGAAGTAATGAATTTTTATGCATCAGCGGCAATACAAAAGATAATATATTTGTTTGCAAACGAAAACGACGAAACGTGGCTAATTGTCCTCTATGCAAGCCAGATTTAAAAACAATACTTTTTTCCAATTGCTGCTAATGCCTGTAAGCAAACAAACTACTCCACAAATTAAACTTTTCCCAATTATGAACGTTTCTCAAAAAAACTATGCACCTAATTCCAGTCATAGATGTTCGATAGATGATTCTGTCAAATGAGGTCTTGATCTGACCGCTAAAGCACGCCGCACGCCTGAGAAAAATTCGCATTGTGTATTGTAAATAAAAGATTATATCTCATCACAGCCAACTTTTTGCAGCTCTGTCTGCGACGTTTATCCGAGGATATTTTTACCCTTCAACATTTAATGTCTTAAACATCTTCACTTCCTTTCCACCCTCGGTTGATTTTCTCAAAACTTTTCTAAATGCCAAGCAGTCCTAACTATGCCAGATAATCGGGCTACACGGCGTAGGAATGGCTGACAACGCACCCGTGCACCCTACACGTTTTATTTGCCGTCTGAAACCTTGCGCTCGCTCACCCAACACTTTACCACATCTATAAGCCTGAGTTATGCGCCGCGCACTGCTTCTAGCAGTTCCACCCAAATTCGACAGAAGATGACGTCTGCGGTCGGCTCCGGAACGCAAAACCGCTGCCGCATCGTTCATTAACAATATCGGGTACGGCCGCACAAGCGAAAGCACGCACTTCAACGTCTAAACATAGCGACAGCGAAATAACATGGACCTTTATGCACCACGAACTACTCTCAGCGAAATACTGATGCCAAGCGCAGATGCAACCAATATCACCTCGGAAAACAACGGTAAAAAGAGCAATAAAATAGTTGACATGTACGCGAAGCAAGTGTTTGTAAATTCTTTAGAAACGGCAGCAACATTTACTATGACCACCACTTGAGTCGCAATCGCCAACCATCCTGTCTCATAGCAATCAAGCCCAATTAACCTTTGCCCAGAAATCACATTTTACATGGACACGCCGCTGTATTGATTACGTCTATTGAAATTTCAACAAGAGCAAACTATTCAGCGTTGTAAGAGGTCCATTGTCGAATCACAACATTCGGGCCATTGACGCTTGCGGGAACGTGCCCATTAAAGAGTGACGTGACGTTGCTTAAGCAAAACCATCAAAACCTGTGCAGTTTCAGCCACCATCGTAACCAACGCTGACCTTTACAGTCATTCAAAGTGGTTTATAGAACGTTACCTGACTGCTTTATTTAAGTCTTAAAAATTTTCCGTACCAAATAAATTTTGGAAAACAAACAAATCATTGCCGTGGCCTGGTACATTCAATACATGAACACGTTTATTGTAAGCACCTTGCTTCTACGTCTTATTCTCTACCTCAATTTTTCAGAAGGTGCTGGAGAATAAGACATAAAACTTGTGGTTGTGTTGGATCAATACTGTCGTTGTTGGAATTTTTCAAATCTAACAATTAGCTGCTGGACTACTTCCTTTCATCGGTATTTTCCAGTCTCGTTTACCAGTTGCCGCAAAACATCTTCGAAACTAATGCACAAGTTTAGCAAAATAACGTTAGTTGTTACCAACATGTTTTGTTTTACCAAGTTGTGAAAATTTTAACCAAGTGGAGATGCTTGATATTACCGACGGTATTTATTTTTTGTATTTCTTGTTTTCAACTCAGGTAAAACAAAACATGTTTGCAACGGCCAACAAATACCAATATATTAATTAGAAGTTGTTTTTTCTTCACAAAAACACCGAACATTAGGGTTGGAACAAAAAATGTCTGTAACACATAAGGTTTCAGTAGCAAAAATTTTGCAAAGAAGTCAGTGTACAAAACATAGAGCAAAAACAAAGTTTGAAAATATTATGTCTCGCATAGGCTGCAATGTACTATTATCAATACCGGCAATCTTTTCGTGTATCGCGTTTTTAGGCAAAAACTCTGGAAGAATTCCCTGAAGGTATGAAGAAAATTATGAAGTACATGCAGTTATAGTTATAGTCAATCAGTGGCTAGCTGAAATAACAAGCTAGTATCCCGGATAACAAGATCTGCTAAATGTTTTCAAACACATTAAAAGTGAAAACGCATTCCGCGACGTTTGTTTTTACCAATCTGGCAATATTTGTTCGGCCAGAACCTGGCATCCACTGACTGATTAGTTAAATTTTCATAACCAGCTTAGAATACACTGCACCGAAAGTCTACCAGTAAATTTACAGCTAGAATGAGAGCAAGAATTAGAGGAGCCCTGTTCTTGGCTTCGCGTATACTTGAACATAAAAGCATGCCCAGCACGTCCGACAGGCATGACAATCATCACCTTCAACGATGAAGCAGCTCAGAACAGCCTGTAAATCTCGTGCTGCTGCCATTTCGTGTTTGCTTTGCACAGACGCATGTTCTATTTAGAAACTACCTACTGCGCTGGCACTTTTGAAAACTGTTTGAGTGCCCATTTAGAAAGGTCAGTGAATAGCAACGATGAAGGATTTTGCTCGACAAGTAGTGCAATTAACTTCGACATCGCGTTCACTCGCATATCTTTGGGAGCCTTAAAAGACGTGTCGCATCGATAACGGTCTGTGAAAGCAGCAAGCCTCTCTGACCAACAGCACGTACCAACTACGACGAATGCGACTGATCCTAAAACGTAAACCTTTTGCTTTAGGCTTGACCAGTCAAATACTTCACAGCCATCCGCCGTATTTCTCTAAAAAAACTATCTCATGATCAAAAACTTGCGTTTCGTAAGCAGTTTTCCGTCAGGTAAGCGTTACTCCGCACTGCACCACATTGAGCCCTGGCCGACCAAAGCGAAGAACTGCTGGTTTAATGCTACGAAGCGATAAACAAATGCTGCGATCTTAATCCGACGTCTGGATCCCGTGCTTATCAAACCAGAAAACGTAAACCAGCGTCAGATAATCGCCAACAACATTGCGAAAAGCATAAACACATTCCCCGAGCAGAGGAATTTCCTGCATCGGTCTCGATGCTCTGACTAAGTCATTTTCCTGCTGCAGCCGACAAGTGCGAAGTCAATTAGAGTGCGCTTCCACCTTTCTGAACTAAGACCATAACAACCTCCTCCGATTTTGCAACATTCTAAGTAAAAAACAAAGCATTCGTCACCATCACCACAACATTTCTGTTTCAGAGAATATTTCTAAACAACACAATGTTCCACGTAAGGTATTTTTTTGCAGTGAAGATGAAACTAACAGCTTTGGAACAATTTTGACATTGCTCTTTACTTCCATTCGCAAGTTCTGGCCTTTCAGTCTTCACACAGTTCGCTCCGATTATCAAGAAAGCTAGTACAATTTTCGTCACAAGAACCTTCGCCATTTGAAAAATGGTCTCCAGCGCGATCCCGCTCAGTGCACATTATTTCATTACTCAAGCGCCAAATCTTGGAATATCTGCAAGAGTTTTTTCGAATGTCGAGAAACGCTGGCAAAACAAAGCGAAAGTGCATTCAAACCGTCGCAAACAACAACCTCAAACGACAGTGCCAAAGAAATCCTGCGCTTCGACAAATAGTTTTTATTACAGCACGAACGTAAATGTTGCTGGCGCATTTGCTAATGCTTTCAGCGTTTGTTACACTCGAACCGGCCAAACGCCACGCCCACAGCGCAGTTGCGTCCAGATCAAAGTCAAGCGCTGTGCCGCTCCGTGCCAATAAATTGCAGCTGTGAAAGCGGAAACGCAGACCACTTCGCGAACGCAGCTGATAAACCTTCGTTTTAACGTGGTTCTGCGTAATGCAGCGGAACCTGCTGCAAAAAACGCAAAGAATTCCCAAAATTTCTCGGCAAAATCACACCAAAAAAAGGTCACCATTGAAAAAGCAAATGCTCTGCGAGCGATTTATATCTTGTATGCTGCAACTCGTGGTAGTCTGTTTCAGAATTCAACCTAGGGTAGCAAGTAGATCGACAACAAAAGTAGAAAATGTACGGCAATGCATGCGCACGCCTCTTGCATTTTATTTCAGTTTATAATCAAGCCTAACAATTGGGCCGCCACCACATCGACAACCTTTGTATGTTAAAGAAAATAACCTTACACCAAGCCCTTAATAACCGAAAAATAAGTCTAAAGTTATCCCTTTAAACTAAACTGATTCAGACTTAAGTATCTCAAGATAATCTTATACACAGCGTCTATTGCAGTGGTTCCCAAAGTGGGTAATTACCCTCCATGGGCAATACGCGATTATTCGGGGTCTAACGCGGAACCAAACCCACAATGTTGTTCTGTATTATGAGCAACGTTCCCTCAAAGAGCTTGCTTAGTGTGCGCGGAATGGACGGCCGTGTGAGCTCAAATCTCAAAGGTGGGGCTTGCGTCCGATTGAAAGCACGTATTTAGTTTGTCTTGTCAATACTTATGCAGTGCGCGTCAGAACGAAAGTACTGCGCGGGGGTTCTAGGCCAGCTACGCGGCCGCGCAGCCGAGCAGCTTAGAGGGAACATTGATTATGAGCGATCACTGCAAAAGAAATGTTCGACCTGAAATCTAATCAACAGTGTGAGAAGAATTAATAAAGAGGGTAGTAAGACTTTACTCACTACCTTGATTTGGGTAACGGCTCAAACAAGTCTGGGAACCGCTGGTCTATAGATGCCCAGGATTGCATGGTCCTATCCAATGTTATTGGTAAACAAACAATTTTTTATTGCTGATGTTAAAGCGGACTCTAAATGCTTTAAAACCTGTTCTCATTGATGCACAGCGCCAAATTGGAACGTTATCCAGCGATCGCAACGCCAAAACAACCTTTCCATTTTTTAAAGGCGGGCATGCAAGCCCCTCCCGAAAATAACGTAACGTGCTTTACTCAGAAAGGGCCGGTGTTTCCACATTCGATGAATCTGTTTCGATTTCAAGCATGGTAGGTTGTTGGTTTAACAGACCGTTAGTTTCTGCCAGAGCAACATCACTACTTGAACTTCTACGTATTGCAGTCGGTAGTTGTAAAACATTGATGGAGTAAATAATGTCTGTACACGTAAAGAATCAAAAAGTATCACTGCACTGTTGAAAAAATGCGTACCTTAATCTGACTGGCATGGCAAGCAATAAGATTAGAAGTATAACGTGCATTCTTATTTTTTAGAAGCAATGCTTTTTCTATTTCTATTTTTCTTTTTTTAACCATGTGCCAATCGCATGAAATTCTCTTCTTTTGCTTCCAAAATAAGTGGCACGACAAGTCGTATCGCATTATCCGGTGTGCTCGTTTCATTGAGGGTTGATTCATATAAAGTGAGATGACCACTACAGTTCGCAAGCAGATGCTGTAAGTCAAGGGTGGAGAACCTGTGGCCCGCGTGAATGTGCGACATGACCACATCAGAATTTTCTTTACCCAAGTTGAAACACAACATCGCATCAAAAACGAGACTTCATGACAAACAAACATGTAGACATTCAGTCAAGAGAAGTTTCTCTCGCTTCTTGACGTAGTTTTCTCTCCTTATTTTCCTTAGGAAGATAAAGGTAGAATTTGAAAATGTAATTTTTGCCGCTCTGCGGCTCGCCAGCAATATTCCACAATTCATGTAACCCGTGATAGCAGATAGGTTCAACATCCCTGCTGTAAGCAATAGATTGGCTAATATTTTTACCAATATTTTGGCTAATTTCAAGTTCGTCTTACCTTCTCGCTGCTGCTCTTGCTTCGCAGGAATCCTTCTCAATCCTTCTTTTGAATAATTGATGCAAACTTTCTCGTACACTTTTTGGTTGGGCCCTTTACACTTATCTGCAGACACGCACACAACTTGAGGCTTCGTGTGGTCAAGTTGCTTTTTGAAATGCCGTCCGGAAGGTGGCGGCGGATCGATCTTCATTTCAACTTTTTTCGGCTCTTGCCCGTACAAGGGGTTGACGGCTGGGTAAATTGCTGGCTGTGGTAAGTTCGGAGATTGAGTTTGCCATCTCTTGTAATCCGGGCTAGACTGAAACTGAACGGGCTGCATGTTCGACTCTTGTGCGACAACTGATGATTGGGAAATGACCGGTATTTTTGTCGACGGTGTTGCTTCATTGACGGTCGCACTTTGGCTGCTGGAGTTCAAGTTCGGTGAGCACAAGGTAAAAGTAAAACTTGACGAATAAACGGAAGGTGAAGCTGCAGGTAACAAAAAGGGACAAAGTTGTAGGTGGAGGCGTTAAACACAATTGAGAAGAAATACTGACAAAGCAATCACGACTAAGCGATCAACCAACGCTCGGAATAAACTACATACAAGCAGGAAATCTTTTCGTTGATGTATATTTCGTGAGGCGTATCACATGATTATACCACAAAAGAAGGAGGGTAAACTATTTAAGCAAATTAATTGCTTACCAACAGAGAAATCCTTCAACGACATGTGACCCTCAGTTATACTAAAGCATTCTGGTTTCGGTAAAATGATAATTATCAGAATTATAATTCTCGTTTCAAAGCTAACTTAAGTGGCGATATGTCGTCAATACCGAAAGCACAACTCGAAAAAGTTTCGTACAAGCACATTCATCCAAGTCTGTTCTGAACATTGAAAGAAGCACGAAGTTCAAACATACTCCNATGGCATGAAAACCCAGCGTTTATATCCCCATACGCCAAACAATTTTTCCACCCTGGAGCTCAAACGCGTCCNTTGAGGCTCCGCTTCATAGCAAGCAACGAGGAAGCAGGTGTCGCAAAACAGTTTCCCGCAGAAGCTGGTTTCATCGCGCAGTTCGGCTTCACGGAGCGCAATTGCAAAGTGGAGGGTACAATTCCAGTATTTCATTCAACCGGTTGCTTTAAACTTTTAAGTTAAAACGTGTTTTGTGTTTGCCTGAGTTTGGGCAAAGGAATTCCCATCTTGCTTTCATGATTTTTCAGAACTTACAAGAAAATTTTCAGGATTTATCCGCGCACCCCTCTTCCTGAAAGTAGGCATCATTTGAAATTTTCTATGAGTCACGCTAACCCCACTGTCCGGATAAAAGTGTCAGCGAGAGCGAGACTCCCAGGTAATGGAAGTTAACGTAAACAGATACCAATCCTTTACTGCTGCCTGCAAGGACTCTTTGAGACTTCTAACTTTTCCGCTCTTTATTAAAAGTCGAAACGATTTTTACAAACATTTTAAGGTGGGAATGGAATTGTTAAAACTTGAAAAAATCACAATTTGGAAACAAAAACAACGTTGGATAATTAAAGCTCATGTACATTATCTTCCATGACCTGCCGTGTTGTTGGGAACGGGCCATGCTAGGTTTTATCTATTCGTATTAGCGCATAATGAAAGTAATAAACTTATTTACGATAACAAATGCCTACCACTGGTGCTACTCGAAGTTGCTCAAATGGCATTGCAGCGATTACTTTCATTTTTTGATGAAGCCAATAAACGCACCAAATATTTTATCTGGTTTTGGAAATAAGATGTGAGAAAGCGTTGTCAATCGTCCTAGTTGATTTGCAGTTCTGTGCGGGATCAGTGGTGGATCCAGGAAATTTGGGGGCCCGGCGAAACTTACATAGCTCGCGTGTTATGCATATTGCGTATTCCATTATTTGAGATTAATCCTGTACAAAATGATATTAACGTAGATTTAGAAGTGCTGGCCATCACAGAATGCTACTTGAAAACGTGACAGATTTTTTTTGCACATCAGCAGTATTAATTACCATCGCCCTTCAGATTGTTAGGTTCTGACTTGACAAAGCTTTCTGGTTGTGTCACAAACAGGCAAGAATATATTGGCAAGAAAACTTATCTGTAAAATATAATCGATATTTTAAGAAAGGGTGGACCCACGGTATTTTGAAAAAGGGGGCCCGAGGCAATTGCCTCATTTACCTCATCCTAAATCCACCACGTTGCTTGATATGACTATATGATGGAGCAGAAAACAAACGCGGCAAAGAGTTCACTCACCACTGTGCGGAATAGACGTAGTTGACGCAGTTTCTGCTCGCTGTGAGTATGATGCATCTTGTGCGTTTGGTGAGAGCTTTTGCAAAGCTGAACGTTTCTTGATGGCATTATCTTGTTTCTTTTGCACTTTTGTCGCAGTGCTCCGCGGACTGGCGCTGACAACGGACGTGACTGGAGTGTCAATGCTAGCGGGCTGTGAACCTTGTTCAATTTGTTGGTTAGAGTTTGCCAAGCCTGCGGATAGTGTGTCGCTGCAGGAAAGCTGAGACTCATTTGTCAATTTTCCGACAGTATTTGAGGTAGCAACAACTGACGGGCTAACGTCATCAACCCCACAGCCTGTCTTCAGACACGTGTTCGGTATTTTGTCGAATGCCTTTTGAGATTGATAATAAACATGACCAGAAGACGGTTGGATTTTTTCTGATATAACTGCATCCTCTGACTTAATATCCAAGTCTATTTTTTGCGACAACGCATTGTTGGAGATTACCGATGCTGCATCAGGCTTTTGCTGTGTGACGTTTTGGGGTCGCGTAGCTATGCTTTCGTCAATTGCTCTCAGAACCTCATCGACCAATCCCCTCTGTTCGTTTCTTTTAACTGTGCTGAGCTGCTTAGGCAAAGAGCCTTCCTGGGGCCGTTGATCACTTTCAGACCTCTTGTTGCCTACGCTGGGTTTGACTAAAGTTATTTTTGAACCATTGACCACAGCCCTCTGTGACTCAGAGGCGGCGGTTCTCTGTTCACCATGCGTCTCGTTAACGCTTCCAGCTTTCCACAGTGGAGTTTTAGCTTCCTTGGCTTTACTCACGCCGCATGTGGAATTGTTTGTTGCGGCAACGTCGGACTCAGAGATAAAGTTCGTTACGATTACGCTATTACCGGAATTGGCCTTGCGAGACGGATCAAGAATTATTCTACACCTTGGCGCGCCAGCACTGCTGCTGACGTCGCCCTGCATCGTGGCGGCAGCTAATTGCGACCGGGAATTTTCAGTTTTGCTTACGAAGTTGGGTTGCTTTGCAGACCAAGGATGCTGGTCATCGCAAGTAAAACGCGCTTCAACACACTGCTCCTGGCCTGTTGCAGGTGCAACCTGCGCACTGCGCGTAGTTGTGAGTGATGATAAGGAAGAAGACTGAGCTGAAGGCAACGATTCCAACTCGAATATTTGTACACTTCTACGAGGCTCACTTGGAAACTCAACGTTGGGGTCGTCCGCTTGCTGTTCAGCGCAACGAAACTTTTTCGAAAAACGTCTGCTGTCCCGTCTCGGAGGTGCAACTGGCTTCTTTCTGCAACACCAGCAACATATTAGCAAACTCGCTCCGTCCTCCATAGCTGGCTGTCCGCAAAGTTTGCATAAAGGGCGGGTCTTCTTGTTTCTTATCTGCAACAATGGACTCGCAAGCGTTCTGTCTTTCTGGTCTGGAAACACTGCTTTCGAGATGACAATGCCTTTTCCTGGAACTGTAGATTGTTTGCGTGATTCGCTGTTAGATGGAATCTCATCCGAGAATTGGCAAATTATTTTGCGATTTGCACTACCTAATTTCGCTGTTCCAGCTCTTTCCGCGCAGTCAGGTCTTTCAGCGCTGCAAGAACTTGTTTTGTTTTCCAAATTCGCATCCAGACTGGTATTGTGAGAATGCGTGGCTGAACCGCTTGCGCTTGCAGTTCTTCCATAGCGACAGCACTCATCGGTTCGTGATGAATTAACAACTGCGCAACTGGTCTGACTATTAATAATTGCTCTCGATGATGCGGTCACGACGTCCTCTGAGGATTTGCTAGTCGCAAGACACGACATGGATATATTTGCCTCTGCATTCGTAACGTTCCTTTCCTCTGTATAAGTCGCCGTTTCTTTTTCGTTCTCGGACGTTCGCCGGTTTTCCTCGTCTCTGCCTATCCTGTCAAAAGAATTAACGCTGCTGGGTACTGCGCTTGAGCACAAGGCTACGCTGGATGCAAGCGACAAACCAATTGACGTTGGTGACACAGACCCAAACGACGACAACGAAAATAGCGATGATGATGATAAAGGCGAAGACGTCAACAGGGGTGGCGTCACTCCGCCTGATTGTGAAGCAGTACACGGAGAATCTGGCGTTAATGACCTGTCATTGTCACAAGCCTCCCACTTACTGCCGGTTTGCGATAAGCTGCGCTTTCGGCTGCATCCAACTGCATGCAGATCTCCCTGCTGAAATGCACTAATCGGTGTAAATGTATCTTTCCCACCGCTGCTTACATCGGGTGTCAAACTCTTCCCATAGACAACTTGTTTTTCCGTTTCTTCAAACACGCTCGATTCCCTGCAGCTTGAATGGCCAGCAGGTTGAAGCTGAAGTTGTCTGAGGGAAACTTTGCTCTGCTCGTCATATGTTTCAACATTTGCACTAGCAGGAACTAAGGCGTTTTTCGTGTGATTCGTCCTTGACCGCAGATCATCAACACTCGGACTAGGCATGTTTTTTTGACCTCTTCTGCTCATAGACCTTGCACAGTGTATTGTCTGACAATCATTGGAAGTTAAAGTGTTGACAGTATTGGTTTTGCTGGTGGGTGGCAGACCATATGTGCACTGAGATGAACTTTCTAACGCCTTGTGATTCGAACCGCTCGTGATAAGCTTTTCGTCAGAACAACCTTCGTCAACCTGTTCGTTCAAGCACAAGTTTTGTTTCTCGTCGTGAGGCATTGATGTTTTTGTGCTGGTAGACAGATGGCTTTGCCGGTCTACAGTGTGATAGTTCTTTTGGTCGGGACATTCATCGAGGTAGTTTTCAACTCGGTCTTCCGACCCAACAAGATCAGCCACCGTTATGTTTTCTATGAATCTTCGTTCCTCTGGTGCAATGTCACCTGTGCCCTGAATTTTTGAGCTTTGATTGTGGTCGGGGGATCTACTGCCAGGTCGAAAGACAAAGTCAATGTTGTTCAAACTGGGTTGTAGTCGAGAAGCAGTACCCGGGCGGTTGGTAGGTGGAGAGTTTTTAACTTCCTTTGGCACAACCCACAATCCTGGCAGTTTGCTCGTAGAATCGAAATCAGATTCGTTACTTGCTTTTTTCTTTGCTTGTTTATAAATCTTTGCAGCTTTACCTCGGTTAGACACTTGCAGTTCCATAGCCAAAGTCATCATCGCGGAAGGTGGCACAGTTGTGTGAGAACATCTTTCTTCATTCTGGGGATCCTGTTTAATTATTCCTTTCCTATCCCAGAAATTGCGCTTCTGAGAGATGTCTCGCGGATGCCCGCCAAGATTTTGACCCAGATTTTTTTGCAGCATTTTACTAATAACCGTGTTGCGAAGTGAAATCAAAGCTTTGAAAGCTGTAGTAACATCATTCAATTCACAAATGAACAGATTTAACTCACTTCCTAATTACAGAAAATGTTTGTTAAAAACAACACTTTCCGTACCATACACAATCACATTTTTGTCACGTTTTAGAGTTATCAGCTTGACATGTCTGAGCAAGCTCAGAAAAAACAGCTCACATTATTTTTCAATCTAAAAATATAATAATAAAACTATAAACAAGGGAATAAGGAGATCGCTACAAGCAAATCACTTATTTCTGCTTTTTCTTTGTATGTAACTTTCACATGTACAAGACATGCCTTATTTGCTGACATTTTTCAATAGATTTTACTAGCTGGATGAAGTCATTTTTTTATAGTGTGTTACTTTCACTAAACGATTTCAGTCTGCTAGTTCTGACCTTCTATTCTAGGGCCCAGGCGTGGGGAACCTGCGACCCGCGTGAATATATGATATGACCCGCATCAGAATTTTCGCTACCCAATTTAGAGTACAAAATCGCATCAAAATGAAGCTCCATGACAAGCAGCTACTTAGATGGTATGTCAAGAGAAGCCCCTCCTTCATAATTATGTAAAGGTTGAATTTTTGGATAAAATCAATTGTTTTTTTTTCGTCAGCGATAATCCACCATTTATGTGGCCCGTGATAGTAAATAGGTTCCCATTCAAACCAAGGGATATCTGGCAACGGAAAATATTTCAACATTCTCTTCAGATTCTAAGTTCCACTTTCAAACGGTTTTTGAAAAAATCAATGCAAGAATATTTGACACACTTACAGTGTAAAGCTGATTTTTGAGGACTGGCAAAGCGTCTTGACGCATTGTCAGCACTGAGTACAACCTGAAACGGGGAATGGTATCAGAAGTCTTTTTCTTTTTTGCCTAATTTACTTTGAATTTTTTATGAAAGCTCTGGTATAATTTTAAAACAAGCACTTTGCATTACAACAACACGTTAAACGTTGAAATAGCCACAATTCCATTATTTGCAATTGGTAACAAAGAGCGTTCGCCACTTGTAAAAGAGTTATCAGCAATTGTAAGTAGTTTAATGCCCCCTGGCTTCAAGTAAAATTGTAAAATATGCAGTAACTTCATAAATCAAGTACCGCACTTAGAAATATTAAACCTACGGGACTTAGCGGGAGGAGCGTGCAGAGCAGAGGTGAACACGGAGCCGGAGTGCCGGAGTGGACTCCGGAAGGAGTCTACAATTTTTGCCGAAGCCGGAGGAGGACCCGGAGTCGGATTTTCGAATGAAAACCGGACCCGGAGCTGGAGCAGGAGTGAGATTTCAGTTTTTACAGGAGTCAGATAATTAATTTTATTAAATTTAAATTTTCTCTGAAAGGCTAACTGTTAGATTAATATATTTGCTCTATTCTCTTGGATAAATTAGTCTGTCATTAGTTTAGGCTGTTGAGGGTGAGGGAGGGTGACAGACTGGCGGTCTGTGTTCTGATCTGATTGGTGCATGGCGTATGCTCTGCTGCTGTATCACAGGACGTTAGTTACAGGAAGTTTTACCTCTTTGCTGGGTCGTGTTTTGAGCAGTATTCACAATTTGTTATTTCCAGTGAAATGTAGAAGACAACAATGCATGTAATATGTATCTTTATAATGCAGCAACGTCAACAGCAATGCAGTTTCAGTCAAGCTAGCAGTAATGCAGTTCGGGTATTCCTAAACATGCCATTGCCATCTTGCAAGCTCAAATACAATATTAATTGTGTGAATAAAGTGGTATGAAGTGTTTTCAGTGTAGCCTACGTGGCTTTATTTGTAGATGCTAAAGTGCAAAGATAGCAGTAGTTGTCTTGTTCTTGTTTCATTGTGCTTGTGCCTAAATCACAGAGTTAAATACAAATGTTATACATGACTTAGTTCAGGTCAGAGCTGAAAGAGTCAAATGAGATTTGGTTCACATGAGAACAACTTATGATTCTATTTCTTGGTTTCAAGTTTGGTA
>JGI24159J19872_10002034_pt1 | contig 23465 bp, 13 predicted proteins | sample Ectturendosymbi4_FD_19872 | JGI IMG/M metagenome (IMG submission 19872) | reverse complement strand
GGCGGGTCTCAAAACCCCCGCCGTATGTGACTGCTCATCGAAAGTAACCAGCGCAAGCGTTTGTTACACAACTTTCAAAAGACTTGTTTAAGGCGAAGTTTAACAGGTATGCCAATCCTTTAAGCCTGGCTGTTTTTTGTATGAAACGCTAATGTATTTAAGTCGAATTTCGAAACTGGAGTTTACACCGAAACGAAAATTTCTATCTTGTTCTCATCAAGCGTGTCGCGCATACGACGCATATGCTTGACGTCACGCTTAACCTGTTACAGCAACGGTGACATTTCAGCAGAATGCGTTGTCGCGTTCGTGTTCGCCGCTTCACGCAATCGAACGTCTTGGGAGCAGATGAAAAACCGAAGTCCATGTTTTCGCTCATCCTTGCGTAAAACGTAGCACCCTCGAAGCTTTGGGAGTTTCGTTTTTAGGCCACCGTGAGAAACTACTAGATACAAGCAATTCCGGCGCTGAATATCGCACTCAGGTATAGGCGAGCGCGAATTTTCGTTTCGCCTGCTTGAGCGGACGATCGCTTATTTTGATAAGTGACGGAATAACGCTTGGAATCAAAAGGGAACACCGACACGAAGGGGCTGCTTACAACATGACTCCCGTTGTCATCACTGTACCTGCCAAGTGACTGCCACCTACTTTGTTTTTCGCTCCTGCAGATGGAATTACCTTTCCACTTTCAGCGCCTTTTTGCCACGTGGAATGTTGATACCTGCACAGGATACGCAGTGTGCTTTTTTTCGCATTCCTGCGAGCAACAGATGTTTTCGTGGAGTTGCTTGAGCTGGGTGCAAACGCGAAACCGAATTCGTGGATCAGGTAGCACTACTACGCTTTGCCTGCTACGAATGAATGAAAAGCAGTTTCGTCGACTTGATAGCGGAATGAACAGATGTTGAACTAGGTAAGTACAAACCAACCTGCAGTCGTCGTGTGAAAGCAAACTGAAGAAAGGAAAAAAGTAAGAGGCCGGGATCATCATATCTGCATGACATTTGAGTTATTGTAGTGTCGTCGACGATGTTGTTATTGCGCCAGGTGCGATGCCAAAATCGTGCCTGCCGGACGATCGGACCTGATCAGCAGTACGTGTGAAATCCACGCCTCGCGGAGATTGTCAAGTGGCAGATAATAAAAGACGACATCCGGGTCCGGGGCGGCCGTCTCGAAGAAAATAATTCAACACACAGCCACGAGATGATGCTTGGTGATGCCCGGTAAACTGTTTTTTTGTGCTTAGCGCTGAGATACTTACCTGCTAGTGAATCTAGATCGTAAAAAGCGCTGAAAGAAAGCTGCGCGATATTTCACAGATTACCCCACGCCGAGAGCTGTCGGTTTCATATTCCGGTATCTCAGTTCCTGGGACAGAGGCTAATGATGTACAGCATGGCTTGGCTGAATCCAGGTGCGTTCTATACAGGTTAGTTGTTAAGACACTGAGGAGAGAAGATGTCACGCGGCGGATCACGTGCCTTGTCTTTGGCGTTGGGGGATCATCGCTGTGAATCGCAGTTAACAAGTCACACGTGCACTGTGTTGACGTTCGTTGCGGAATTTGATTGGGAGAAAGCTAACTACCGCGTCGGTCCTGGATCGCGTTTACTGTATTTAAAATAAGCGTCAGACCTTCGGTATGAGTTTTATGCTTACTGCTGATCCCTGTTGATTTTACAAGAATTTTCACATGTAACATATTGCCTTCTTTCAGCAGAACTTGGCATGCATGACAAAGCATGAAACCAGGATTCGCTAAAGATTTTGTACAAACAAACGTCTTGCTCTGGAACCGAAACAAAATATTTTAAACTCATTGGTGGCTTGCAAAACAGTTTTGCATTTACGACGACCACAGGCAAAAATGTGACTAACTGCGTTTAAGGAACATGTGCATGGCGGGCAGGGGCGTAATGAGGGGGGCACAATTCCCCGGGCGCCGAATTACTACGTGGGCGTCGCAAAGTCCCAACAATTTCACAAGTACTTTCTTCAATACAGTACATTTGCTTCAGAAAAACCTCAGGTTCGAACATGGGGCGTCAAACTTGCTTCTTGCCCCGGGCGCCGTCTAACCTCATTACGCCCCTGTTGGCAAGCAAAGATTGTTTTGATCCAATTTGACCGAGAGACTGAAACATGATATTTCTTCGGGAGAACCAAATACAAAAAAGGCCTCGCTCTTCGTCAGGTCTACGCTATGCAGTGGTTTTCAGTCGAGTAGTGTTCAGGGGGAATCAAACCAGCGGCGTAGCCAGGAGTTTTAATTGGGGGAAGCAAAAGTTGGAGTTCTAAAATCTGAGTTCAGTGCATTCGTTATTCTTACATTCGATGTCGTTACGCAAGTCTGATTCTGCTGCAAAACACTGTCCAGCGTTGCTTAAGCTTGCGGTGTTTGTTCAATCAACCGACACATTGTAGAACTTTCCAAATATTCTTTATTTTTCATTGAATAGGAAAGTGAAGAGCAAACGTAAAAGCTCACCCTGTTTTCTGATTTCAAGTATTATTAAAACGTTGTTTTCGAAACAGGGAGGACACCGCCAAAGAAAGTTTCCCAGTGGCTACACCTACAAGTCGAACACAACCAACAACACTTTTTCTAGTGAGATATTTGCCGCTCAATACACATGAAGTCTTCATCGCCAAGTACAGATGTTTTGCAAAAATTTGTGCCTTAAGGGACAAAAGAACTATATTGAGCCGCGAAATGCTCTAGCCACAAATTGTTGTCAAAAGATGGTTGCCTTGGGCGGAACCGACCGCTTCTTTATATAATAAACTTGAAATAAGTTGAAAGGTCAAAATAAAAAAGAACATTTTCACCAATCCTACGCAGACAAAGGCAAACCGCAGAATAATTTTGGCTAGTTTATCAGTATTTGCTTGCAAAGTTTTCCGAACATTATACAGCTTAGCATCTCCCGCTAAACATTCAGTTAACAACAAAGCAGCCACGCCCTTCGGCGTTTCTGGGGCATTGGTATGGAGGAGGTCCGTCCTCCAGAGGCCAACAGCAAATCCTCTGTATCCTTGATTCGGACACACCTAGGAAATACTCTCGAAGTAAGATATTTGCCAATCGTGTTCAATGCTATGTTGCCACTCTAGGTTTACAGCCGATAGCAGGCGAACGTACCCTTACGTACCAAAAGCCCTGCGGACATTACTTTGCTAATGTTCACAAGCACTGTTCTTTAAGAATGATGTGCTGAAATGAATACTGCGAAGTTGTTCGCTCCACTTTGTTTACAGCAATGAGCATGAAAGAAGTGGAAACGTTTTAGCTGCTTTTTTCTTTGCACGAAAACAAATAATTTCTTGCTTTTTGCGTATAAGAACAAACGGATGCTGTTGTGAGATTTTTTCAAACGCAACTTTAATGACGATTGCTGACGTTTTTGCGAAAACAGACTGGAAATCAAATATTTTCTTTCTATTGACTTGAGCTTGTACTAAAAAAAGCATTAACATGCCATTTATATCAATCAAACCGACTGTGCACCGTTTCCGCAAATGCTTAACTTAATCCATTGTTTGCTGCACAACGCGCTGTGCTAACATGTCCGGTACACAAATAATTTCGAAAATTCCAAGAAATGCCGTCCGGCGCATTACTTTGGGCCTTTGGAAAACCGGGCGAGACGAAACAGTAATATTTATTTTAAAGATTGGTCGTGAATTGCATTACTTCATTCATCGTAAACCTTAATTCATACTTACGCCTTGCGACATGCGTCTTGCGACATAAATTGCAGATTATTTCAGTTTCTGTGGCTTCAACTTGGGCAGCATAGCTTTTTTGGGAAGTGAACACGTGTGGGACTCAAGCGTCAGACCTCACAATGCTTCTTTTTGGGAAATCCAACTTGTTGAGTCAATCAACAAGCACTGGAGATGTTTACGTAAAATATTTTAGTCTTAAGCGCAGGGCTTTGTGTTACTTGAAGCGCGGAGAAACGTGATTGGTGGAGGCAGTAGCCTGTGCTAGTGGTCCAAGCGCTGTAGGAGATGCCTTATAGGAGATTTTTTATTTCCTTGTATTGGAAGTTACCCGACCTGCAACCCAACCTACGCAAGTAAATTGGTCACAGCAACGACTTCGTAACTCCGCGCCCTGCCAACGTCTTTCAAGACCTCGTCTTGACATCAGGTCAGGTGACGCAGGCTTTACTTAGGAACCTTAAAAACGCGTCCGTTCGTTTAATTGGAGTGTTTGCCGTTGTCAAATTCTTGAGCAAGTATTTGCAGGGATGGGCTAACCATGACATGTTGCAAGACGATACTGTCGCCACGGACTGACTAATCAAAAAACTCACAAATATTTGTCCATAATTATCGCATGGGCAAAAGTTTTTATTAATGATAAAACATACTTAGCCTTTCCTGTTGACACTGCGCTTCGTATGAAGACTTGATAGTAAAGAGTGCTCAGAGAAAGTGTCGCTATTTTCCCAAGTAGAGTTTTTATTCAAACAAGCATTGCAAAAACACATCTTCCATACTAACTTGCATTGATCAGTTTTGATGCTCATCACAATTTAAAGCAAACATATCTACATGGTTGAAATGTCCCTCAGAAAAACACGCTTCCATTCAGTCTTGCACGTGTCCGAACTCAACACATCCCCTCTACTGTTTTGCTGTTTCTCATCGCTCAGTCAATCTGCGTGCTCGAGCTAAACTTTACGTAGTTAGTATACACTCGTAAGTGCGTTTCTACAAAAGCTTATCTCTTTGGATGAGCCAATGCTACTTGGTCGTCACACTCCGCTCAGGCATTCTTCAGGCGTTCGCTACGTGCAGGTTTTTGTACAGCGTTCATTTAAAGTTCCATAATTTTCCGAAGGCCAAATATATATCAAGTAATGCAAGTACTATATTCATTTTCCATGCCCTTTCGCATGTTGCAATGTTAAAAAAATACTTAAAGAGTTAGCTTGTTTTTTTGCCGTGAATGCCCAACGTATAGAAATGCTTACGAAGATGAGTGTATTTTGTTTATGTGTTTGTCTTTAACACAATGTTTATATCGCATTACTAAAAATCACAAGGGTTAAGAAATGCTTATACACAATCACAACGCTTCGTAGGGCAGGAGACAGTAAAGGTAGCCGATACTGAAGAGGAACGAACACTGAAATAAGGTGCCAGTAACTACTTCATTCAGTCATCGTCACACAGAAGCGTTACAAAATGAGAGAAAAAAGGAAATTTATGAAAAGCGTTAGACAATTGTAACGATTGGGCGAAAAACTGGATGAAGATGCAGAAAACCAAACAAATTGTTTCCAACCAAGGCATCAAATGTCCTGACGAAATAGGTAACTTGATGTGAGCGAATACTTAACGTTCCTGGGGTTGTATGCGAAATTCGGTAGGCATTGTTCAAGGCAACGCGGAGGCGTTTAATGCTAGACTGTGTGTACCATAGCATCACAATTGACAGGCACACATTGGCATACAATATACACGAAACAATGTGCTTTTTAACTGCAGTGGAGTACAAAGGTGCCTTTGACCTTGCTTGCTGCGCAATAAAGTGATTTCAATTGCCTCTATGTATCCAGATCATTTTGACAGTGAGGCATGAAGTAATACACGGATATTTTTTGACTTGGTCAGCAAACTTAACACTTATGCCGTTCAGGGAAACAACTGGCTTGGCAGGCATTTTAAACTTTTAGGGGGAAAACTACACCAACTGTCTTGTGACAGTTAAAAACAATTTCATGTTCAGCAGCACTATCACACCAAATATCCACAAGACATTGAAGATCACTGAGGCTGGGAACAAACAAACACGAGTCATCTGCAAACAGTAGGTGACTCACAACCATACTTCCCACTTTAGAAACACGAAATGCACACTTGAACTCTTCACTCCAGAGAAACTTGTTTGCAAGTGTATGAGCGTACAGTATAACGTCAAACAATCGCATTAATAAAGCTCGCGTAAACATATAAAATAATATTCTTTCTGTAACCACAAAATATCATTCACGTGAGTTTTAATCGCCTATAGCAATGGTACCAAAACTTTATGGCGCATGGACGGTCTTAGAAAAAAACCCAGTGGACCACTTCGCTATGTTGACACCTCATGGGTCACCAGGGCCGCAACCAGCTGATATTTTCGTGGTGAGGGGCAAAATAATTGTAATTTGTTGTTGCACCTAACAGCTAAGCGTGTTTTTGGAAATTTCGGGGAGGGCAATTGCACGGTTGCCTAACCCCTTGTTGCGGACCTGTAGGTGAGTAAACTTTTATCAAGGATTTATGGAATTCTCTGTGGACCATTAGAAATTCCAGGTGAACCACCGGTGGTCCACCTGGACCACATTGAGAATCACTCGCCTATAGCCATCAGTCTCCAGCAGGGTCTCCAAACGTTTTTGTCCGAGGGCCACATAAACTAGAACCCAGAGCCCGGGGGCCGGATATCTTGAACAATGTGATTGTTTCGGGAAATGTTACATTCTACCAAATCAACAAATCTTTCATAATTATATTATTTTTTCATTATTGACAAAACGTCTTCGCGGGCCGTAGTTTGGAGACCCCTGGTCTACAGTTACGATCAGATGCTAACATTTTTTCTTCTATGAAAAACAAAAAAATGACTTAAGTGTTTTGTTTCGGTAACAGCGTTGGCGCAAAGTGGCTTCCCTTCACCATACGTGCGGTGCAAAGAACTTTGGATCGTTCTGCGTTAGTTTCCAGACAGAGAACAGAACACTTTAACAAATGAGGTAAATATTAAATAAGAGTAAATGTACAATCATATTGGTGACATTTGAACACGCCATGGAAATTCGATTTTAATGTGGGTGGTAAAGTTGATTTACGGTATATTTCACCAAGACTTGCGGTTTTCGCTATGTTGCATCTTTTGTACTCACGTAGAGATCACAAAAAGCATCATTTAATTTAGATGTTCTTACTCGCATGAGATATTTCGTGATATGTTTTCTCATTGTTTGAATGTTACACGTAGAAAGTGTGCGCAATGTTAGTGGAAACTGTTTGGCCTAAAAGTTTGAAGTTTGAAGAACCACAATCCATTTCAAGTCGTACCTTTAACCTCTTTAGATGGGTATTTTAAGGCAGTTTAAGCAGGAGTTTTCTGTGATAGAATGTGAAATCACAACCGCTTTTGCAAAACGTAGTAAGGCGGGTAAACATCGACAACTAACAAGATCATCCGGAAATGCTGCATCGCTGACCCAAAGGACCGGCAACACGGCGGTGTGATTTGTGCTCGTCACACGAACCAATGACGAGACTGAAGCGGACGAGACAACCTTGCCAGCTTTCTGCTAACCTTCACAAGTGAGGCAAGGGCGTGGTGGACACGTCTCCGATAAGCCCACACAACAAGTCAGTGCTCAGACTGAAGTGATTTTTGATGAAAGGACAGTTCATAGTCGATTTGCCCTATACAACCATACTGCGAGCATGCGGCCGGTCACAGGCCCAAGCGTCCAAAGTCCGATGATGATCGGCAATGAAGAGGCAGTACTAGACTACCAGTTTCGTCCGTAAAGTCAAGATTTTGCGGAGATTGGGCAAGGTGTTGGTAGCAAACAGGATAATTTTGCACCTTTCAAGTCCGTTTCAAACTTTCAAAGTAACAATTTTTAATGCAGTTGAATCAATTGCTGATGGATTAAATTCGGTTTCCCAGTTTTTTAAACGTTCACAGATTGGAAATAAAGCCACTTGGAACTGGAATTTCTGTGTCTCCAAATGCATTCAATTTATCTAATTTTTATAAATCCAGCAGTGAATATTTTTTTCATCACAATCATGCATCAAATAAATTAATGAAGTTACCGGAGAATTGTGGAGAAATGTCATTAGCGGAGTTGTTGATTTGCGAAAATTCACTAATCATTTGGTTGGCTAAACGCGCATAGCGAATCCAAATATTTTTACAGTCTTTAAATCTGTCAACTCCCCCAGTACAACATTCAGGAAAACAGGAGTGAGAAATAAGACAGTGATCATCGTCAAAGACACCGTGGCTCATACGAGATAGCGTCGAAAGCAGACGGCTGCTTTGAGAATTCTTATCGAATTTGATGCAAACAGGATCGAACTGCCTGGCACTCTCAAAACACTCGTTGAATTCGCGGAGAAACACGTTTTGTTTGGCAGTCCAGCTAACCATGAACCAGGGCCGCAAAATAATGCGGTAGCGTTTATCTTTTGGCGTTTCGCGCAGGTTGTTTGCATCAACACGCAGGTTTACTCCCAGAAACCAGGCGTAATTTGACAATGCCTTGTGTTATGCTTGAGATTTGCTTGAGATTGTGGCAGTTTGCTCATTGCAAGTGCAAAATGAACGAAAGCAATAATCTGAACGTTTATTTGGGATAGCGCTTCTTTACCGAGAAATTGAAGGTGGTAGATATAAAGACATGAACGAACATCTTGTACAGCACTCTAGTAGCATCAAGCCAAGATGACCTCTCTGAAAGCATGTAAGCGGGTTATTCTATCTTGAAATTTCAAATATTTAAGGTATCTTTGCAGCTGTGGTAACGCGTATATTTATCGTTTTGGACGGTATCTTGGGCGCTTGGCAAAGACAGTGCGTTTTTGGCTTCCGTAAAACATACCTCACAAAACCAACAGAACACCAGTCTTAGATTTGCTACCAGATGAAACTAACTAGGCTACTTGTTGTCGAAGAAAAATTACTAATTGCGTTTCAATTTCACAATAAGAAAATTCTATGAGATTAACTATTTTCACGAGACATTTACTTGCAGTCGAAAAAAATGAATATGCTCATCACCAAGATTCCAGCATATAACGCTAGTTTCGTGGAATACTTTTCTCTCGTTGCATTGCTTACACCAAACCTGTTTAAGCGTAATTCCCGAGAGATTTTACAGAAACATGCTACAGTTTTAAGATTTTCAAAAGCGGCATAGAGATCTGAATGAACGTAAGTGAGCCTAAGCAAGTGGTATGAATCGATAAAAACGCAAAAAGATAGAAAAATGTTCTTACTTTGAAACACTGAAATCGAAAAAAAGTTTATTATAGGAAAGTCATTATCACAAGCTTATTTCCCATGACCAAACACAGTCCAACATTTTATGTGATTTGTGCTAATTGGCATGGTTACTGGGTTCTATCTAGGCGATAGACCATGGTCAGCGTGATTGGCATTCTTGACGAACTCTCGACGAAAGCCACGCGAAAATGCAATGTGCAAGGACTGCAATCGATTGCACAGATCTGCGCAAAGTATTTAAACTATTAAACTCAATCGTCTTTAACGATTCTATCCGCAAATGTGGGTCGGGCCTACATGAGTTGGATCACATGGTCGGCTGATCCAAGCGGCAAGTGCACATGAGGCGCTGTGCAGATTAGAACCGATCGCTTCTGGTCGCTTTATTTGTTTGGTCACAAAGTGGCAATCTCTTAGCGCACTCAGCAGTCCAGATTAGCTGGAATTAGTGGCAACAGATCACTTTGTTTGCATTAGGAAACAACATAATCTCGGTGTAAATTTGCGAGAAGGGCAATGGGAACCTTGGCAAATGCGCAAGCTCGCGTCATTGTCCATCTTTCATTTCAGCATGCGGTTTGCTGCTTTGCTTACTCGTTGGCGCTACTAGTGGTAACACAGACAACGCCCGAATCGCCCCTGCATGAAACGTACTGAGGTTGTGGAGAATTTCAGGTGTGCCGCAGAATAGTTCAGTGATTATCATCAAGTTGGGAGTTTGCTGCTTAAAGTTTATTTATAAAACAAAGTTATACAAACTGACTAATCTTATCAAAATCCACCAACCACTGAAGCTTTCTGCGCTGCAATTCAACTGCTCACTAGCAGAACTGGAACGAGAAAACTTTTACGGATTCGACACATAGTTGCAGTACGGAGAGAGTTAATAACTGATGCAGGTATGGACGCTGCGAATCATGCGTGATTTGCAAGTTTTCAAATTTGGGAAATGTTTTCGGTGACAAGCGTATTCTCTCAAATGTTTTAATTCAGAATCGGAAATTTTTATAACAGCAGCGCAACAAAAAATAACATAAAAGAACTGCTCTTGCACACATCTTGTTCATGAGGCATTGAAAAATCAAAACTATTCAGCGTTATTTGTGGAAAAGCAAGTCCACTGTTTCACTGTTTGTTAGTACAAGCGCTTGATACAAAAGCGCGAACTCGCGCTGTTGAGACAATCACAAACGCATTTAGTATTTTCGCGATTGCGAAGAAAACTTTTTGACTTTCGAAAACGCCCAACCTGTCCTTGTTGTCCGAGAAGTCCTCGAAGAGGGCTTCAGTTCACGCAAACACTCAAATGTTTCCGGTCCGCTCGTTACAGACAAGGGTCGTTAATTTATACGGACAAAACGCGAGGAAATACACAGATAATCGTCGAGCACCGGGAAAGTGTTTCGAGCTCGAAGAGTGGCGGTCGCCGCGCTCCGGCGCTCGCCCCGGACAAATCCGGCCATGCAGCGCAGATAAAGCATCGAGTGGACTCGAAATGGCGAAGATGAGCAGTTCTCAATTATTGGGTAGCAACGGCGATACGACGTGAAGAATGCTCGGGCCATCTGAGTGGCAAGACATTCGCTCCTGAGTGGACGCTGGCGCCAATTAGCGGCGGCCATCGCCTTCTTGGGAAATTGTCAGGAAGCGAAACTCTCGTCGTTCCTGCTGCGCAATTATCTTTTGTAAGCTCGAGGCCGCCTCCGCGCTCGGCTCTCGGAGCGAGGACCGCATCATTTGGACTTCGTTGTCCGAAGGCGCTCAGGAAGTTGTTTGGTCTTGACAATGAGGCTGATTAAACACGCTCGACCCTAATTGCGCCTGCGAAAGCACTCATAGCTTTGACACGGACAGCTCTTGACAACACGCGAACTAGGACTATCCAGTCCGCAACTACCGGTACCGATTAATTCGTAAGAGAGACGAATCACTTGACGACAGTAACCGGCCGCTCGGAGATCGCCAACCGCCAATTGCTCGGAGAATGTCTGCAAAGAGCAGATCCTCTCGCGTCCTCTGACGTGATGACTCGAAATGTTATTAATCACTGCTTCGCAAATATGTCTACGCGGCTTCCCGGGGGCGGATGCCCGCGCGAAAGTTGTGCAGCATCTGGATCGATCCGAGGGTGTCACGACCGGATACAATTCTGACCGAACAATGTCGAATGAGTTTGTCTTTAACATTCTCTGCTTCACAAGGACAGCAAAGAAACGAAGCAGAGATGCCGTTAAATTCTCCAAAGTTTTAAACACTGCTTTTGTTAGTCGGCCGCTGCGTGCTCTGGTGTCCTTCGCTTGACCTTGTGGTCTCCTTTTCCAGCACGCACAGAAACACCTGTTTGGAGTTTTTCCTGATGTGTTTCCAGAACACGTCTTCCAACGAATGTGATGACTACGCTAGCATTATGTGGCACAGGGTAAGTTGGCTGGAACGAGCAAAGTAATCGCGCGATCCCTCTGACACGGGCACGGCTCTCCTTGGCAAATGACACGATTCGATTGGCCTGAAGTTTGCACCGTACGAATTACATTTCTCTATGTTGTGGTGTTCGCGAGGTGGTTAACGGCTCACGTTCTCGGCGCGACAGCCGCGGCGTGTCTTTCGCCGCATACTTTCCACCGCTCGGCCATTATCGAATCTTAAAAGAAAAATGAAATCAACGCCCATCAAGGGACCAACGTCCTCTGTTTCGCCACAGTCATTGTTCTCGTCGGAAATAAGTGCAGCACTCGACTTTCGTTCAACACTTTCCCCTTTGGGGCTGCCGTTGCCGTGTCGACCATTTGTATAACCGTGAGCTACCAGCCGCGACGGTGATAAACATTGTCATACCCATCAAGATTATTAAGTACATGCAGCATAATCATACAACGCAGGATCAAGGCGTAATCATTCCCACGTTGGAACAATGGACAGAAGCACGTTCATCACACTCGACAGGTAAGTATCAGACGCTCAACTAAATGCGTCTTTTCACGAACATCTGTCCTGATAAGATCCATCCTTGATCAAGACGTGACAATTGTGTTTGACTGCGAATGAGAGTCTCATCTGACGCGCAAGGGCGGCTTATATGTGTAGATTAGGGACGTCGACTGAGAACTCAGTGACGAGTACGAGGCGAAAATATTTCTCAGGTGAAGTGTTGAATGGAAATTTACAAACGGTTTTGGAAATAGAATCTATTAACTACAAAAGTGAAACATTACTTTTCTCTTTAAATATTCAACACTGGGATACAATGACAAAGATTTCAACAACAGTGATGCTTGCATCTGAAAACGTTGTTAGAGTAATGACAGACATAAGAGCTTTATTAACTGTTTGCCGCATTGACTTATATGGTTGAATTTGGCAGCCACGTTGTAAATGTTCACCAATTTCGAAAGTAACTCAACGCACTTGGCATGTTGGTTCATATTGTGAAAATCTCGTAAGCAGTGTTTCTACACAGTTTGTAAACTGACCGTTAACTGACATCATTCGTTGTATTTAATCGCATCTCAATTTTTGTGCATGAGATTTGTGAGTTCGTAAGTAGGCATATATGCAAAGGGCGTCAGCTTTACAAAAGGTGGTCTGCTGTGTTAGCTGCTGTGCTTGTGCCGGCTTATTGTTATTGGACGATCGAATACTAAAATGGTTTCGTCGTACGAAGAATTACTATAATCAAAACTTGAAATTCCACACCCAGCGCGTATGTTCAGCGCAAGAAATGTCTTCAGAGGAAAACGTTCGTTGCGTTATGACTGTGAGTGAACACACGCTTTCTTAACCTTTCTTGTATATTCATCTGCGTTAACCATTGCGAATTACAACCTGATATGAAAAATACGTTTGGAAGCTTGTTTTTATTTTTTCAAAAATGTTTAACTTTAAACTTTGTTTCTTTGTTAAAAAACAGGTTAACCAATGTGCTTTGCACTTCAAGCCGAACTTCGATCCTATATTCGCAGTCATTTTCGAAAGGATGTTCAAGTTTGTTTTTGCCAATGAATCATCCGACTCCAGTCGAAAGAAAATAACTTTTAAATGACCTTACTTACAGTAACTCCAGTCATGGCTGAATCAACTGAGTTCAAAATATGACACCAAATATTTTAGATCACAACGCGCCTCCAGTGACTTCGATCAACCGAGTTTTGCTTGTGATTGCTCGCGACCATTCATGACTTTATTTGAACTAGATTCGCTTTGGTTTTTAAAGCAAATCCACGCAAAAGTTATTTTCAATAAAATGGACACGAGTCGACTACAAATCCATAAACCTTGCCTAGCTTTGTTTCAAAGAGTCCATAGACCAAAGAGCACCGTGAAACCACGAAATACTCACAAGAACAAAAAAATATATAACGAGACATTGAGCTTTTTTAGTTGATTATTCGACCTATACACAATTGGCATGAGGATTCCACCATTTGAGGTAGAGAGGGGCTTTGACTATAATTAATGACTAAAACATTTTGTGAAATTATGCTGCGGATGTGCCAAATCAGGTCTAACCCAGCAGACAACCATCCCAGAAACGTCGTCAGGTGTTGTTTGATGGGGTTTGCAACAAATATTGGGGGTTGCCGAAGACTAAAACAGGTCATCAACTACTTCAAGCTAGGGGACATTAATTGCAAATGGAGGCTCGGCACCGCGGGCGACGAATCAGCCTTGGGTACTTCATACGTCTGCGCAAGATACAGGTGTTCATACGTGATAGAGAGGTTGTTGGATTCACCTGACATCACGACAAAGTCATATTTTTCTGATTCATTTTGAACGCTGCAGAGCATTTAAATTGCGCAATCATAGTGCAGAAGATGGCGGAGGAGTTCATCAAGTTTTGTTCAGACCTGTGCGAAATTCATATCACTCTGGTTCATTATTTGACAAGATATTCAAATAAAACTTTTCAACAGATCCAAAGATGTTTCTTTACAAATCGGCGAGTTCATGGCAACTGCCACGTTTACATCGAATCTTTGAAAACTGATACCAAGTCAGAAAGCACAAAATATGGATCTAATACCTGATTTATGTGTTGCCCTAAAAACTGATTTGGACCTTGAAAGTGATAAAAATTAAAAAAACTAATTCGGTGAACAAAACCAGAAACTTCACATCAGTATTTTTCAACCATTTTCCTCATGTAACACGGATGGTTTTGGATAGACTTGAAGTGGTCATTTGCCTCCCAGCCGCTGGCAGTGTTTTCTTTGTTTGCGCTAGTTGGAAGCAAACACAATATTTTAAAGTAACAAGTTGTTTCCAAATGCACTCAAGTGACAAAATTTTCCGGTAAAGTAGATTTTTGAGCAGGAAGACAATCACTTAAAGCGGGATAGACATTCATGGAGACAGGGATCAGACTCACATGAAGCCGTAATTACAGGTCAAAATAGCTGCGATGTCCTATCGAAAACTGCCTCATCGGTAAATAGTGAGCCAAGGCCACTAAACTGGAAAATGCTGTTTCAAACAGCTAGCAGGACAACGTGGAATGGTTCTCCGTAACGCGACAACTCCAAGAGTTGCAACTTGACAATGCTATAAAAGCTTTATAGAAAATGATAAACATTATCTTGAGTGGAACCAGGGCTGCGGAGTCGGAGGTAAAATATCCGACTCCGACCTTTCCAAAATTTCCGACTCTGACTCCGTAAATTAACATAAAGCGAATGAAATTTGGCTGTTAAAATCAATGGAAATCGTGGTGCAGAACAGGAAATCTCTGATTCAACAAAAGTTTCAAAAGCAATTGTGCCATTTCAACATGAATTCTCAATTACGGAGTGTGATATAAAAAATGATCCAATTCGATTTTCGGAGTCGCAGTCGGACACAAAAATCCGACTCCCAGTATTGTTAGGAATCCGACTCCACCCAAAAAACTCCGACTCCTTACGAGTCCGGTTCCGCAATCCTGGGAGTAACTGCAGGTTTTCATCCAGGCACATGCTACTCATGGTTTAACTACTTTTAATCATACCTATTAGCAGTTGTAAACTAAACAGAACTGAACCACGCACGTTTCCCTAACTTCATCTCCATGTCAATCCAAAAATTCAGAGCTTAAGTGCGAACTGTATCGCGCTGCTTGAGAAAAGATTGTATCAGCTCACTCTGAACTTTTGGTACATTGTTCATAAAAAAGAACAAAAAAGAAGTCCCACAATTTAAACCGTTTTAATAGTTATTTAAATATCTACACTACTGATCGTCAAACCAAGACCATATTTTCAGACAAAATCGTTCTGGACTTGATCTTTACTAAACTTTGTTGAAGCGTACCGATAAAAGACTTGTTTTAAAACTAAAGGCTTTCACTATTGAGTAATTGGCGTTTGGTGTTACCAAGACCAGCTCAACTCCTCTTAGAATTCCAGGTGTTATCTCTAAACTGCTGATTTAAATATCTGGTGGTATAAATATTTAGACTTTTCGATGTTCAGCGACTTCATCGTTCATATTGAGACGGGCGCTAATTTGCAATCGACAATTTATTCATGACATTTTAGATATTCGTAGCAATGATTGAATGACGCATACGCAATAAAAAAAAACTTACAAAACGTTTTGATTGCAGGAACAACCAGATCGAAGATGAAGTGCCTGTGCGAGATCAGTCTGAACTGACATCATCATTCTGCATGACCTAATCGCAGCGCGCAACAGTTTTCGCGACTCCTTTAGTGCGAAGCGCTAAGTACCAGTCGGCATCACAAACGCTCCCTCATATCTGCTCAGCAAGGCGCCGCAAGTTTGTAAACAACCTCGAATGTTGAGTCGCGATATCTATGAGGAGCAGAGTCGGGTCATTTGTTGAGAGAAGCACACTGTCGGGCTTCTCACGCGCTCGCAAGCGTTCTGTATTTTGTCCGGGCCCAACTGATTAGCAAGTATTGCGTAAATTCGTTTAGATGCGTTTAACCGCCTGTCACGAACACATTTTTTACTGACGTATACCGCATGTGCTGGGTTTGAAAAAGATTTCTAGCTTGTGTAAATTAGTGATTACAATTCGAAGCGATTTTAGTGTTTGCACAGAAGCATTATCGGCGGGTAAAATTACAGCCATCAACATTTTAAGTGGTTGAAACATTTTACTGAAAAGCCTCCAGTCTTCCTTGTGCACAGTACTTGCTACGGTAAATTTGACACTATTATTGGCTATTTCATGAAAAGTTTCTGAATGCACTTGTCCACAGGTCATCGATTGAAAAACGGAAAATTTAGAAGTTGATTTTTTTGGACCTACGGTGCAATGTTGCATCTCAAGACATCGAAACCATCACATTATGACCTCTCGTGACTCGTCAGCTTTGCGTCAAAAGCGGCATTCAAATTTCACTAATTGCAAGGACGTTTGTAACCTCCTCGGATATCCGAAAGATAAAAACAAATCCAAAGAAAACTTCAAAGTATTCAGAGTCATTATCGGCGGCTACTGGGACGCTAGAGTCAAGAGCTACTGTTTTGAAACTTTTGGCAAATCTTTGACAGCGTTTTATTAGCAGACCGCGCTTTGAAATGCTGCAAGCAAATACGCAAATATTGTAAAAAGACAAATTCTAATTCAAATTTGTTTCTGGTTTGGTCCAAAAATCTTTTTGGCATGGCAACATATCCGTCACTACAGGTCCTATTGGGCATGGTAATATTTTGCCAACTGAACGAACACCCTCAGCCCTCTTGTTGAAAACAATTTCCTTCAGCTTTTGATTTTTTTGAAATTCTGTTATAAGTGCAAAAATATAGATTTTTTTACAATCCTGTCATTATGTCATTAAAGCAGCTTACTTGGCACTTGCTCAGCAACTACTGCATTGATTCTAGCGGGTATGGCCATTACTTTTATTGTTTTCTTTCAAAGACTTGGCGAAAAAAACACTTGAAGTCGGTAGCAATCGCGAGTTTCGGGTTTTCATCAATTGCGTAAATGCGTTAAGTTCGATTTGCCTTCAGCCATGCTGGAAGTGTTCTAAAGCCTTATCAAAGCAATATAATAATGGTCATTAATTGTTCCTGACCGACAGTCAGTATAAACGGGATTTTCGTCTGAAATACAAGATCCTTGGTCTGGAACTGCTTGCAGCCGGTTACGTGTAAATCGGCCATCAACTTTATGCTTTATGGGCATTATATTTAAGTGTACCTCCGGAAGTAGATCAACCTTTTTGTAACGCTTCAGTGAACATGCTCCGCGCAGTTTTAGTAGTATACTAACGAAATCGCACACACCCCACTTCAAAAGGAGGAGCAAAATTATGTGGTTACCGACAGCACATGTTAACCATAGAAAGTGAAAAGCAAACGAATACGGTTCGTATTTGCAAAATCATTAGCCCAGTTTCGTCCGCCCAAACTATCCCTTGGATGCAAGATATGGAACTGCGACAGGGACGTCTGCAGCGTCTCATCCATGGTCAATGATAAAAATATTTTATCATCTTGACATGAAAATGAGACTCCGTAGGTTTTATGGCTGCTTTTACTTTATGAATTGCTGTATTGAGGATGTGCTGCACACTCTTTAAAATGTAATGCAAAAAAATTGTGAATATGTTGATGTTCCTTTGATTGCACACTCCAGATTACCGTGTCATAAGACAACACTACAAGAATTTCAGTATCTAGTTGTATGCTGAAGAATTGGAAAATGACAATGCAAAGTTTTATTTCCACACTTGCACACTCTTCCTCAATCGGTCAAGACGTGACATACGCGTGAGATCCTGCATTAATTAAATGGTACCTAGCTATCAGCATCTTATCTCGACCATGCAGCTTACGGGGGGTGGGGGGTGGACTTGAGCAGCTAAATGTAAGCAGTGAGAATTAACAAAGCAGACATTTACTGTTTTCTGGAGACCGAGATCACTTTCCACATTAATTAAAAAACATAGTGTAGTCAAATGCCTTTCTTTTGTCTATTATCGGTGCTGTAAAAATTGAGATCTAAGCAAAATAATTAGTGTTTTCGAAAATACAGTATTTGCAGTAAAAGCAACCCTTGTTACGAAGCAGTGAATCCGCACAGAAGGTTGGAAGATCAACGCATTTTGAATCCAAGAGAACAGAAATTGGCAGCGCGTTTAGGGTCGTGGGTTGCAACGCATTAAAAATCAAGGAAGCTATTAATGCCTCGGCAATCGGCTCCTTGGCATTCAAAAACTGATCACAGCGGGTATGGGCAAGGAACATCGCGCGTCCGATTGGCATTTAAGCAACCCACCGACATTCAACATCTGCGACCATGCAAGTGTTAATTTTAGCACTCAGATGCCGGCCAGAACAGAGCCCGTGCTGACGTAAATTCGACGCATACACCTTGCGTTTGCACGCGAGAGGACTCTTGCTTCCCACGAGAGGAAGCGACCTTCTGCCCGTCGAGCACTGCGATTCTTCCGGCCCAGCCGGAAGAGATCAGTGCTGGCACGTCATCCGATCTGACGGCGCTCTTTTGGTGGAAAGCTTTGCTCTGTTCCTGGCGGGATGAAACCTCGTATCGGTGGAGTTGAATCTCTCTGGTGCTCGACATGCAACGCTTTGAAATGCAGCACACAGTCCCGGAAACACTTGATAAGAGACATTCTCGCGGCTTACGTAAGGGATGTCCGATTGGAAGACGACAGCGTACAGGCCCGTATGCCACGCATTTCAGCTCGGCAGCGTCACTGAAATGCCCGAGGTCGTCCGTGGTTGTACATTCCAGAAGAGCAAACGTACAGCCGGGTCTGTTTTCATGGATAACACCGGCGACAGTGGCATGGAATTCAACGGCGGTTGACCCGAACCGCACGACCCAGATCAGGAAGGACAAAAGCGACATGAAACGGAAGCGCTAAAACGCCCATTTCGGTGCTTCCGAAAGGTCATTTGGCCGGGAATACCGCCACCTACTCCAAAAGAGAGGCCGATTGAAGGCCACAAATGCTGATCAGCCAGTCTGTTCCAATGTCGCATTAGAACCTGTGCGACATTTGGCTATACAGTCGGTCTCAGAAGAGCAACCGCACGTTCCCAGGGCCTATCCAAAAAGACAATGAACAAATTTACATCGACTGAGTTGACACTGCCTGAAATCAAACTGTAGAGCAGAGGTTCTTAAACTTTGTTCTTTTTCAGCCGCCCCCCTTTGGCGTTAGTCATTGATACTCGTGTCTCACCTAACCTCAAAATCAAACACAAAAAAGCAGAACACACTGCATTTGCCATTATGCTCCTCAATAGGAGAGATTCAACTGTTTTTGGAGATTTGTAGTTTAATTGGAGGTTTTGTTGAAGACAAGGCACATCGCAAATCAGCTTCACACTCCAGTTTGTTTCGAGATTTTGTTTTGTCCGCTTTGTTTTTATTGTGGCGTTTATAGTGAAATGATAATTCATTTACGAATGATAAAAACAAATAATTTAATACTTTTCGCTGCCATATTCGCGCACACCTTGCGACACTTCACTCCCCCAGTTGGAGAAGCCATGCTCTGAAGCAGGGGTTCATAACCTGGGTTCCGTGAACCCGTAAGGGGTCCATGAATGTGATTTAAAAGGTCAATAAGGTGTGCAGACATTTCGATTACCACTACGATGAATGAAACCTACTTTCGAATATTAATTGCAACGTTTCTTCTTGAGGGGTCCGTAAATTTTATTAGGATGTACAGGGGCCCGTGACCCACAAATGTTGAAGAAACGCTGCTCAGTGTACATACTACTGTACAGTTAATGATTTCGATTGGCGGCGCTCATAGGTCGGAGTGGAAACGCTTCTGTTTATTATTCACCTGGTTTGTATTGTTTGGACTTGCATGGTGGGATCGCGGCATTGGTTGCTGGATGAGAAACGTCAGATGCTTTAAAATTCGAAAAATTATCAAGCTTTTAATTGGACAACATTCCGGGTCAGCGAGAAAATTTTTCCCGTCAGACATGCGCAACGAGAGTGAGACGAAGAAGCCGTCGTGCTGAAAATGTTTTTTCTGCCTTGCTTTTGCATTGAAATAATTACTTGCCTATGCTCTGGATTTTATACCATTCACTAACTTTAACCTGTTGCAACGGCTTTGTTTAACATAGGGAATGGTCCTGTTGATGCAAATCGTCAGCCAAAGACAACAGGTCTCAGTGTTTCAACAAATCAAAAAGAGCAGCACCAGCGCGCTGCACTCTCAGTTAATTGGGAAACAAGCATCCTGCTGTTTATCTGTATGAATGATTTCCAGAAAAGACCTTGATCATGTTAACGTTAATTGAAACGAATTGGAAAGCGATCAGTAATCACGTACGTCTGTCACTTTGTTTGCTGAACGAAATGACAGACAATCTTTTGTGGAAGTAAACAGATGCAAAAAATAGAAATTTCGGGTCTGGCTATAGATTTTCGAAAGCTTTGTTGCTCATTTAATTCCACCGAGCACCAAACTCTTGTTCAAACTAGTATTATAGACATGCATGCATTTAGATTTCCAGCAATTATCACATCTCCTTAACCCGTGGAGCACAATTGGTTTTGCACATGTAACAGATTCAGACTAACTCCAATAATCCAGTCTAGTCCTTTCAATTGTATTTACAAAATAAATGACAAAAGCTAAGTACATGACGTATTACAAATAAAAGATTGTTCTTCAGGAAGACATTTTGCAGCAAATATATTCTCATCATAAAAATTCAACAACTGGTCAGGATGAATGTCAACCACTGTTTTCTTTAAATTTGCATACATCAAATTAGTTTTAAAATAAGAGTTCCCAACTTGCTGAATTGTTCGTCACAGCGCTTTTGTTTTAAAACTTTCAAATAGAAAAGTACAGTGTATATGCGTCTGTATAGTAGTGTGATCTTTCTGCTGTCACTCATCCTGACGTAACAAATAACACGTCTATTTCTAATTCAGTTGAAATAGGGGGAAAATATCAAAACAAGCATTGAGTTTCTGCTGGCTATAAATTTTTGAACGGAATGGGTATTGTCTGAGTGTTACAACCAGTGCAAAAAGTTTATTTCTTAATTGTGCGTTTTTTGCTTCAGAAATAAAATCTATAAAACGAAATGAGAAGAAAAGAGGAATAGAATGTGAAAAGGTGAGAATGCTTTTATTATTTTGGTGTGTTTGGTGTTAAGATTTGAAAAAAGAACGTTGAAGGGCTACAAGTGTTGTCATGGTCACCACGCCATGTTTATGCGTCCTCCACAATATTCAAAGTGATCACACGATTGCGATCAAAAGCGATTAAAACTATTGCGTTTCAAAATAACCTCAGCCGAATGCGTACATTCAAAAATCCGAACGTGCTGGATTGCTTGTGGGAAAAAATTGAGTTGCGTCATTTGAAGCGGTTCAAAAAAGTTCAGACTTTTTATAGATTCAGTGGAAACATTTATCTGCGATAAACTCATCGACTAAATTTTTGCAATCAACCTAAAACTGAACACATGAGGATTTTTCTCAGTGGCTTTTTTGTATCAAAACATTTGCAAGAACTTTAGAGTTTAGTGCGACGAACGTTACAAAATCCGTGTATTAGCATCCAGGGCAACAAGCTTTCTACTGTTTTCGGTGTATTTCCCATAACATAAAGCAACCGCATTGAATGAACGCAAGAGCTTTGTTTTGTCGGGAAATTCTCTTTTTACAAATGATTTCGACGGAGGCTAATTAAGTTTGTTCAACAAAATAATTATTTTCAACTTCGGAAGACTTTAAGATGAGTCTTTCATGACCTTCTGCACGAAAACTTTTGACCGTCGCCAAAAACATCACTTCACAAAATTACCTCCATAATTAACAGAGCCCATGCTCACAGGCACTTAAGCGCAAAAAGTGTTTGATTGAATTATTGCAAAGTACTTAACACACCTGCTGCACCTGGCCAGTAGCGTATTGTGAAAATGCTTAATTACAGCTTCAAACACGTGCATCACGCTTCTTGTCGTTCATGATTCGTTCGATCTGTTGAGAAGCAACGAAGCGTCGCAAGTCACGTGAATAGCTGGCTTCTCGTTCGTCGTCACAAACTGCGACGCTAGTCTTTTCTAGTCTGGCGAGGCTCGTTGAATGCTACGAGAGAATTACCTTGATGTCGCGGCAAGATGAATAGACTAGAAAAATATCAAATGCTTCTAATAGGGCCGTGATCATTTCTCAAAGAGCTAAGCGTCAATGTCCTTGTTCGAAAATGGGTCGCAACACGTGCGTCTTATGGTAGGAAAGTTGGTTAAGGATTGTTTTCATTTCTTATTAACTTTAAAATTTGATCCCAGCTGTGGCAAGACCTCTCAGTTTCGTTGAGTTGCCGACATCGTGTACCTTGATAACAAAACACTGCCGAAATAGTAATTGGATCAATAAACTGGTATGCTTATTTTTTTGTTGTTTTAGTCGACCCGTCACGGGTCACGCCTTATTGTTACCACCTTCTCTTTCCGAAATTCTTCCCCGGACCATGGAAGTACAAGACGAACTAAACAGTTCCAACTGCTTCCTCCCCGCAGTGGCGTAGCTAGCCCAAAAATTTTTGGGAGGCCAAAAGATATGGCTTCAGGCGAGCAACAGTATTTTTATTTGGGACCCCGCTTCTCAAACGTCAAAATGACTCGATATGCTAAGAATTTGGGGAGGCCATGGCCCCCTGGGTTCCCTGGCTACGCCTATGGTCGCCAGTCCATCACGACTTCCCCAGATATGCCATTCGTCGTGAGGAATTCCTTCAACCTAACGCCACTCTTATCCAGTGACGGGTTCAATTAAAATATTTCTCAAAGCTTCGTTATCGTTTCGTAATAAACGGTTAAATATGAATTTAGAGTAAAAGAACGTAAATGTGGGTGCCCACATGAGGACCTCCCCAGATTACCAACAACCGCTGAGGTTCTATCCGCTCATCGCAAAAGCATTCCATTGTATCTTGACTTAAGGACAGCTTTGGTTACGATCAGCAGATGTGAAAACAGCTTAAATTTAAACAAATATAAAGCAAGAAGATTTTGCGAGTTCAAAAGTGTTTCACGAAGATCAAGAAACACGTCATGACTGCTGTGTGAACTCACATAAACCAACAATGGGGTTTTGTGCATTCTCACATATAACCCAAAAACTGCAAGAAGGAAAGGTGAAAGCAATATTTTTATGACAAGAACAAAGGGAGAACTCATGCGCATTGAGAATATCTCTCTCTTCTTATTTGTATCAAATTACTAATTACTGACAGATGCCTTCACGTGGCCCTCCCTACTGCGGCATTTCTCGAAATTCTTACTAAGTCTGTCAACTTGAGAGCAACCGCTGCTACCCGTACTGGATGTGTTCGGCATGGGGTGGGTCATCAAACACTCTTCTCAGGGCGCGGCAGCAGAAATGCTGCCGAAGACCTACGACCCAACATACTCCAGCTGAACACTGAGGGGCTTACTGCAGACAAGATCTCTGTCATTG
>JGI24159J19872_10002033_pt1 | contig 23483 bp, 17 predicted proteins | sample Ectturendosymbi4_FD_19872 | JGI IMG/M metagenome (IMG submission 19872) | reverse complement strand
TTTCGTTGCACTTACATTGCACGAGGATGCATTCTCGTTTCATCTTCGAAACGATCGTTGGACAAATTAGCATTTTTGGCAAAACCAGAAATTAGATCAGAATTAAAATTAGAGCATTGAAGCTTTAAACGAATTAGATTAGAATTAGAATTACCGTCATTTCGCTCTAATTTATCGAATTAAAAAACTATAATTATTTAGTTGTCCAAGTCTGCCCAACCCTCCGTGACAACGGGACTGGTGGCCTCTGATGAAAAATAAAGCAATACGTAGTGTGAAAGTATGCGATAAATAGCGATCAATAGTGCGATCAACAAAGTGGCGAGCTAACAAATCAACAGGCACTAAAATGGAAAATAAGATGGCGAAGTGAAGGAAGTTATTCAAAAAGTATAGAATCTACTCATGTTTTTTGGACATTAAGATAGACAGCAGGGAAGTTTGCGCTTTTAGCATTCATTGTGTTTGTGTTAAATTTGTATACAAGGATTCTAAAAAAATGTGCTTATTTTAGCTATTTAGGCTACTTGATGTAAAACATGGGCGCAATCCCAGTTGAAACCATGTCCACTTTGGGCTGCATGTTTTGATAAAGCCGTTTTTTTCTGTATTTTTTTAAAGAATATATTCAGGCAAAGTCTCCCTGTAGAATTCTTTCAATCAAGCGATCGTTATCTTTTCTGGAGCAGGGATGAACCTATTTGAGTTTTTCAAATCCAAGTCCAATACAACAATTTCATTTCAAAATCCAGTCCAAATACAAATCCAATAAACTTGCAGTTACAAAATGCAAATCCCCTTTAAATCCAAAATCCTATCCAACGTGTTCTGTTAAAGGCAGTCCCAGCAGGGCGATTACCTCATGAGGTAAAACAGACACTACCAAAAATGCCTTCCTTGCAAATGGACCCAAGTTAACCTAGGCCCTAATTTCAAAGACTTCAGGGTTAGCGTTCTGATAAGCATCAATTGCGATGATAAACTCCAGAGTGCAAAGTATCAAATCCGAAAAATTACCAGGTACATCATAGAGCCCAAACAAATTATTATCACTGGGCTACACATGACTGTATGCCTGTAACAGTTATGGGTCAAGAAAAGAGACTGGATCAACGAAAGTCACGCAAATTCCTTTNCTTTGATAACACGATAAACAAAAGAAAGGAGGCTTGTACTTTGCATCACTGGATATTTAAGTGGATGATNTGTCATGGTCAATGATCCAAATTCAAAGAGACACGATGTGCAATTTTCTCGGATTTGAGAAACTCCACTGAAGCAAACTTACAGATTAAATGCAGTTATCTACAATACGGAAACAAAACAGAAATTTCCAAAGAGGGGCAAAGCAAGAATATCAAACCAAATCCGATAAAACAGAATTTATAAAATCCAATCCATATCCTCCAAAAATCTGAAAATGCTCAGGACTTAAATCCAACTCCATGTTCTTTTCCGGAGGAGGAAAGAGGAGTGTAAAATTTTGACCAGAAATTCCGCTAAGTGACGCTGTTTAAAATAGATTCCTATGGATACGGTTAATGCCAATAGACAAACACCTAGCGCGTATCGATGTTTTTGCGTTACAGGTCAGTTAATCCCGAGAATTTGTAAAAGTTTGCTGTTTTGCTAAAGTTTCTGGTTGTTCATTGCAAAAGACCAATTTTACAAGAATCAGCAAAAAATATGAGTGTTGGTGAGTGAGATTTTGTTGGTTTAAAAATTTATTTATTGGTTTGGAGCTACTGTTTAAGTGTATAGTATTAGTAAATATTAAAATAGTACTGTCACTATAGTAGTAGGATACTTATATGGCATTTGGTGGTAAAGCACACTAAGTGTGCATTTACCTAGGGAACTCTATTCGATTTACGTGCTAGGAAATTTGTTTTGAGATCAAAGTCATCAATGGATTTCTCTGCAAGATTGAAATCAAATTATGATAATGTTGGTCTACTAATGTTTCTTCATTTCATATGCTTCCTTATTGTCACATATGCTGCATATGTTTCCTTAATGTTACACATATGCAAAAGTAAATGTATAAATATCACCTACTGTGACATTTTCAGGAAATGGACGTTTCACTTGCTGTTGTTAGGTCCAGCCTGGTAGCCTAACTTGATCTTGGTGTTTTTGTCTCTTAAACATCACGCTTAAAAGAACATTTGATTTCATGTCTTGTGAAAGGTAGTGTCTATTTTATCGCCAACATTCTGGCGGCAACAGATCGGCTGTAGCTATTGTGCCACCAGTCAAAGATTCGGTCTCGTGGCATGACACAATTTGAATAAAAACGTTAGTTTGTCATGCAATTGCCATGCTACTTGTAGCATAGTGGTTACGGCACACTTCAGGTCTCGTATGCCATTGCTTTTCAGTTCAAAACTCACCTTAGCGACTTCCTTTTTCTTTTTTTAAAATTTTTTCATAACGTTCCAAACTTTTCCCCTAGGTGTTAGGTTTAGGCTTCGGTTAGCATTTGCGTTCGGTAGGGTTAGCATTAGGGGTTAGCGTTACAGTTAGGGGTTTGGGTTAGGCTTTGGAGTTAGCATTAGGGATAACATTAGGGGTTAGTGTTAGGGGTTAATGTTAAGGGATAGGGTTAGGGGTTAGCATTAGGGATTAAGATTAGGGTTAGCTTTAGGGTTTATCTTTTGCACTTACTTTCACTTTGTTTCTGCCAAGCCTGTTACTGCTGGCATCATGACAGCAAAATAGACACTGCCTTTGTAAAATCTGCATACAGTATCAAATTGCTTGTCTACTGTAATGTTTTTATGTTGTTAGATTACCATCGAGACTAAATTCTATGCCAAGAGCATGCAAAATTTTTTAATTTGAACTTTGTTTCATGCCACAAGATTTTTTCAATGATCTTGTCCTATGCATCATGCATAAATTTTCATACTCAATTTATTTTTTTCAAGACAGGAAAGTATCAATTTATGTTGACTTTTTTTAAGGAAGTTTTACTATGCACAGCATTTGGTATCTATAGCACAAACAGAATGGCGAGTTTCAGCATGGTGGGTGAACTCAGATTTGCAACACATATTTTGAATACTGCTATAACATGAAAATTCTTTACCTGAAATTTGCAATGGTGCTAATTATAATTTTTTTCCAGATTTTTGATCATTTTGAAAACGTCTTATTCCAAAAATACTTTTTACATTTGTTTTTTTTTCTAATTGAATTTTTCAAAATCTAACAAGAGTTTAATGTTTAAAATTTTTGCACCTTTAATCTAACCCATGCAACTGTTTTTGCATGTGAACCTAAGTCAGTAATCACATCCCATTCCATGTACATGAGTTCAGACTGATCGACTGAAGTTAGGGACAGAATTCAACTCCTGGTATTCCAATTTGTACCACGGTAAGAATAAGATGAGCTAAGCATTACACCATCCGTTCAACTCTCTCAGGACCAATTCAGCATAGGTAAAAATGACAATAACTTGACCTAATTTATAAGCATCTTTGTGCCCTTGTAGTTTTCTGACTAGTTTGCATGGACCTTCTGTCAAAGCTAAAAACACAAACAAAATAAAACCATTTTGTCATACAATTTCACATAAAGTTTTACCCTATTATGTATGATTTGATTTAAGATGTGACGGATGTGATTTATAATAGTTGTGATCAAAGTTTTGCTTTTTTAAATACTGTAGGCTACTGTGTGAAGGTAATAGCATAAATATTTTCAAAGTTTCATTGTTCACACCCACAGTCAGTAAAGTTGTTCATGAAGATATTGAAATTGTTAGCATAGATGCACACTGCAAATTTTAAGCAATGTAGAGTCAAAACAATTAAATAGCTGCTCTATGCGAAGGTTAAATTGCAACCATCAGAAGAGGAGGGATTATTTGTAATCAAATTGTAAAGATATAATCTTGCATTTGCATACATATATTTTGGTGTAAGCAGGTATAGGCATAAGTAACACTCATGCACATAGCTGGAAAAAATATTTTGGGGGAAATTTAGGAATATTATGTGGGGTGTTACAAATTTGATGCCATCAGCATTAAATATATAAACTGTAAAATTGACCCTTATGAAGTAATTGGCTTTAGGCATTCACGAAAATTTTCTCAATGATTCAGTACATTGATGTCCAAAATTTTGGTGGTGATTCTGCTGTTTTCCCCCTGATTATACACCTGATCAATATGTGTTATAGCAATAGCGTGATACTACATCTGTAAAAAATGAGACAACACACTATTGATCAAGACGAAATTTTGAAAAGTGAAAAATGGTTGATCGGTAGGTCATTTGAACTCCCAGGGTTAACCTATTGAGTTTCAGCCAACTTTTCTATGTTTTCTAAATTGAAGATAAAACTAAAACATTATTAATAAAGCACCTTTTTGATGAGACAGATTTCAAATTTTGGTACAGATTTTTCTGGTCTTTACTATAGTCATAAATACCACAGAATGTTGAACCTGGTGATCCATAAGCTGAAAGAATATTTTGGTTGTAACTTACACCACAACTTTGGTCTTGTCAACATTTCAATGATTATGGCTTTAACAGTCATTGTTTATTTGAACATCAACTTCACTTTCAGTGGTATTTTTTGCTTTGCCATCCCCGCCTTGGAAAGTTACTAACTACAACAAAGAGACTCTTAACCAATCATTTTATGAAATGGTTTGACATATGAAATGCTTCTGATATGAAATCCTACCATTCTGCTTTCAAGGTAATTTAGTAATGAAAGGAATTTTGTTCATTATCTCCTACAATGACAAAAATTTAACATGGTCATCACTTTTCAAAAGAACGAATTGATGTACTACAGGCAGTCAAAAATGTGTGATAACCTGTTTTACTCATAAGTGATTTAGAGAAAGCAGATTGCACACATCAGCCTGTTCAGTTCACAGTGAAAAGCACACGCAGGTAAGTGACATGCACCAAATAATTTTCACACAAAAATTATTGTGTATTCTTGTGTCATGCATGATATCTTGATGACAACTGCCATTCTTTCCAGTCTGGATCACCATCAAATCACAGTTAACATAATTGATATTGTAGATACGCTGGTCATTCTAAATAACTCATGTATTTAAACTTTTTTTTTCAAACTTTATGCAAGTGTTTTAAAACCTCTGTGGAAAGATCTGTTTTACTTTTTAACTTAATCTAACTTCTTTTCTAAAAGGTATAGTTGCACTTTCCCCACCCTTAGTCTATGAAGTGTGATGGTTAATAATATAATAATAATACTTATTTTACATCAGACTCGTGGTCCATAACATTTAAAACACTGTAATTAAAATCTATGAGTTTTAGTGCAGACCTTCAAATAATCACTCTCACTACTGTTAACACAATCTTTAGCTGTTTAAAGCGTATCTTCAAAAATCAATAAAGCTCAGTACATTTTCTAAATGACTTGTTTTTAAATTTCTCAAGTGCTTGTTTTTTCTAAAGAATGTTGTGGCAACATGCTCAAGAGTTGGTGCATGGTGTCATTACTAAAGATTGTTTGCTCTGTCATGTAGAGTTACCTAAAGGTCATGTGACAAAAAAGTCATCACAAAAGAATCGTCAAATGCGATTTTGTGGTCAAATTTGATAAAATATGGTACTTTGAACACACCTGTGAAAATTTTCGGCTTTGCCAGTTAAAATGGCCAAGCTATGTGCTTCCAAACGTAGGAAATCAGAGCTTTGAATGTGAAATTATCTTGCTCATTCATGGGTGGCACATCAGGAAAAAACATGCAGTGAAGCACGTTTGCGTTATTGTGCATTGTCAGCGTTGTTACATGTGGCAAATAGTGGTTGCATGTGACATGTAACACTTGATAGTGGTTGCATGTGACATGTAACATGTTGAACTTGTCATGCTCTTATGTTTTTATGCTATGCATGATGTTTCATTAATAATTGCTATGGACTACAATCTAGAACTGATTTGCTTTAAATACTGGTATGATATAGCCTCTAAGGTAAACCATAGGCTAGACTGTGCCTTTCCGTAGTGTCTTTGTGCAGGGTATAATTTAAAAATCCTTGACTTAGATGATAATGGCATAAATTCTTTTTATCCATCATGAAAAAATATTTTAAAAGTACTGGTTTTTAAATACTAGAAGATGCTTTGATATTATGTGTGTGGAAAAATTGTCTAAGTATCATCTTATTAGTTGAAAATTGATAAGCTTGTATGCTTTTCTAAGCAGTGTTCATAATTCATCAACATTTAATTTGGTTCTGATTGCTCAAGTAAGTCAAAAAATCTATGGCTACAATTGACTTTATTTGCTTTTTGACATAGTATTTTAGCAAACATGTTGATGGATAAAAGCGTCCTTATTTATAAGAAAGATGTCAAGTTTTGTGCAACATGTTTCTTATGCATACTCTTGTGCAAGTATGTACTCTCCACGACAGGGGTAAGCAAGGATTAGATCAGAAAATATTAATAGGAAATGGATTTCACATAAAATTGCACATGCTCAGTCCTTATTCAAATAAATTGAGATATCATCACATGGTCTTCTGATGATATCTCAAATGGTTTGTGCTAAATATAACAGCATCAGCAAATTTTTTATAGGAAATAGATTTCACGTAAAATCTTACGGCTAGAGATTGCACAAAGAACCTTGGTCATTGTTGATATTCGAAATCAAGCCAGTGTTAAGACTTCCAGGACAAAACATCTATCATCCTTTCTTCAAAAAGTATTCTTTTACCTATATAATCATGATCATATCTCAAATTCAAAAATCTTTCTGATATACACAACTTGTATAACTTGTTTCACCATTTATGACTACTTTGTAAAGCATTGAATTCTATTAAAACACAAAATTCAAGTTTCATATCTTTGGAAAAAGCAAAAAGTAAACTTTCATTGAAATTTGTTTTATTAGGTAAGCAGCCTTTGACCTTTTGAGTCTTGGGCCCGCCAAAATGTTGGCGTGGATTTTAAACGCTTTAACAGCTATAACTTACCAGCTGCTATAGCTACAGAGCTGTTCAAACCATTTACGGATTCAGGAAGTCTTATAGTTTCAATTTTAAAAAATTATTTGATTTGGGTGGGGGGTTTATGTTGGTGACATCACAAAGAAGGCATGTTTTTGAATTTTTGACCCACTTCAACTGGCCCTGGGTAGTAATCCAATGAGCCATTTTTATGGCTCAAAATTTTGTTGGAAAATAGATGATCATCCGCGTCTATAGAGCCCTTGATTGACCTTCTAGCATGTCTAGAACCAAAGTTATGGCCCNAAAACCCCGTTGTACTCAAAATTCCAAAAACTGCTGAAAAAGCATGAGTCTCCCACTGACGGCATTTTTGCTTTGAGAAAACTGCCGCGAGATATCGATCGAGAGCTATTTGCGAACCTCGAGAAAGACTTGTGAAGCCTTGTAGTCTGCACTAAAGAAAAACTTTTGAGGTTTGGGTTCGGCGTTTTCGGTGGGTGTCGTTAGAAAAAGGGTAGGTTTTGCTATCTTTTGGTTAGTCCTTTATGACGTCATCATCCGGATAATGAGCCGAAATAGTGGCTCAAAGTTTGGTTGGCTTCTAGGCTGGAATATGAAGCTTCAGAGGTCTAGATCGACTTCCTGGCGTTTCTGGTCCCCAAGTTATGGCCGAAAGACCCCTAATCTTGTAAGGATTCCCTAGTTAATTAGAGGGGATTCCCCTAATTATTTTGTGCTTTGCCATAACTTTTGAACCAGAAATGCTAGAAAGTCCATCAAACCCTCGAAAGACTCGTATTGTAGCCTAGAATCCAAAAAAACTTTGAGCCACAAAATCTGATGGATTGTTCAAATCCCAGGATATGATGTCATCATCCCAATGTAAACAAGATATGCATAAACATTCTCTCATTATGTAAACATCAACAAAAATCCCGAGATCTCAAGCTAAAAATTTTTTTGCAGTCTAAACTACAAGTCTTCACGAGTCTTTTGAGGACTTGAACAGCTCTCTAGTCTATTCTAGCGGCGAGTTATGGCCATATCCAAAGTGGGTGTTATTCAACCTCTGGTTTCCTTTTGTAGGGGTAGAAATTTGGACCACTTTTTGGTTTTTGTAGCATAATTTTGAATCAGATATGCTAGAAAGTCAATCAAGGGCTCTAAAGGCTCGGATAATAGCCTAGTTTCGAAAAAAAGGTTGAGCGAAACAATTGGCTCATTGCATTGATGTCCAGGGCTGCGTAAACTTGGCCAAAAAAATGAAAATGACACCCCCCTTTTGGCGCCTCCCCCAGAGAACCACAAACCCAAAACAAAAATTTTTTTTTCAATCTCAACTAGTAGACTTGCAGAATCCGTAGATGGTTTGAACAGCTTTCTAGCTCAATCGAATGGCAAGTTATAGCGTTGCAAACTCTGCGCCAAAATTTTTGCAATCTCGGGACTCAAAGGGTTACCTTCTTTTTACAGAATATTGGTAACACTTAGATTAGAAAAAAATGAAAATCCATGTTACATTTAAGTAACTGTAGAAATCTTCTGTCAAACTTTATCCCATTAACATCAGTTATTGAGTAAGCTATGATGTGTTTCAATTACTTCAATCAGTTTATTGTTCAACATACCTTTACCATGATCAGATGGTTTTAATTTTTTTGAATTTGTTTCATTTGGTTCTCTGTTGCTTTTATTGGACTTAAATCAAGCCGTGTACAACCTAGGTTATGAACATCAGGTTCATTATCTGGTTATGTGTGCTTTTACATCCATCATTAATGGTATATTTGTTATAAAATTCCTATGAAATGTGTATTTTCTTGTGTAAAGGTGTAAAAAAGAAACGAGAACATAACTACTCCAGTGTTCATGAGGCAGTGAAGCATGGTGATGCCTTGAAACTGGAAGAGATGATCAAGAGTGGAGCTGGCATAAATGAAGTTAATATGGAGTCCAAGTTCACTCCCATGCACACAGCATGTTATGTGGGATCATTAGAGGTTGGTTTATAGACCATGAGAATTATGTGAAGAAAGGCATGACTTAAAATGACTTAAAAGCAGTAATAAAATTCCATGTCTTGTTAACAAAAAAGTATAATAAAAATACGTTAAAATCTTTTCTGCACCTCAATAAATCCTTGCAGCACTTTTCAGCTTTAAATCTTATTTCAAGAAACATGATAGTCAGAGCATTAAAGTGAATGCTGCTCCACAAATTCGTCACTATCTAGCTTTCAGCATTATTAATTTATCAAAACCTAGGCAGTATTGAATGTTCTACATATTGATTCATACAAAGAAGCGAAGCCCCTGTAATACTATCAATTTTTCTGTCATGTAACTGTTTTATTCAGCATCAAATATCTGTATCACAAATAAGAATTGAAAATCTTGAACGTTTATCAAAAACAATTTCAAACTATAGTTGCATAGCTGATATAGAAACTGTAAACTGGAACCAACCAAAAAGTTTTTAGAATAAACAGAGCCTTTCTAATACCATTGTTATGGGCAGAAAACTCCCTAAAACAGAAAATATTTGGGAAAACATAGGTTCATAACATTTTCAAACCTACACTGAGTTATTAATCAGCAGTGAATACCTGCAATTACTTCACTAAACAAGCATTGAGTGTAGTGTTGATGTCAGTTGCACAATATTTATGGACTGGAACCAATGCATTTTTGGTTGGATGAGCAGTAGTTCATCTTGTCATTCAAATTTTTACAAAAAATATAAATATCAATGGCAAGACCACACTTTCAGAAAATGACCATCAATTACAGTTTCAAATAAATATTTGCTAAAAAGTACAAACTCAGCCAACATGGCTAATATTTTTGTGATTCCAGTTGACAGCATAAAAGCTGGCATGCAAGTTAACACAGATATTAACTTCTTTTTAATTTGAAATTATCACCACATGTTACTGCACTGCCTTATTCAAATTAAACATTTTTGCGATTCGTAGCCAATATTTTTATCTGAGGTGGCACTGCTCTAAAGCCACAATGACATGTTGTGAAAGCACAATCACCAGATGCTAATTTTCGTTTTATTCTTCTTCATCGTTTGAGCAGTTCTTATGTACTGCTAGGCCGCACCAGATCTTGGGCCAGGTGCTGAGCAGCCATTCGGTTGTCTCGTCATCTACAAGCGTCAGGCCATGCACTCCATAGAGAGGTTGACGCATTGGACAGCGAAGGAAAATATTTTCAACGGTCTGCTCTTCTGCGCCTCACTCACAAGTCGCAGAAGGGACCATGCCCCATTTGTATAAGCAGGAACGGAAACAGGCAGTTAAGGCCAACCCGAGCTGTTCCTGGCAGGGCCATTCCGGGAGGGTGCGTACCGATGTCGGGGGTGAAAGTGCGGAGTCTCGTAGCGTTCTCCAACCATTTCCACATTACATCGGTGACCCGCCCAGAGCGCCGCTCATCTGTTATAGTCGTCGGTTGAACCGATTATTTTAGTGAAATGAGAAGACACTACTTGGGTACAAGTGGTGTGCTCCACATGGTACCAAGCTTTCCTTTATGTGTCTGTGACATATATTTTATATATTTTAAAGTTTGAACTAGACACGAAGTCCATAGAGCACAAGCACACACTGTCTGCACAACGCAGATTGATAAAAACAGACACAGAACGTTTTATAACGGCGTTGTGGTAGAACCACAGGATCACGGGCACTTTCTTAACACAATTTTTCGCTCACCCGTAACACTTGGTGCAACACAACATCCAGAGTACGACACGAAAATCGCATGGTAAGGATTAGAGTCAAACTCTGGTCCTAATTAATTAATAATTTATTCTAATAATCATTGATTTTAGCTTTGCAGCCCGGTAGAGTGCTTGATAAATGTAATTTAGCATGAAACGATGTTAAGCTTTTTAAATACATTCTAAGAAAAACTGTAGGAAACTCTGATCCAGTAGCTTTCTTCGAACCATCCAGGCATGAAAAAGAAAAAAGAAATTCAAAAATTATCTTGGAAGCGATGCAGATCAGCGCTTCATTATCAGAATTTTGACTTATGCTGGTTTCAAGTGCGTGATTAGTGCCATGCCAAGTCAGCTCGTGTGACTTGGGCGGCAGGAAATGTGCTGTGGAAACCAATGTGAGTTTGCAGGGAATGTTGATTAATAAAAGCTTTGTTTTTGTTACATAATTGCAGCCACGGGTTTAGCGCTTCCGTTTACGAGTTATTTTTTCACGATTTTACTTTTTATTATATGTAAACAGCTCTGCATCAAGCTTTGGTGATGCTTGAAGGTATTTTTGGTAGCAAATGTGTCATAGATACATGTGCTAATACAATCTGATGGCAAGGTCCAAAATATTAGTTGTAATTCTCGAAAGGTTGCCTCCTACTTCCCGGAAGTAGGAAAAAGTGGTTTAAACAGTAATTTTTGCTATATCCTACAGTAATTATTTTTCCTGTTTAGTGCCTGCATTGGTTGTTATGGCATGGTGCTGATACAACTGATGTTACACCGCGTGGTTGGACCCCTGGTCATATCGCTGCTATCCGTGGGCAAGATGCATGTATTCAGGTGATTTATTTTGTTTGATAAGCATCATTCATGTTGTCTGAAATTGTGCAATGCGTGGCAAATGTTACCCAAAAGCAGCAAAGCACTAGGTAACGTTTGATTGTTGTCATATGCCTGAGATCTGCGCTGGATTGTTTAGTGATACAAAACATAAGGTGCAGCAACACGCCTTCGGGTCACTGTTTCTGTTGGCTGACTTTCCTGGCGCAAATCATGTATTTGTGCGAGGACTTTCATGCTGACGCTAACTGTACCTCATTTTTCAGAAGATCTACTGCCGAATGCCCATCGTAAGGCTAGTACTCCTTTGGATGAATGTGTGCTCTTCGGGATGAACGCTATGCTTTTACGTCAAAACTTTTGACGATCTTTTCAAAATTAAGGGAAATGCTTAATGGTTTTCTACGTGATTTACCCAAAGGAAAAAATTACGTTCGAACTTTGGAGCATAAAATCGGAGCAAAATTATCACTTTCAATGAAACTAAAAAAGTTTTGAAAAGCTATTCATGTTTATTTCGAAACGTTTCGGAATGTTTCAATCGGAATTAAATATGGATTTTAAAGAGCAATCTGAAACGTCTCTCAATAAATATGAATATTTTTTGAAGACTTTCTTAGTTTTGATGAAATTGCATTCAAAGTTTTCAGCTTCCTTACGAATCTGCCAAAATTTTTCAAAATTTATAGGTCACTGTATTTCATTACGATTTTAATGTTTATGAATGCAGAAGTCTTCCGCGTGCGATGTAAACATCTTTTTTAACGTGTCTTCCGTGATCTTCAAAAAAGTGATATGCACGCTCATCACGTAACTTCACTCCACACGTGAAACAAGCAAGGAACCCAGCGCAAATTTTTAATAGGAAATCGATTTCACGTTAACACTACGCATCATCAGTCCTTACATCTTATGCAGATAGGATCTCATCAGTATTGAAAAAGCAATGGTTTTTTAATACACATAAACTTGCAGGCCCTGGCTAATAACAACGCAAATCTCTCGAGCAAGGACGATCGCGGCAGCACTCCTCTTCACCTCGCTGCAGCTCACGGCCACTCATTCACTTTGCAGTCCATTCTTCGCAGTGGCGTGGTAAGTCGCCATTTGTTCTATCACTGCGACGCAAATCCTTCTTACGAATAGTTTTGGGTCAGTTTCCCAATCTTTAGTTGATGTAATTTTGCAATTGGTGTGTTTCCAATGTTCNTGAAAACTTCCAGAAAAGTTCAACGTTTTTAACAAAAACTCANTTTTTGCAATCTCTTAGGCAATTTACGGTCGTGTCTCTTCAATTTTAAACTTGAAACTACGGATTTTTTATCGGTAAATAATCTTCTATTTAAAGGCTGAGCTAATATTTCCAACGACCAGTGTTCATTTCAAATTATTTATTCGTNCTGGGATATTTCCGGCAAACCGCTGCNAATTCATTTCTGAACTTNGTGTATATCTGTTACTCAAACNCCTATGAAGTNGCCAGGTAGAAAAGTTGAAATCATCTTTTGCTGAAAAACGGCATTGTANNTTAATACTTTTTCATGACTATANTTAGGCATGATCTTAATAAGCTTTTGTTAAACATTNTTAGAAGCTTGGAATGCGTTTTTTGTTGTCCTGTCGCCATTTGCTAATNTTTATCAGTGTACCGTTTGCAACAGGACGTGTCGGCTGCTGACTTCAACGGTTGGCAAGCAACTCANTGTGCGGCCTTCCACGGCCGTTTAGGCTGTCTGCAAATGCTGTGCAAATGGGGAGGCAGCACAGACGACGTTGATAATTGTGGTAAGATCTGCTNAAGCGGCNGTCATTGTTTTTAATTCATTTACCCGCGTTAGCCAAAAAGTTACCGTTGTAAACGCCAAGTTGAGGGCTTCCAATCGATTTGGCAGTGATATTTGGGAATAGGGTAGTTTGACAAATGGAAAGAAACTGCTGAATCGTTTTAACGCACAAACTCTGCCTTAGCTGGAATTTTTTAATCCTGAAAATTGGTTGAATATAATGGCATGCGCGCGAAAAAATGTAGATTCGGCGCGGTTCTGGTCCGCGATTTACATGCACTGTGTTTAAAATGACAGTTGAAGTTCCGTTTGTTGTTGTTTTCCAACTGCTGCCATTTGTTTCAGGAAACGCTCCAGCGCATCTTGCCGCGCAAGAAGGTCATCTTCCGTGTTTGAAGTATCTGATTGCGAGCGCCCCCAGTGTCGAACACGTCCTCTCCGCTCGCAACGATCAGGGCGAAACGCCGAAAGACCTGGCAAATCGGTTTTACAAGAAGTCGGTCGTCGAGTTCATCGACAACATAGAGTACGAGAAAGAGCACGCCGAAGAGGAGGAAAGTATGTGGCCTTTTTTTCTTTTTGAATGGTGTGCAGGAAGTTGAAGCGTCAGAGTCCTCCATGCTGTCAGCAGAGCTTGTTTTTCACCACGTCTGGCAGAATCATGTAGACCAGTGGTTCTCAAACCTTCATGAGCCGTGGCTCCCTTTTAAGTTTAACTGGCGAATACTTAATATATCGTGACACTTGGGTTATGCAATATCACGGCAAAGCTGCCCAATGAAGGCCTCTGCTCGTGGCCCCCAGAGAACCGCTTCTTGGCCGCCAAGAGGGTCCCGTTTGAGAAACCCTGGTGTAGACCGTGTCTAGTGGAACCAGTTTCACCACGTCTGGGAGAACCAGCTTAAACACGCTTTACAACCACGTGTATATGATTTCGTGCCTGATATGTGTGAAACCATGGTTGCATGGAAAACTTGCCAGCCTTGTTGTACCAGATGTATGTATGTACTTTTGGTGCTCTTCTGCAACCGCACATGGAGTAAATTACTGTTTGGTCATTCACGGGGAGGGAATGCTTTGAAAACAGTGTTTTTCATTTGAACCAGTTTAGCTTTTTTTTCTTCGGACCAGCTTGTCTCTGGGTTTAATTTACATGAGCAGACCACCAAGTTATTAATTAACTACAACGTTTCTAATGTGGTTTTTAACGTTTTCTACGTTGGCGATTTGATACAGAATATTAGCAACAGCATTGTTTCCCAGACCTGGCCTTCCCTGCACATGTGGCTGCTTACAAAGGCGATCTCTTCACTTTGCAAACCCTGATCGAGCAAGGAATCATCAACATCAACGAAAGGGACGACAAAATGTCGACGCCCGCTCACAAAGCGGCTGGCCAGGGCCACGTTGAAGTTCTGCAGTGGCTTGTCGAGATGGGCGCCAACAGTAAGAAATTGCGTTTCGTAATAAAAGTGCGCGTTGCGGTCACAGCGGTATATAGCCTCAAATGAAATGTCAATGTCTTGTCATTCCCAAACTTTTATTGGCTGCGTTGTGAAAATTGTAAGTCCTAGCTATTTGCATGATCATTGACTAGTCTTTCGGCATTTTGAAAAGATTTTGTGTTGTTTGCTGTACTCCTCATCTCTTTCGGTTTGATCACTGGTTGTGCAGAGGTTGGTCGTAGTAATCGCAGCTGATGAAGTTTCATGTTTTTTATTGTAAATTTAGATTTTCGCGTTTTTTCGTTACGGTTCACACAGGATTGCGGACAGCAGCACAGAGCAATGCATACCATGCTCATCTACTGGTAGATGTAACAGCTGCTGCGTCGACTACGTGAAAATGCCGTTTTCATTGCAATGACGATTTGTTCCAATGACGATAGCTACAGCCAAAGTAGACTGAAACTGTTTCGAAAGAGTTCAATGCCATGTCTACTTTGGCAACACTGAGTATAAAAACTTACAACAGCTAGAAGCGCTGTTTTTGGAACCCTTGCTAGTTGTCTATACCACGTATTTATCACAAGCACCACTCACGGATGGGATGCGGTGCTTAGATAGCATAGTCTGTCGTCGTTTGGACAGTCTTCTTATATTTTCCCCACTTTCGGCCAAAAAACGTCAGCTCAATATACATTACCTCGCACAAGCTGATGACGTTTTGTGCATAGTCACGTGGCTACGAACTGCGTGAAATGTGTGCGAAACCAGGGTAAAGTTGAAGGTGCATACGACCCAAAGGTCATTCGCTGAAAAATCATAAAAATTACAGCAAAAATTGCGCGATTCACATTGTTTCTTGTGGTGAATGAACAGTGCAATTAGTTTCTCTGAATTGTCTGTCGCTGCTTTCAATGTCATCAAATCAACAGGTACACTTATCTTTATGTGTCAGTAAATCAACTCAGAAATTGGAGGAGCCCTTGTTTTGTGACTCTACTTTTTTTTCAAATGTTTTTTGTTGTGCGTTTCTAGTCTGCAGCAAAATAAAACCGACTCGGACATTTTGCACTCGGCAGAAAATTTGTAAGCAAACTTCCTCCATGTTTAGTCATTTTATTTGGGTTCATTTGTGAGTTATGCGGCTCTCGGATATTGCGTAACATCTTAGTAGTTCTTGCGCAGATTTATCGTCGTATTAGTATGCTTGTAACGACACTGCTCTAGCTACTGATTAATTAGAAAAGTTTCGTAGGAGGGTCTGCTTCCTTTAGAAACAAGGTCTGTGCAGCTAATTTTCGACTTTTGCTTTTATTGTAAACGTTGGATTAGTCGGTGCTTGTCGAACATCCTGACATGTTGCTGCACGTTGTGAGTTTGGTGGAAATGGGCAGCGAAACGAACTAAGCCGTGCTGAGTCTCGTGTTAAAGTTGGGATGAAGGGCAGCAACGATTTTTTGTCGAAAATATTTCAAATAGTCGCAAAGCAAGTGCCTTTTTCTGTCGGGCACCAAAAACGTTAGGTGCACTGTTAACGCAAAATACGATGAAAAGTGGAAATTTAAAGTTTCAAAAGAACTCATCATGTGCAGTGTGATAAATTATTGCTTTGTGTTTACAAGGTTTGAAATTTGGCTCCAGTGAAACTGTTATCAAAGCGGAGTTCAGAAACGAGCAGTGGTTCATACTGTGTTATGGCTCCTAAACGTTCACCTCTTTCCTGAAGTGCTACTTGAGATGACGATAGGTCAAACCCAGGACAAGCATTGTTTTTGTGCCGGGAAATCGAATTAAGTGACGTGAAACAAACGACCAGGCGTCATTCAAAAACACAGAAAACAAAGGCATCGGCGCCGTCGGTCGTAACTGAAAAAGGAATCGTTAGATTCAGTCACAGCTGCCTTTATACGATTGGCTGCTTGCGAGGTGAAAACTTAACAACGTGTGACAATTGCCACACGAGCCTTTTCTTCACGTTTTTACACAAATAGTAAGAAGCTCCAGCTTGTTTTTAACTGCTTGTTTTGTCACAGTCACTGAGTTGGGCGTTTAAAGATTTCGGTCAATCGATTATTTCACCCGCTCACACTACATTCTCCCTCTGATCTTCACCCACCAACGTGACTGCCTGCCTTAAAACCTACCGTCACATACTAAAACTGGAACAGACCAGCACGACCTGAAACACCTGCGTGTGCTTTGGCGATGTTATTTCCCCCTCTTCGACGAATTTATGAGAGTGATTCGCCTTTTTTTCAAGTGGAAATACGAAATTCGTCGGGAGAAACACCGCGTGACGTCGCCAGGCGATTCGCTCAACTCGCCTGCGTCAAACTACTCGGCGGTGGCGACGAGGACGACTCGGACGATTCCGACTCGACTCGCTTCAGCGACGACGAGGACGCTCCTTTGCGCGGCCTCGCAGGAATTTCAAGCGACAGCCCAGGTCTGCAGCTGAGCGTCAAGTCCACAAAAGCTTCCAGAGGTAGGTGCTTGTTTGATTGTTTGCTCAGCCACTAAATTTCATTCAAGCCTGTTTGAGCCGCGTACGTTTGATGGAGTTTTTTCTTTTGTTTCTGTAGCAATGTGACGGTGCTCCATTCCGTTTTGTTTAACTTGGCGCGCTTGAATTTGATACCCGACATTTTGTTTGTCACAAGTGGAAGTACACACCATTGTTCGAACTTTCCAACGTTTCGTTTGTGTTGAGTGGTGGTTTTGTTGGAGATTGTCCAAGGCTTTGTGTGCGAAATGTGCAAGGTGTTCACGGGTTTAACATTGAACGAGGTGTGCAGTTGTGACTGAATCTTTTCGCTGTTAGTGTAACGAGTAACTATCTTACATATTTGTATCGCTTTGCGTTGCAGGTCGTGCCCTGAAGAGAGTGGAAGAGCTGGAGCGCTTGTTGGAAATTGCGAAAGACAACTTCAGACAGTTCGGCGGAGAACTTCCGGAAGACAGAAGAAAGCTCAAAGAAGAAAAAGAAAAAGAGAGGTGGGATAAGGTTCATGAACGTTTTCATGTCGTGTGTGTGTTCTTGCCGAATAGGCTACGTGATCACCTGTGTTTGGGAACTACACTTTTTGTCGTTATACTAAAAAATTTCTCGATTTCTTGGGGAAATCAAGACTCAAAGCAGATTTTGAACCAGGTGTTTTGTTTTGTTGATGCTCTGCCAGCAAAGTGACATGACGACAGACATCATTATTGTTAATAGTTGCGGCCAAATATAGTTCGTGTTGTTGTTTTATTTTTGATTGTTTTCATATGAGCGAAATTTAAAGATGCTTGGTAAAATTCAGTAACCACCGTTTGCCAGGTGATCGGTTCATTATTGTTGCTATATTAGTTTGAATTTAATACACTCACCTTGGTGCTGTCAAAAAACTTCCCTGATCTGTTTGACAACGACCCGTAATAGTATTAGGAAAAAGCAGTGAGTCCAGCAGTGCATGTAACGCATTAAACAACAGTAGAAAACGCTCTAGGGTGGAACGTCTCAGACTATAAGCCTGTTTGTCTGATTATTACTTTTCAGGTTGAAATGCCGCAAATAAACCCAGCGGCTTCGCGAATTTATTCTGCTGAGAATTTTTTACCGATTTTCTTGGCGCTAAAATTACGACGATCTGTTTCGGGTGTATACAGACGAGTAAATGAACTCGAAGTGCAACTCGATTACGAGCGGGTCAGGCGCGAAACCCTCGAGGCCGAGTTGGACGAGTATCGAGCTGAAACCTCCCACCTCAACCTTCAAATCAACGACCTCTCCGCTGCTTTGAAACAAGCTCAAGGGGTGAGTTTTTGTAAAATCACGACGGCGTCATTTTTCTACAAAACTAAATTTTTCTGGGCAGTCTGTAAAATCTGCATAATTATTGCGGGTTTATGGCTAAAAATTTTCGGGTAGTTCACTTCCGATCAGTACATACGCACTAGGAAAATTTTCTGCTTACATCGAAGGTGCGAATGACAAAAATATTTCAAACTTTCTGGTCTGGCGGAAGAAAATGTGAAGAACAACAATTGGGATAACATGTAGCTTTGATGAAAACTATTTGAAATTCACTAGGTTAAACATGAAGCTTTACCTTTCTGTAACTGTTTACAAGCCGGTTTACCTTGTGGCTATTTTTCTATATGTTTGCCATACGTAATGTGCCTCTGTTTGAATGAGTTTAAAAATGTTTCAAGTTATCGCTTAAAATATTGCGGCAGAAGAAAAATCGCATAAATTTTGCAGAAGGTTCAATCGATGCAGAGAAAACGTACACTGTAAAAAAGGTAGTGAAGGTGGCTATACACCCCCTTCTTTACCATGATAAAATAAGATTAGCGTAGGAATTATAGCTGCGTGAAATATAAATAGGGCGAATATATCGGGTAATGGCACTTTGGACTCGATAAAACAGCGAATAACAGAGGCCGTTTAACTATAGTTCCTTACAGCCTTGTAAAGATTTTGAACAAACCTGAAAATTTGCGCTTGACTGTGATTTCTATCGACCCGACCCTCAGGGTTGGTTTATTCAGGTTGTCATGCTGAACTCTGTTGTCCGATCCCTGCTTTTGTCGGTAAAATCGTAAAGGTTTATGGCAGTTGCGCAGAACAGCAGGCGTTTCGAAAACTCGACAAAAACAATGAAATCTCGAGGTTTCGTATTTCATTACTGTTAAGCAGGAAAAAGGCAGCTCTTGTTTGTGGTGAATTAAAGGTCCCCAAGCTTGATCGGCAGGTGGCGCCCTTGTTGCGCAATCAGAAGCTTGTGACACTTTTGTGAAGTAACTGGGAGGCTGGTTTGCAGTACATGCGAGCTTTATTGAATTAAGAACTATGTTTAATAAGGTTTTGTGTTTAAGTAGTTCTCTTTCCAAACGATCCCGAGACAACCTGGCGGAACTGTACAGCACCCCTACTCATCGTTATTGGTATGAGCCCAAGGTCTCCATTTGTTTTGTTCATGAAAACGCACTTCTGCCCTGGTGCTCTTTTGTAATAGGGCTGAAGTGGTGATGCTCCCCTGTTTCAACGTCCCTTGGTGCAGCAGTGAGACGACTGAGCTCTATATCTCAGCTACAGCATATGTCAAAGTTTGTTTTTGGCATTTATTTATTTTTCAATCCAGGTAAGTCTGATTTTGTTTCTTGTTCAGGCGCTCGAAGAAATGAACATTGAGAAGCCAAGAAGAAAGAAAAAGGGAAAGAAAAAGAAGGACTTATCGGGTGGCACCTTTATAAGAAGGACATTTGACTGAAGCGACCAAAGTTGCTTTGTAGAGGTTCACCATCAGTGCTCTTGGCAAGAAAAGAGCGAAATATCTACATGGTATCCAGAGTCAAGGGATGAACCACCTAAACTTTTCAAAAACGCGCAAGTGTTCTAAGCTTTACAACAACATTTTGATGGCCATTTGGTCTTCGAAAGTTCGTCCATTCGAATTAAAACATTGTTTTTTTGGCACATCTGTAAGAAGAAAAAACATGATATACAAATGAACTTTTAAAAATATTTCAACTGAGCAAAGCAGAAAAAACGAGTCAGTGCATGGAAGGAAGCTTTTTTATTTTCATTTTTTTCTCTGCAGAGTAAATCAGTTCGCTTATCGTTTATGCGCTCCGCAATTTAATCATGCTCCTGAAATAGATATTCGTTCTATTTGTATTTTAAGTAAGCGTTTTATTCGTGACTCACGGTCGTTTTTTTCACCAACTCGTGACATTTTACGATCGTTCAAAGCACTTCTTGCGGCCATTCTGGTTTCTGTTGCTCGTAGCAACAATGCGTGAAATATCCTTTTGGAGTGACAGTGGAATGACAGTAAAACAAATTCGAGTTGAAAATTTTTCAGCGACAACGCGACTTCAACCAGGTTAAAAATATTTGTGTCGTAAATTGATCTCGAAAGTGAGGAGTTTGCTTGCTTTTACTCGCGCGGTTCTTGTGTATTTGCATTATTTAATTACTAGTACCGCTAATGCAACGATAAATGCTTGCGCCGTAATCCCTTCCTTTTTCAAAACGTCCACAGCAAATACTCGGTTTAGTTTTGTCTGTGCTTGAACGTAATTCCCTTGCAAGTTCAAATTGGCACTGATAGGTTTTTCTGTAGTTTTTAGTTGTTGCATTCTCTTGTTACATCATAATTGTTTGCTACGTTCTCTTGCTACATCACAATTATTTGCTGTGTTGCTCTGGACTCACTCCGTGTTTTCTGCACAACGTCTTCAGTCGTTTAAGGTTCAGTCAGGATCCATCTGTTCAAAATGAACCAACTGTCCACACACGAGAAGCTCATCACTGATTTTTTGAAAGACGCGGTTACGCCAAACTTCTGAAAATCCTAATTTTTTTAACAAAAAAACTGCTATTTCATCCAACTTGATTGTTATCAATGTGCTGGGCCAGCGACTGTAGATCGTGGTAAAGTTGAATAATATTCAAAGGAAATGATAAAATGTTTTTGATCTGTTCGAAGCGAAAGTAGCCGTTACATTCGTCGGCAAGTTCGAGGAAATAATAAGTGTTTTTTGAAAACAGCTCCCAACGCTTAAAGTTTCTGCTAAAGCCACCGGAAAGAGCTGCTACAGTGTTCATAGTTTCATTAGCGTCGACGCCACCATGGCAACAGCGATGAGTAAACCAATTTTTTAAAATTAACAACGTTGTGTTCGCCTTGTGCTCTTTCTGCACACCTCTCGATTTCGATGCAAAACGATTCAAAATCCGGGCATCTTTATCTGTGCGTTTTGTTCTTGTTTGGCTTCGATCACTGTGAGCGAGCCTTGCACCGAACGTCTTTGATTTGATTCGATTTTCCGCAGTGGGTTTTATTGCGCATTTCACTGAAGTTTCTTCACTCTAACTTGGAACGCGCTCGCCGTGAGTTGCGTTGACGCAGAAATGAAGCGTGGCTTCACGCTGGTGCGATAGTAGTGGCCGCAAACACTGCACGTTCAGTTAGCAGCAAAATACTTGAGTCAACTAATTGAAAATCCCACACACGCGTTTTTCTGTCTTTGAAAAGCTTGTCAGTTTGTCTTACGAGTAGAACTGTCCGGCTTGCGAGGCTGCTATGACCAACTTACAGAACCTTACGAATAGCAAAGTGTCATTGCACAAATGACAGCTATTATATTTTTCTTATTGTGGATCCGTTATAGTCGCTTGCATTTTGTTGTGAGTTGTTGATCTTTGTTAGATTTTCAGTAGCTGCCTGTCTTGTTATGTGCGCCGCGATTGTTCCAGGCCAAACCAGCCTTTAGTCGCACAACTTTATCGATGTTTTGCACGTCGCAATTTCCGAGAGGTTTTATTGCGTCGAATCGCGCAAATAAATAAGCACCGCAAAAAAACACATCAGCAACAATCCGCACGTCTGGGAAATGTACTGTAGAAACAGCAATAATAATTTTGATTGTTTGTCGTGTGGACATGTGCCTTTGCAAAACAAAGTGAAAAACGTTGTAAAGCGTAAATATGTTCGTTTTTGTCAGGCGAACTATTAGTAAAAGTCACGTGACCGCAATGCTCGCTTTTGTTGCTGTCTTTTTCCAGCAGATGGCAGCAACGCACCGGAACTCAGGTCCTCACGGCGTCGCCGAGACCAAGGACAGACTTGTAGCTTCCCATTCCATACTTTCCAACTGGAAAAATGAATATCTCGCTTTTGGCAAGTAGAAAAATGGTCGCTACTCCCTGGGTGCTCAAAGATATCACGATAGTCCGAATAAAAAAGCTTGTTGGACAAAATCCCCAAACATTTTATGGTGGTCCGTTGGAAGTAAAGTCGTAGTTTTGTCCGCGCATGCTGATCTTACTCAATAATCTTTGTTCTCACAATCTGTTGCTCTCAGCAGCTTGCGACGCATTGTCTTCGATCACTCAGCGCCTCAACTCCAGCGCATAAAATAGCTGCAGGCAATACTAAGCTGGAAGCCACTGGCTTTTAATTGGAATATCCTGTTTCTCAGGGTCGTGATCCGAGCGGTTAACCGATCGTCGAGGTCGGTTGCAAGCCACCGTAAAAGATCCGTGGTTACGGAATGAAATGCGTAAAACGATGCTGAAATTACAGTTTGAGAAACAAACGACGAACCCGTCGTTCTTTATTTTTAGCGAAAAGTTCTACTGTTGTCAGGAAGAGTTTATTGACTAAGTGACGTACTCAAACTGCCATGATCAGTATTTGCAGGTTTTACAACATATAACTTGCGCAACGTACCGGTTAAATCACCAAAATAGTCGCCACTCTCACTGATATTGTGTTGCTTTTGTGTTGTGTTTGTCATAAGTTCGGTTGTGTGAGGTTGGATAGTTGGGTTTCAGTTATAAAAGACTCTTGCTATCATCACCCCTACGCTGCACCTTCAGACTTCAATAAAGAAGCTCGTAGTCGTAAAGTCATGTCCGAACTGCAGCCACGAGGGATTTAAGCAACATGAGTTTGCTAAACAACGAGGTTTCTTATCTATAGCTCCAATATACCGTATTCAAAAGAATAAAAAAATCAACGTTTTTTGAAATATGACAAGAATGTTTTTCTTAACGTCTACAGTGGAAAAGTAGACCGCTTGCAAAAGGTATTCCTAGCAGGTTTGCAAACGGGTAGGTGTAGAATCAGGCAATGCAGTGAAACAAAGGCGCAGCCAGGGGGGGTGCTGAAGGGGCTCAAGCACCCCCCTTAGCGATCAGAATATTGATGTTTATTTCTTAGTTTTTCACCAAC
>JGI24159J19872_10002032_pt1 | contig 23484 bp, 13 predicted proteins | sample Ectturendosymbi4_FD_19872 | JGI IMG/M metagenome (IMG submission 19872) | reverse complement strand
GAAATCGTTGCAGTTCTTCATTATAATAATCATGATGGCGTCTTTCATGCGTGTGCTTTAAAAAGTGTCTGAAAAAGCTTGTATTTCATCAAAGTACGGTAACAGTAACAAAGTACAGTAAAAGCTTGTATTTCATCAAAGTACAGCCCTTAGCTGTTCGGGTAGCATTAGCGCCATCAAGCGTATACTCTATACTACCGCCACGTATACATCCTGGTCTTCTTTCGTGTGCTTGCGTTTTCTTTTCTCTTTACTGCGCTGCATGTTAAAAACCTAGCGCTTTGCGTGTGGGAGTGAAGACGTTACACAATGCAATACAAAAGGCTTATTCTTTATGAGCCGTTCAGGCCTTGGACACTCAGCTAAACAGTCAGCGAGTAGCGGCAAGGAATAAGGCCTGAATGAAATGTTTTGTTGCAGCCATCACCATCGTCACCAGTTACTTCACGATACGACAAACGATCGATGGATTTGCCGCCTCGGGCAGTGGTGAGTCCAACAAGGTTTGTGTATTCGCCATGAACATCGCACAATGGTCTGAGCAGAACCGTCGCCAGAAAGTCTATAATAAGGGGGCTTTACGTTTGTACAGGGGGGCTTGACTTCGGAAAATTTCATAGAAACTCCACTGATTGATAGTGCTTCATATTTCAATTTGGGAGGGGGCGTGGAGCTTTGTTTTGGGGGTGGCTAAGCCCACCAAAGCCCCCCGGAGGCTGATTTGTCGTTCAAACCGTCAAGTTTGACGTCGATAGATTGTTTAAATGCTTTTGTGATAGCTTTCATATCGAAATGAATACTTCTGGAGCAAAAAATAGCATTTTCTTGTTGCGTTGCGACTTTGATTTGGAAACCATAGAACCCGTGCGATTGTTATACACGTGCGATTGTTATAATTGCGATTGTTATAATTTGTTATATAAATATTGCTGAAAGCTCGACGTGACACGACAAAATTGCACAAGTCAAGCTACCGCCTGTAGCAAGATTGTCGTAAAATAAATAAATATTGCGATACGGGCGGGTACCTAATGGGTGGAACTTGTATGTTGTACTTGATTCCTTAATTTCACGACTGCAAATACAAGTGAACGCGCTGCCCAGCATCAACACTAAAACAACCGAACTTATCTCTCAATCTGAAATACTATGAAATAACGTTTGCAAACAATCATCAAAAAACGTGTGGTTAATTTCTTTTAGTATGCCAAAATGTTGCAAAGTATTTACCACTAAATTGGATCGAACAAATTTATAAAATTAAACTTAAATTTTGAGAAACCTGTGAAAGTTAACCGAGCTTTGTTCCAACCCTCAAGTTTATCATGAAATGCATTTGTTTTTTGTAGATCTCCCTTGTGGTCTTAAATACGATGACGTCACTGGTGCTTGCGTCACAAACGGTCGACCAGGTCATCTTCTCTTCTATGAGCCACGCACTGACGCTCAGCTTTACAATGTAAGTTGCGATAAGCGTTGGTCCCGGCGCAGAACGAAATGCGAAACAAATAATAATGTTAGATCCTTCTGGGACAGAACTTTCCGCACTCAGGTAGAGACGATAGTTTCATTGAAATCGTTGCCAGAAAGTTGCTACCTGACAAAATAGACTCTTTTGCTTTCTCTGAATTCTGAAAAGTTTCCAAGTTTTGTGCTGTTACATTGGGGGTCCTTGATGAAGTCCTCACTAGAGTAGTTGTGATGGTTATTATTCGCTGTTGTTATCTACTCTCTCACATCTGCATTGATTCGCCTGTAAATTGGTCTTCAGTCAACCGTAAAAAGTTTTAATGTTGTGTTTATCGCAAATAAATAGATTTGACCTCCATTCTTTTCGCGAATTTGTTGAAATATTTTGTTTTTTTTAACTGTCTATGATTTACGTCACAGTTGGACATTGTGAGTCACAACTACATATCCTCTGCCGACCTCCAGCGGCCACTGTCAAGGATCCGGATCACTCAGGTCGCCTCCTCCCACAAAGCGAGCAAAGGTTGGTTTGTACGTCACAAGTGTGTGTGGCGGGGGGGCTGTCTCGCGCGTTGCTGGTCGTGTCGCTGCAAGAATAGGACTCGAAATATTTAAATAAGTTGCCAGATGTGTTCTTTGTATCTTTTGTTGCGAAAGCTTTCCACTGATAGAGTGGAAAAGAGTTGGAATCAGATTTCTATGCGAAAAGTGTTTGCTTCGTTTTCAGTTCGTAAAAGTCGACTTTCTTCTTTACTTTCGGCGAAAATAGCCGCAGTGCAAAATGTAGAGATGCGCAGTTGGACTTTAACGTCATAACCGGACGTGACGTAATCCGCGGCAAACCTGTGGCACGATTCCACTTCCGTCTGAGGACGCCTGGTCAATGTCGCGAAATAGAAGTGAAGTTGGAAAAATAATAAATGGTTTAAGAAATGAGTGAATGAAGATTCAATAAATTATCTGCAGGTGCCTCCCAATAATGCAGCTATTCGCATTTACGTAGTTACTCGACAATGCTGCGTTTTCCGTTGCAGGTCACGTGATGGCAACAGTCGAGTTCGATCGCGAAAGGAAACGAGAACAAAAGCTAAAGTTTTGGCATTTTTCCGAAACAGAGCAACAGTATGTCGTCATAATAACATCGGCGTATTTCACATGTACTTTGATAGTTAGTACGATTTTGTAGCAGATTATTTACAAATCCCACTGTGACTTACTTGGTGGTGTTTTTGGCCATTGTGACAAAAGCGCCCCACGTCCGTGGGATTTCGCTGAAAACAGCGCCTCTGATTTTAAGCGGCTAATTTTTTCTCAATGAAGATTATTTTGTTTCATTCGATAATGACGTAATCTTCATGCTTGAAATGCGTCATATAACTTGTTAGTAAAACAATCTTTTTTTCTTGCTACAAACTTTGATCAACATCATTTGCTAAACGTTTGCAGTTTGTTGCGTTGCATCCCACAGCCGAGCTGCAGACGCGGGGCCAGATGTGATGTTCAGGTTTTCGAAAAAAAGCTTGTAATGTTTGACCTTAATGTGAAAAGCTGCGTTGGACTTGAATACAAAGTTATTCGGCGAATGACTCGCTTGGCTCGTTCATGCGGCAACTAATTAAAAACCGTTTCATGTTTTCTGTTTATTTAAAGCTTCAGTCGCGACTTCATCGCCGGCTTGTTTTCCTCCTCCTCCTCCTCCTCCACATTCCTCTGCTTTTGTTAAACACGAGCAGTATTTTAAGCTGTTACTTTAGTTCGTATAAAAACGTTCTTAGGTGGATGCTTAACACCGTGGTCAAGTCACCCCACAACGAGGAGGAAGTGACGTCATTGAGATTTAGACCCTTTGACAATTATTGCGTCACTACCGGAAATGACGGATGTTGCAAAGTTTGGAAAATGGATGAAAAAAGTGGGTTGAGGGATCAAACGTGTTATTTATGGCTTTTCGGTGGTTAATATTTAGATGAGTGAATTTATGCGTTAAACTTAAATGTTATATAATTTTCTTTTATAATTGTTTAATGCTAATCAGGGCTTGAAACTGATATTTTGTGCTTTAATTGACAATGTTGACTTAGAGGTGATTGATTGTTTATTGATCCATAGCAATGATTTGACATATCTGACCTTTGCTTTCGGGAAATTTTCAAGCTTTAAATTCGTTTGTGTTTGCTGGAAAGAAATAGTTTTACTTCGTGGACACTAAACTTCAGTGTTGAATCTCACCCTGACGCTCAGGAGTGTCGTTCAAAATACTAATCCCTTCTCCTGGGTGGTTGTGGCTGGGGAAGCTGCTGGCGAATCAGAAAACATGATTGTTTAACAAGATTTTAACCCAATGTGTTAAAAAAAAGTGACGTGAAACTGAATAAACAAAGTTTTCACAAACTGACGGAAGATGCGTCACTGACGCGAAATTGAATTCCCAGCAAAACAATTTACGACCAGATTCGACTTCGCCGCACTTGTGGTGTCTTGTAACTGTCACTTGTTAGGTTTTATTTCATGTCTTACGTTTCAAGCACCGAACTGGTTGCGTGAAAGGTACAAGTGACATGATTCGTCGTTGTCTCGTTTGAAACCATGTATCCGGTGGTTATCTGGTGCAACTTTCGATAGCTTTCTGTGATTCGGCGCCGACTCAACCCACCTCTTCTTTCTGTCCGTTTCAAGGCTGGTTCTGCGACAGCGCTGTGACCTACCGCGAGATGGCGTGCCGGTGCAGCGCTGTGAGCGAAGACGGATCCGCTCTCGCGCTGGCGTTCGGCCGCTCGGTGGTGCTGTGCGGCTGTGATGACGTCGCCGATCTTGACCTTTTGACCTCACACAGCCAAGATATAACGTAAGCGAGTTTGTTGAGCAATCCTGTTCATGTACTTCGAACTAGGGTTGCCAGATGCCCGGTACTTTACTGCTTAATTTAGCAGAGGTCGGTAAAAGGCTGGTATTTTGAAAATCAGTGCCTGAAACCGGGCGGCAATGGCTCAGTGGTAAAGTGTCCGCCTCTCAATTGAAAGGTTGGATGTTCGATCCACAGCCACTGGGTGAATTGCCGTAGCGCTCCATAGGCAAGAGCGCTTACCTCAACCGTCCCAACAAGAAGCACAATCCAGGCTTCGGCCTGCCGCCAATTGCCGTCACCGAAATTAACAAAAAAAAAAGAACGGTATTTTGAAACTAAATAATTTCCCGTAACTTCAAAGAGAACTAACGTCGATTTTCTCAAATTATAATGACTCTAATCTTGTCAGGACAATTCCTTCAGGGAAGTTATTTTCTGCTGTTGACGCAATCATTGGTGTGATTGTTACGTCACACACACACCGAAGTGTCATGAGCCAGCCAAAATACGGGCAAATTATTAATTGTGGCTTAATAATGCTCATTGTCTCTCTCTCTTTTCCCAGTGACGCTTAGGAATTACGACACAGCTTAGATCTGGCACTGTTGACAAAATGGCCAGTATTTTTACAAAACGCATCTGGCAACCCTATTTCGAACACACCGGGTAATCAAATTTCAGCGATATGTTGTATTTGGAGGTGCCAATCAATGGATAAGCAAACGTTATTTTAAAGGAAATTCCTAAAATCCTGCACTCACCAACAGATCTACTGCCTGTCGCACGTTAAAGGCAGTCAAACGTTCTGGTCCTGAAACCAGGCTGCCTCGTTTGGTCTTGCTCTATGAAGAACGCTTTTGGAGATTTTGAGAGGAAATTTTTGCAGAAAACACATGATTGTTTTTCGTAACAGACCGAGTTCTCGATACTTTTCGCTGAAATAGCTTGTGTTTGAAAGTTTTCCGTTGAAAGGTTATTTTTCCATCCCCACTAAGATCGAAAGTGTTGTGCGAGGTTTGAAATGGGAGTAAATTGCTTGACTGATGGAAATAGTTCAATGGAGCTCCATTCAAGATGACTGTTCCTTTTGCTTACATCTTCGCAACGTCATGCTCCGGCATCGCTGTTTAAATTTGTCAAGAAACTAATTTAACCACATCTTTGTATATTTTGCAGTCAACTTGAGTTCGGGCGTGGGCAGTGTTCCCATTTCCTGATAATCGCCACACGAAGTTCGATCGAATCATGGAATATGTTGATGGGAGCACTGCACTGGGTGGTCGACCTTTCCATCGGAATGCTGGTGGCTGACCAGTCCTCATCAAACATGGTCGCCTTCACAAGTTCTAATGAAAGTGAGTGCATTTCTAGTCTGATGGATGTGACCAGTTGTCAGAGTTATTTTGAAGTTGTGGAATGATGACGTGGAACACACGAGGGTTTTACGCCTAATTTTGCTAACGACCTCCCACTGCAGCCTTTGCAGTGGTTCCGGCAGCGTTTTGGCCAAAATGGCAACTTTTGGGAAGCAGACTCGTTCTCAACCCCCCCCCCACGACCACCACCAACCGCACATTATGAAAATACCTTTTGATGCGAAGCGCTGTGATTATAAGTTGATCAACACGTTTGTGTGTCGCGTACATACGGTGCAGGGTGGGAAACAAAAATGCAGGGTGGGAAACAAAAATGCAGAGTGGGAAACAAAAATGCCCAAGGAACTCGGTTCCCACCATGCACGTAATAATGAAATGACCTACATAACGTCGGAAAACTTAAATTATAAATAAAACCGAAGCTGCATACATTGTTTCTTAACTGGAAGATAGAAAGTTGTGGTTGAAATATCTCTCGGCATTATTTTGTTTGTTTCCGTTGTATTTGTGCGAAGTCTCGTCCAAATTTGTTTCCTTTCTATGGTCGACCACAGTCAACCGCAGGTCAGATTGCGTTTCATGTCTGGGCGATTGAGGTCAACTTTGCTGCTAAACTTGGAACTGAGGGGTTCACTCGTTAGTCGTGGACCGCCTTTTGATTGGGAGACACACACTTTACAAATGAACTATCGGTCCCTATTGTTGCCCAGCCAAGCTCTACACTGCGTAACCTGAATTCAGCTTACACTGCGTAACCTGAATTCAACTCTGTGTCGACTTAAGCACACGTCAAGTTTCTGGAATATCTTACACTTGGAACCTCAGGTGAGGTGAATAAACTTCACATAAACATACGTGAAATAATGGCCAACCAAGCTTATATCTTCCACATTCCGGCTGCTTTTAAACACAAGTCAGGCCGCCTGCCCTGCTACTATGCAGTTTATTGAAATCACAAGTTTAAGCGAAGTTTGTTTATTTGAATAAGAAAAGTGCAATGAAGAGATAAGTCGAGCTTGCACCACAGGCTGCTTGTCCATGCTGGGCAAGTGTGTAAAGTGCTTGGGGGGTCAAAGGTGCTGGATATGAACAATCGACGCATTCTGACATTTTTCGCTTTCACTACAGTCATGTGCACGAAATCCAGATGTGATTCATACAATTTAGCAAAAATTATCGCGGCATTGAGAAGAGCTTGCATTGGCTTGCGGCGGATCTCAAAGTTAGTTACGTCACAATTAATTGATGTTCCAGAACGTCTACATGGCCTTTACCTTACGAGGTGCAGCGTGTGGTGCTCAACTTTGCTTTGATGAAAAGTTCGTCAAAAATGTTGAGGTTTCAACGACAAAGTAATAGCTGGGGGTGCAAGTCGGTAGAAAGTTGGCAAAATGAAACGAACTATTGACAAACAGTTTTTCACTGCAATATAATCAGGTAATAAAGTTTTTCCACCCATCACCTCAATCTCACTCACACAGTGGCTGAAAAGAGAAAATTCAAACGGGCAACGAACACAGAGCAGTGTGTTGTTTCAGATAAGTTTCAATCGTTGTGAATTTTGCGATAAACGCAATTGCCACCTTGCGGTTGAGCTTCCTCCCACGTCGACCTTCCATCCTCCCCAGAAGCAGGTTCTTGCTTGCGGGTAATCCCCAACGCGTGTGGTCAGTTGATGGGGCGCAAGTACTGGTTGCTACTCGACATCGTGGGACTGTTGGTTCCCAGGGGGGTCTGGCTGGGTCCGCATTCGGCGTAAGTGTTCTCCAGCAAGACGTTGTCCGCAGAGAGGGAGTGCTGGAGGGTCTGGCCCGACGGACGGTTCCTTCTTGGGGGCTTCGTTGGTCGACGCCCTTGTGGTGGGGTATCGGGCAGGGGCCTGTTGATGTTAGGGCAGGACCGGGACGGGCTCCTGGGGGTCATGTGATAGACGGCCACCTCCGGGAGCCAAGTGGTCTCGGCCGCCGGTTCAGCCTGGACGTGGATCGGGAACGCCTGCGTCTTTATATTGTGGTTTCGTTTCACACGACACAATAGCACGACAATGACCATCAAAAGTACCGCCACGACCACTGACGCTGTCACTATGATGACGGCCCTGTCTGATCCAACTGCTTGGCTATCTTTCTCAAACCCCCCCACTGTTGCAGTGGTGCCATTGCTGGGCCCGGGCGTACCTTCTTGGTCCAGGGATTTTTTCGCAATTCGTGGGTTTGCATGAAACGTCACAATCTCCTGATTCGTTGTTCTTGTCGCTGTTGTTGTCGCTGTTGTTGTTGTACTTGTTGTTGTCGGACAATCCGTGCACTCCTCGGTCTGTTGTGTGTCTTGAGGCCGACAGTTGGTCAGACACGTCCTTTGTCTGAACCCTCTCGCCCCAGCGCAACCGCACGTGGACCAACTGCTCCAGGTTATCAGCTTCCCTGCATAGAAACAATGCTGTGTTATTCAGAAAGGGGGACGCGTCAGGGTGGGTCGCCTTCATAGATGCGGTGGTCTGGGGGTAAATGGGGGTTTAGACATTTGAAGAAGTGCGCTGACGTCACTGACAAACAATAACTTGTAAACACCACACGTTGATAAATGTCAACATTCGCATTCACGTTGATAAATGCCAGCATTCACAATATCTGTGGCGCGTTTTCAAGTTTGAAAGTAGCCTTCCCTGTCAATGCCATGTAGCCCTACCCGAAAATGGAAATATGTTCGGCGCCATACATTTGATGGACAATTCCGACACTAAAATGCGCAGCTAATGCAAATTTACTGGTGGTGACTTCTGTAGTGTTAAGTATCTTTCATTTAGATATGCAACGTGCAAAGTGGAACTGTTTAATACTAGTTCCAGTCCAAAGAAATCTTTGCGCAAAAGCGAAAATGCAACTCGGCTACTCGTAAATGCAACTCGGTTACTCATAAATGCAACCCGGGTACTCGTAAATGCAACTCGGCTGCTCATAATCACAGAGACCTTGATTGCAGGTGGTTGGCGCCTTGCACGTAGTCTTTCCAGTCTCAGTGTAAGCGGTGTTGGGTAAAGCACAGCTCCCACTGTCTCTTCCGTTCAACTCGCATTTTCTCGTCCTGGTCTGTGAAAAACAAACAACTGGCGATGGTTTTGACAAACGTCTCGGCGCAGAGGCTGGGAATTCAGAACTGTTGCGTCAAATCACCCTGTCAGCGCGCTCCACGAGCTATGTACTGTTGTTATTTTTAAATCAAAGCTAATGAATTCCTATTGGTTGATCGCACACGGACGTCCCATGCTCTGTTGGGTCTGAGTCAAGTTGAACAAAATCCTGCCAGTTATTCCAGGTTTGAGCAAGCTTTGGATTTCGCCGTACTTTTGCAGAAGTGGAGAAAATAGAGAAAAAGTTGTGGTTCCTTTTTGTACCTGATACTTGCGAGGCACATTACGGGATGGGCTCTTTTGAAAACATCAAAAAGCCAAGCTATACGGGTATAAATGTTTTTCATTCACGGAAATGCCGTCACCTTCACAAATGTTAGACTTTTATCACCGTGCTTTTATATAATAACCGTATCGGCGTTTCGTTTTGAAGCGACTCGTTATGAAACTCCCACCACCCTTTGATGACGTCAGTTGTCTGTGTATTTCGTTATAATTAACGGCGCTAGTTATTGAAACCACTTGCGAATGAAGTAGATTCCTTCCAGCTGTGGTCTGTTCTAATGTGTTGACACCTGCTGTGTTGGGTGACTATCTTACTGCAATTATGCTGCGGGACACTGTGACTGAAATTTTTACCTGTCTTCAGTCATGTAGTGGAATATCTATGTTTGGCAAAAATGATCGTTTTTCTTGTCAGACACAGATCATCAATACACAATGCGGTGACAATATTATAGAACAACAATATTTTGATTATTTACACTTTGTGATTGATTGGTTCGGTGTAAACACTAGTTCGTAAAACAATTATCGATCTTAAAAGAAATTGAAAAAACCCACTGTTGTCTCTCCTGCACAGACGCAAGCTGTGTTCGTCCACGCTGTCCACTGTCCTTTGCATATCACCTCTTGCTTGCAATACCGCGTCTCAACCTTCTTGCAGTTTGGTTGGTCGATAGCGTTGGAACAGCTGTAGCCGGCTTGCTGCACAGTGTCACTGCAGCCCGTTCCCATGCATGGCGACCAAGACGTCGTGAGTTCCTAGGAAACAAGGTTTAGTTACGTCATTCCTGGCCAACCATGCGTGTCCAGCTTTCAGGGCAATTGCGTCATAGTAGGTCGCGACTATTCAAAAAATTCGAATGTCTCAAACCTTTGACGTGTTGTCGAACACGAGCTACTAGTCTCTGCTCACCCATGTGCCAGAGGTGCAGGATTGGCAACCCTGGAATTCTTCCTTCCATGCTTCGCTTCCACAGTCAATCCATGGCTGAGCTTTCCTCGTACATTTGTGCAAGCGTTCCCATTGACAGATGTGCTGGTCCTGGCATAGTTGGTATGGCAACCACTGCGAAGTTAGTTTCTGCGCGGAAGGTTGGTTTAGTTTTAATATTGTTGTCAGTGGTTCAATTTAGTTGACACAAAGGTTGGTTGAAATTTGGTTGACTGTTGATATAACATCGGTGGTTTAGTCTGTTAGCTGCAACACTTGTGTAGGGATGTTGTGGTACAACTGGATGCAGAGGTATTTTTTGTAACCTTTTCTCAACCTGTGATGATGGTAATGACGATGTGCAAACTTCACTGTTAAGCTCAGCAACTAATGGATCTAAAGTTGTTTAAATTAGCAGTTTCACCTTCATTGTGGCAACGGCAAGAATTATTATCTGTATGACTCTGTCACTGCCTTCCAATCTGAGATCAGTTCACCGTCTCTTCTTGCTCGCACCATTAATCGCCAACATTTACTGAACACCATACCAGATCGATATGATGCGCAGACAGAACTCTTCAGCTGCCCTGATGGAGACGCTGTGTTACGATGCTGCTATTCTATGCCACAGTCCCCATGAGCACTTTGTTTAAAAAAAAACAATGTTACAATCCATGCAATGTCGCGAAATTGTTGCCGTCAATTACTGTTTCAAATGAAATGATGAATTTTGTTTCGTCACTCACAAACCTATATATCTACAAGCACAGTGAAACTACTTAATTAACAAATGTGCAAGGCATGTTATTTGAAAACATACAGGGGTTAATTCCACTCGCCGGCCCGCGCTTGTTTTGTTTTCCTTTTCATTGAATGAAAACTTGATTTTACTTAAAGATCCTGTGCAGATTAGATGGTGTGAAGATAGCAGCAACAGCTCTCGGCCGCCGAGTAAAGACCTCGTGATTTTGCAGCAATGTCCGGAATGTTATTTATTTCCAGCAGTAATGCCACGTACGCGGTGGTCTGGGAGGGGAGGGGGTTCACAATGGATCTGATGATCGAGTGGTATGTGGCCTTGCATTCTTCCTTTTGTGAACGGCAAATCACAGACGCTGCCCTAAAAGTTTAAATTACGTGTTTCAGATACACATCTTTTCATAAGTTTCGCAAAATACGGTCACCGCCGGCAATGTTGTGTTTTGACTCCCTGGCGCTTTGCTGTCGTTTGTCGGAGTTAGTGGTATGCTGTGGTGTTAGTGGTTTGACGGTTGGATGGTTCACCATGACGCAGCTGATCAAAGATATAATTCGCTTTGCTGCGTCCTGTGCGATATGTTCACTTCGGTTCAAGCTTTCCAGTCCGATTGTCAAAGCCTTCGCGTTTGAATTGAGGTGAAGCGGAACGAAAGTTCACAAGAAAAGAAGTTCCTTTCAGACTTTCTTTGTCGTTATCACGTCATACTGCGCACAAATACGTCATGGTTGTTTATTTCGGTAAAGATCAGTCACGTGAATTTTGTACCGACCCCTTCACGTCACAGTCGCCTGTTTTGGTCTATGTTGTCGAAGAGCACTGTTACTTAATAGAGCACTGTTTGTTACGTAATCATGTTAAGCAACAATTTATTCTCACCATGTGTTTCAGTTTTAAGTTTGAAGTATCGTAAAAATTTTTAAGCGATATTGGACACCTCCATTGTGATCAGGTTGTCAATACTTAAAGTTGAAAGTGAAACACTGTTTGTGCTGCGCACGACAAGTAATGAAACATTAGATCAGACTCTGAAGTTCCGATGAACTGCGTCTGATTTACTGTCCGAATATATTTTGTGAGAAATGTCGAAGCAAAGTATTGCCATGATTCTGTTCGTTAGTAAACAGATTGGTGTGTTTTTTATACAATCATAAGAAATGTTCGCAAAATGTCTGCTNCTTTGATTTTGAGTTGACAAACGATGACGTGACATCCTAGCCCTCCAACGATATACAACGTTTCGATAGACATGGAATGGTTGTGAATTGTTGATCGAACGGTTACTTTTCTACAGTGGAACACCAGACCGTTCGCATACAACGGCATCCTGTCGTTGATTTGTATTTAAACTTCATGAAAGCAATTTCTGTACCAACGCGTTTATTGATGTTTTTTCCGATTAAGTGAAAGAATAGAGAGATTTTTTGCGAGGATCATCTGCCAATTAACGACGTCGTAACTTGGAATTCCTGGGTTTATGTCGCGATTGTTGAAAGGTCCGGCGTTGTTGAGTGAACGTCACTGGATGCAACGAGACAGTAGTTTTATTTTAGTGAGCTAGATTGCGCTTTCGAAGTGCTTTTCGGCAATGAACGGTTACTAAGATGTTAAAAAAAGAAAAAACTGCTCAAGGCTCAGGGTGCTACTGTGCTTTTTCTGAAAAGCCGTTGAAAGCCAACAGCTGGTGAACACTTTGCATTTGTTTTGCAATTTATATCTATGGTTTTGACTGAACTTTTTCTAAAAGCAACTCCACATGCCTAGGCTGTTAAATCTCACACTGAATGGCTAGTGTTGCCATGCCAATGTGACCAATCCACTTTTGATAGCGGAACCCGATAATATTTTCAACCAGGGTTATGGAGCCGGAACTCAAATCCAGCTCCGGGCATCTAAAATTTCCGGCTCCGGCCCCAGAACGATTTGATTAAAAACTGATAACCATTGTATTATTTGCACTACTCGTTTGCCCAACAAACTATGTCTGTTGAACTAGAACCCAAATTTCAGGCTCAACCATCTGAAAATTTTTGGTTCCAACCGGATCCAAAATTACTTGCGCTCTGACTCGACAACNCTGGTTTCAACACACATGGACTAGTGATGCTTTGTTGCCATGTTGGGAAATGATGTCGTGAATGTCTGAAAACCGAGTTTTTGCTGTGGTCACGTGGTTGCGTGCTAGCAATGGTTCTCAAAACAGCGGCTTATTACACAAGCTGAGGAAATGACGTAGTTCCCTAACCTCAGACTTTTATTACGAGCACAAGTAAAAACCTCCCCTAGTTCATATCAGGACTCATCCAATGCTCTACGATCTAAACAAAGTTTCAACAGTGATTCAAGGGCGGGCCGGGTCTTGGTCTTTGATTTCAGTAATTTTCACCATTCAAATAAAAATGGCTTCGGTGACCAAACAACAACATTGATTGATGGGTGTCTTGGACTGTTTCGAAGATTTGCAACGTGCGGTCATAGCTTTGTGGCAGAAACTGTCTCTTGAATAAAAACTATCTGCCTGTCTTCAGCTCATAAAATGTTTTGATGCTTGCCCTTCCTGCTCGCAAGGATTGATCCGTGGACCAAAACGGAAACGCAAAACTTCTGTCCAAGTTTTGGGCGAATATTCGTTAGATTTTGAAGATAACGCGGTGAGCGAAAAAATCGCAAAAACGCGTTGTATGGTGAGATACAAATTTAACTAGTTTCACGAACAACTTTTTCGAATTTTTAAAACCTTGACCTGACGTGAAGGTGTCGTGTACGCGACAATATGTTTAAAATAACCTTTTCATACGACTCGTAGCTTCCGCTGGTGATTGGTGCTAAACGCGCATTCTGTGTTGTGTGAGTTTGTAGCCGCTTCATTTAAATCAACCCTTCCAATTAATTGTCTCAAATATTGCTATCAACTGTTTCCTTCAAGCAAATAAAATGGAGCTGAACGTGTATAAGTGAGAGCAGCCCTCTGAGCTTTCTGTTTTATTGAATTGCACAGTTTTTATCCCATTAAAATAGATCCGCTCATACTCACAACATATGTTTGAAACAGCGCTGTAGCAAAATCAACTCACCCCAAAACCTGTGTTGTTGTTGCTTTCTGCGAAGTTGCTTGCTATGAAAATATACACAAGTACATGCAACATCTTCCGTTGTCAGCTCTCGTTTCTCGCATACCCTGCAGTGTGGCTGGACCGCGTTTGTTACATCATAAAAAGGCGTGAGATCACAACGGAAGTGGTGCATTTCCTGACTGTGCGTTAAGTGATGTCATAAAGCCTGCTGCAGTAAGGTTGGTAAGTGCAGCCCACTCCGCTACTCCGCCATAATAGACATTGATGGACAATTGTTACTGTTGTGAAATGAATGCTACTTTATTCGCAAACGGTACGGTGGTATCTTCTATTTGTTAAAATTCCGCCAACAGCCTCGTTTGCGGAAGTCGTCGCGCGCGTTGCGTGACGTCCGCTGCGCACTGCTGCCAACGCTTTCACCATCACGTGACCTTCCCTTTAAACAAAAACGGAACCAACAAAATGTCCCGGATGGCACAATATTGAAATCACCTGGTCAAGAATAGCGCTGGCAACAGTGATAGTTATTTATGGCGAGTTCCTGCTTTGCGTTGTTGTTGCGGCACAATGCTCTGTTTCATCACGTCATCTTGAATGTGCTGTTGCGCATTGATTGGTTGACGTGATTGTTTGTTGGTGTGACGGAAGGAATGATTTCGAATATATTGAAATGCTTTTGCTTGAAACAAACGACACACTTTCATAAACCACGGGCGAGTCCAGGTCAAACGCGTTACTCGGACTCATCGCGCAGCTACACTGACAGAATGCAACCGTTCGAGGCTTGCATCACTGAAATTTCCATTTGCTGTCATTTTGGCGCTATCGTTGTTCTGTGACGGTAGTTACGTAACAATCAATGGGAAGTTCTCATGAGAACTCAGCCATTGTTACGTAACGTAACGTACGCCACAGAGCAATGATACCGCCAGTTAGTCCTCTGCGTACTAGGCTCATTCATATTAACACAAGTTACTGGACAATTTTTCGTGCGTTTGAAATTATTCTCAAATGGGAACTGTCCATTGGATTGGAATTAATATTCAATGTTTTATACAAATCCATTGCTTCAAAAAAAAAACGTTCAATCTGATAAAATCATATGTAAAAAAATACTAAATTGCAGATGGCAGCTCGGGCTTTAATTGATGATCCTGAGTAAAGCGCGAGCGAAGGTATTCGATAGAACGCCTACTACGAACGATATTTTTTTCCACATGAACACTGACAAGGCCCGATGAAACGAGCCGAGTTAACAACCTTAATCAGTGAAGTGGGTTATGGCACAAATATACAAAGCAAGCTCGCGTTCTACAAATTATTTGGTTGCTTAGCTGGTGAAAGTTATGGCAGACTGGGTCCTGCATGAGAACCACATACGTGCGAATGGAATAATCGTGAACTGGTTGTTTTCTTTTTGTGACCAAAGATGCATTCAGTCCGCCAGCCCGTACCGCTGGTGACGTAGTCGTGTGGTCACCAGCCATTGTTTAAATGAGAGGAAAAAATATTGAAAACGCGATTTGGTGCGAAATGACAGGTTTTACAAACTGGACTGAAACACAAGACACTTCTTCCACCGACTTCCTGACTGCACTTCTCGTGTCTGGTAACCACCTTGTCAACGGAAATACTGCAACTCTGATTAATCGATTACATTTGCGGTGTATTACCGTTGCAGAGCCAAAAATAGAAGTGGGCAATCCCCCATGAAAAGAAGATTTGCGCGTTGGTCACGACACCTCAGAAAGTTTTTTCTGTTAAAGTTCCACTAAAAATAACAATTAAAGCAGCATAGTTTTGATACCACATCAAAATGGTTCGTACCCCCAACTACACATCACTGAAATATATGCGTTGAAAGCATTCACTGCATAGACGTAGTCGCATTACTGGCTGAGATTTATCTTTGAGCTGGAATATCGTAGATCGTAAGTGTCGAACTCTAGGCCTGTGACCCCATTGTGGCGCGCAAGAAACTGCCAAGTGTATTGGAATAAGCCTAGGCTGCTTTACAATAAGAATGTGTAATCCAAACTACTTCTCGTCGATGAAGTGTGCTCACCCCTACTGCGTGAGTGCCTGTATATATTTACTTTTGTAGCAAGTTGCATGTGTTACAGTCCAGGGGCGGACAACTTGCCTTCGACTGGGATCGACCAGAAAATTACTTGGTAATTCACGATCGTCCGGTCGGTCAGAAAGTTACAAGTACAAAATGTCATAAAATGCAACGTTTTGCCTGTAAATGAATTTGTATTTACGACACATTTACCATCGAGAGCCNTAATTTTTATGTACNTTCTGGAATATTGATTGAAAAATGTCCTTTTTAGGTATCTTGTCATTTCAATGCAAAATCAGGCGTGATCGACCAACTGAGACTCGGCGATCGACGTGTTGGCCATCCCTGTGTCACACCATGTTCTTAATATATCACAGTTGTTGATTGTGCTGTAGTTTATGCTTTGCACGCATTTATACTTCCCCAACAGTTGTAATTGGCTCCTTTAGAGCGACAATTACATGCTGCTCCAGCCCTCGGTGAATGTGATTAGAGCTCACTGACTGGTTGCGACGCTTGGAAGAGCGACAAGCTGTTGCGCACGACACCGTTTCGCGCGCGTGTTGACACAGATGTCAATGCGCTTTGCTGCTTGAGCGGCTGCACCGTTTTGTGGGTCGTGGGTTTCATCATGTTGCATCAGGCCTGTGGAAAGGAAGCACTGTAGTTCGGTGTAATGTCAGGTACAGGCGAACCGCAGCGGAAGCCAGGCGGCTTCTAACGCTCAACCTGATTTCCAGCTACAGTTATCTGAAAGTTCGATATCATTCTGGTCAACATCGTGTGCCAAACTGTTACTTAACTTAAACGCAATGTTTCAGGCGTGAAAATCACACGTCGACAGTAGGCATTGTTCCGTCATCTAACGTTTGTTTATCCATCATTCAGGTGTTGACCTTCAAATAAATTTCCTTTCATATTCCAGGTGGGAATGGTTTATGAAAACGTATAGTTTTTACGTTTATTCTCTGAAGCCTCGCACTTCCCACCATCTGCTCCTGTGGTCTATTTAGCTCACTCCCTTTGGCGGCCCTCAGCTTGTTACTGAGGGCGAAAGACACCCGGAAACTGCACTTTGGGTATTGACCCATAAAATTCCATTCCAAAGGTCTTCCTTCGCGGACTCATGGGCAGTAAACCTGCGCTATACGTGCCTGTCCGATTGTGAAGACATAAGCTACACCTCTGCTGAGCATTTCCTTTGGAAAGCTAACTCTTTCTTTCGCTTGCAGTTTTTATCTTCACTCCGGATCAAGCCCTCCCCATTTTCTCAGCGAAGCTCAATATCAAACCACTGACTGCATGTTTCATTCCTTGTAAAGATGGAAAGTTTGAGTGGAGTCTTACGTCGGAACTGTACATCGTGTCGGATCAAATGGCAAGTCCTCTGTGCTGAGTGTGTGGATTTGTTAAAATATGTCGCTTGATGTGGCGGCGTGTTTGACGGTCATGACAGCAGCGTAGAAAGCACAGGAGCTGTATGTTGAAAATGCGTTTGATCTGCTGTTCACTTCTATGTGTCCGTCAACACAAGTTCCAATATCGAAGCCTGTTTTTTTTGCTGCGACATTTCGGTCACTGAAACATTTCGGTCATTAGTCTCGCGTTTGTATTAAGACTCGCCATAGCAGTGTTCATTAGCCTTTGTTTTCAGGCATTCTGACCGAAATGACTAATTCTTTCGGTCATTTCGAAAATATTTCGGTCTGCTGAAAAAAAAACAAAAACAATTCGAAGCGGAGTTAAAGTTTCTTTATGTGACTTTTGTTCGTTGTTTCTTTCACTCAAGTGCAAATCCCAAGAATAAGTAAAACCGAAAAATCATTGATAAAATCACTAAAACAAGAGTGAAATTTTGATTTCTTGCAAAGTCGTGTGAACAACGCGGTTACGAAAAGCAGCTGTGCGCAGTCAGCGAATAACTTTTGAGAATCGATTGTCTCGGTTTAAAACATAAACTTAAATCGCATTTTGATGATGTTGAAAGCGGTCGAATCCTACTTATTTGTGAAATGTGCAATGTTGACATTGTGGTGATCGCCGATATTATTTCAGCTCCGCCCCATTCATGACCAGCGAATAATCTTTCAGACCTTCCCCAGAAGTTTGTAAATTTCCCGTCTGCTTTCATTCAGACCGTGCACAAGTTCTGGCCGGAAGACCTTCGTGACGAAATTCATCGCGTCACGCAAACAACGCCCAGTGTTACGTCACAGTTGCCAGGACTGCCTTTGTTGTCGAAGAAAGACGAAGATGTTGATGAAACCACGAAAGGGTCGATAGAACAGACTGCAATGCAGGTAACAAGGAAGAAAATATCAGAAGTGTCGTGGTTTGGAATTTTTATAAGAAGTAGAAAGGACGATGCGAACCCAGACAACCGTTGCTATGAACCGGTGGTTATTATATAACTGACCTTCTCAGACGTCTTTAAACAGCTTTTTGTGGGGGGAGAACTAGTGGTTTTCCCTTTTTTAGACAATTCTTGGCGCTTCTCTTATCATGTATGTCTCTCAGTTGTTACCGTGATATTGTAGGTTTGTTCAGAGAATGAAATTCCCCATGACAGGTACAAGTGCTGAGTTTTAAATTTATGAAAAAAAAGAATACTTTTAATTTCTGAAAGTAAATTTTGAAGTATTCAATTAAAATCGCAAATATAGATTGTGAGTGATTGAATGCCTCATCTTCATCGTGTCTCTGGCTGGTTTGTTCATAGAACATTCTGCGTAGAACCAACCAATCAGTGTATTCGTGGGTCTCTATTTGGTGCGGTCTTGAGCCAGGGCCATATCTGGCCGATTAGCACCCCCACAATCCCCTAGTGACAGTTTCCATGCAGTGTGAGAGGCCCTCCTGTGGTCGGTTCCAGTTGTGGAGTTCGGATTGAACTCCAAGATTCCCGGAGTTGGATGTTGGAAAGCGGGGGGTACACGGGGTGCTGCGCCGCACAGCAGGGGGTGAGGCAATGGTTGCGTATTATTAACGCACTTGTTGGAGATACAGTCAGGCATGCAGGTCGTCTTGTACGGGCCACACGACCATCAAACCCGTCGATTTCCTCGGCCAGTAACAATCCCCAAGACTACACAGCAGGATGGGGGTAAATGATGGCCGAAAAAAGGTTCCAGAATTTTAATGAATGTGGCCAATCAGACATGCAGTTGTTGCTTGCCAAAGTGTCTGTTTGTGAAGAAACAAAAACGTCCAAGACAACTACCCCTGTCTGGTTACCCGGCCGTAACTAGCTTGGGACATTACGGGCAGCAAAGAGTTTTCTGAGAGGAGCCCAAAATTTGTAACTGTGTCCAATAGTTTTAAACTATGTCCAACACATTTTTTCAGGGGGGGTCGAAAAATTTTCCAAGGAGGTAGCCACCCCCCCGCACCCCCCTAGTTACGGTCCTGCTGGTTGCATTGTCCGTCATGTGATGAATATTTTGTGTGTATACGCAGAACTATCATGCGATTTGAATCTTTTATTACCTCACAGGAAGCTTTGTCGATGATCCTGGCGACTCCATCGCATGTTCTGCCATCCGTGACGAAGTTGTGCGGTCCTTTCATCTCTAAACTGCTATTGGGCGTCGAAAAAGGCGGGGCAGAGGAGGGCGACCAATCACAAAAGAGGTTACCTTTTTTATCTAAAACGTCATTGATCATGACTTGGCAAACATTCCTGAGTGACTTGTTTTGATTGACTGATGCGTAACAATGGCACAGTCGCCCCAGCGCACGAGAACAACCAAACTTTACAGTGTGTTGGAATGCTCACAAAACTTGTATTTTCATGTTGCCGCGGCAACAAGTTTTACGTCATAGAGCTGGACTTACATGAATTTAAAGTTTCCCGCTCAAACCGGCTTCCCGCCCTGGTTTCTATAATAATAATTTTTCGGGAAATCTCGCCCCGTTATTGCCCAGGATTTCCTCCGAATCATTGCTTCTGCCGTTTTACTTGAAATTTATTGGAAAATGAGTGAATTTCGGCAAAAACTTTGTTGAAAATCGGATTTTTTCATTTTCATCGCAATTGTAGTCATGGCACCTTAGCCATTAATGTGAAGTTTGTCGCGAAACAATCATCCCACAAGTTTCAGTGCAAACCGCTTGATTTACTGAAATGTCGGGTGCTTTTCAGCTCCAGCGAGAAGCCTCCGGACATTTTGGAACTGATGGAAGTCACGGAACCACCGCAACCACCCCCCGAAAAAGACCCCGAGCCGGGGGGGTTTGATTATTTAGCGCCAACCTTTGTTTCGCTCTATTCAAGTTGACAGCAATAAACGCAGATCCGGTGCTGGGGAAGCCCCTCTTCTATTGATCGTAAGCGTGACGTTTCGCAGCGTGAGATCATTACTTAACTGCGTGACTTGCGAGCTGCAGGAGAGTGGTTCAGTGTTGATCAGGACGGACTTTGTTAACCAGCTTGTCAGTTGTAGATATGCTGACGGGATGAGCTCATTCAGCGCATTGTCAATGCCAGCGCCCTGCAACGAAATGTCCAGAACCGTCTCCAGAAAGTTTTCAATAAGGGGAGCTTTGCGGTTCTGCGGGGAGGGATGCGTGACATTTTGAAAATTGACAAAAACTCCACTGATTTATAGCGTTTCACATTTCAATTTGGGGGGGAGGTTGGAGCTGCTTTGTGGGGCTAAGGCCCCCGTGGTGGCGCGGCTGGGAATGTCTCTGCTGCAGAATCATCACCTAGAATGAAATGAGAACTGAAACGAAGATACAGATGTTTAATCAAGAAACAGCGGGCCCGTAACCAGGGGGCAGAACCGTCGCCAGAAAGTCTTCAGCAAAGGGGCTTTACTTTTGCGCAGGGGGGCTTGGTATTCATATTTCAAATTGAGGGGCTTAGGGCTTTGTTTGGGTGGTATAAGCCCCCGTGGAGACAGGACTGCGCGGGGGGCAAACCGGGGAATTCCCACCCCTCTGCAAAATTTTCAAAAACATTTTGAAAGCGCCAACAACTTTTTAAGTTGTTAGTTACAACTGTCGTGTAACTGGTAATGGCCACAAAGGCAACGGCCGCAAGAAACACTACAAGTTGCAACCATTTTGCCACTACCGAAAATATCAGCTGGTTACCACCCTGTACAGTAGAGTTCGCCTGTAGCGGTGTTTTTTTTGTCGGTCCGCGCAGAATATTTTATTCCTTTATAACGACGGTTGCAAGTTTTCTATCGTACAGTTCGACGTGTTAATTCGAATATGTGAAGCAACCACACGAATACTTTATGACCGAATGGGAACGCGTTAATTAGCCAATCGTTGAGCCGTGACAGGTGTTACGTTAGAATGACATCAATGATCACGCCATCAGCCATGGAGGCGAATCGCTACATGAATTTAACTGTACAATATTAGGGATCGTTGCGACTGTGTCAGTTTGATCAATGGTCTTCGTGGAGCGAGAACGAAATAAACAATATCCCAGTACGGGAAAAGTTTGACATCGTTGTTTCGTTCAATAACGAAAATGGCGAAACTTACAGGAGATTCCGTTATCCTAACAACGACGTTGACTACGATATTGAAAATAAAGACAAAGTAATTTCTGACCATAGGGCAGGACATGTAGCAAAACAGCAGGAAAGGATTGACATTTAACTAAAAAGCCAGTTTAGGAACGATGTGTTGTAGTTCGACTGTAACGAAGTTTTTATCTACCCCCATGAAATCACGTTATACTGGAATTGTCAGGTCCGTAGCCAGGTTATATTTTGTGGGGAGCAAAATGATTGTAACCTGTGGTATTATTTTCGGTGAGAGCAAATAAATTTTAACTTGTAGGCTACTTCTTCCTGACAATTAAACATGTTTTTGAAAATTTTGGGGGTGGGAGCAGTTGCTTGGTTGCCCCCCCTGGTTGCGGTCCTACAGCGAATCAGATAAAACCGAAGTTAACCAGTCTACAAACAAGTGAGGAGTTTGAATTAATCGGCAAATACCTGAAAGCACCGTTTGGAGGTGAAACGCTGAACTTCTAAAGCCAGAGCAGAGAAAGCAAACAAATTCAGTAATATATTAGAACACAAGTTTCGACAAATGAAAACTTGAAAATATGTGTATCCCAAATTATTTCTTCCACTGCAGTAAAAACGGATTTAATTACGGAGAGCAGCGGAATTCCTCGCTTGTCGTGTTCGTCAAAGACGCCGCGAACATTGATGGAGGCAGTGTGGGGAGGAGCGACCTGTTGTATTTGTAAACAACCGCGTGACGTGGCGTGCCATGACGTGTGTCTCGCCCCAAGTGTGTCGGGCAACGCGTCATAAACAAAATTCGGTGGGTCGCCATGTGCTGTTGAATAAACTGTTCAATTCGATTTTAGAGTTTTTCATTCGCTGTTTTCATTATGCAAAGTAGGCATGAAGCAGAAACAACAAAGGCACAGTTCAGTCGGCCTTGTTCTCTGAAATCTACATTGATGTTTTAGGCTGAGGATCAACTCAATCACTTGCCTGACTCAGCTCCACCTTGCTAGCTTGTGTTCAACTTTTTACAGACTTTATATTATCATTGAAAACAAATTATCTTGAAGAAATCCAATTTCTACGAAAAAAATTTGCCAAGTTACTGACAACTGTTTTTGAAAAATCCGTTGCAAGCTGATGACGTTTCCATGCTGCAAAGGGATCAGTTTTGACAGGTTAGCTGAATCCAAAATGTTTACCTATTTAAACTTCAAAAAAACGACCAGGAGGGAGGTCAAACTATTTGTTGCTGGTTGCTGTTGACATTACAAGAAAACTAAAGATTGAGGACAATGCGAGTGTCTTGCAAACAGTTGTTGCTTTTCAGGTAGCTGGGAGTGTGTAGAAATCGTGCATGTTCATCGGTTCGCCAGCGCGGCATTTTAAAAGTCACATATACAGTATAACTACTGCACTGCATCAAACAATTAATTGCCTTTCCTGGTGTTTCGAGTGAGTTTGTGATTTCCTTACAACTTAGTCACTGCGGGTATTTCATATTTAAGGTACAGCCTTTCAATGCTGAAGACGGCAGGAAATAGTTTGTGTCCTCTTTAAGTTCATTAACATAGCGGGATGTTGTTGGCAGTGCAAGTGTGAAGAAGTTACTGATTGTTCATCCAAACGACAAGTTTGGAACAATAGGTCATGATGATAAAAGCATGTTTTCAACAAAACCATGCAAAGGCTGCCTGTGATAGAAACGGTTAAGGGATGTGCTGAGTTCGCGTTGCATCCTCAACATGAAATGTCTTGTGACTCTGAAATACAAACAAAGAAAGACTTCAAAAGCAAGTTCAGAAAACAACTTGGAATTCGCCGACAACCTCATTAAATAATGAAGGCAAAGAAGAAACGTTAGAATGTCTAAAGTCATGAACTAAACCCAAGAAGAATGAAGACGGACACTGGATTTGCAAACACTTGGTTTACAAGAACAATGTATTGTGTATTTGTTTGAACTGTTGTGTACTTGTGTTCCACATGTAATAGCAAGTCACCACTAGGAAGAGAGCGAACCAAAACCTTATAAAAACAATTATGTTAACAATTCAGATAAAAATAT
>JGI24159J19872_10002031_pt1 | contig 23486 bp, 17 predicted proteins | sample Ectturendosymbi4_FD_19872 | JGI IMG/M metagenome (IMG submission 19872) | reverse complement strand
AGCTTCCATGGCCAGGGTAGGGACGTCCCAGAAAGGAAGAAGAGCTGCTCGTTGTTATTCAGGGCAACAGGGAGGACCACATGTTCTTGGTCTGGCAGTCACAGAAGTTGCACGCGCCACAGCATTAAAGCGGAGAAAAAAGTCAGTCTCACAAGGATTCCGATATCAAAAGTGAAACACGCAAAGTTCAAAAGATTGCAATCCTCACCTTTATGTACAGACCTTGTGGTTTAAATAAAAACCGATCTTTTGCGCAATACAACCATCTTAAGAAATGAATGAGCAAGCACAATCTTTTTCTAAGCCGTTGTTGAACGCAGGTTGTCTTAGCAGTAGCTACGTTTACAAAGCTCAAGAAAGTTCAGCCTTTCAAAAGTGTAAATTTGTTGCTCATTGCACCTAGCCAGAGTTCGTGTCTAATTCTTTCTATAGTTGTTTTCAAACGTCATCATTTCGCCAGTGAGGTTTTGTCTTACGGCGTTTTACAGGACTGAAGATGCGATAAAAAACGCGAAACGAGTTTCCCTGTGAAATAAATTGTTATTGATTTACCTTTGCATTTTTGTGGCTTACAATTATGGAAAAAAAGATGCAAGTTCTAGCCATCGCAAAAATATGAAAGCAGAAACAAACAGGCAGATTCCTCTGAAGCTTGCCGCGAGGCAAGAGCTGGTTTTGTTGTGAGCACACCGTGGAGAGATTTTCATCAAAATGTTTGACAGAAAGGGATAGGGCAGAACAAGCACTGCAGACTCTCCACACGACATAATGTTTGAAAAATGTTTTCCATGGTAAACCGAAGAACCGCACGTTAAAAGGTAAACAACAGTTTTTCATAAAAATTCTATCACGAACAATTATTTTTTCTACATGATGCGATTTGTCGCCCACAGCAAGTAGATTCTGGTTTCCACAACAAGAAACAGTACAATACACATGGAACGACGGCGATACGTATAATGTATATACGCAAACATATATACACGAATATGATGGCATGCGACACATATAAAACGTGTACACACAGAATGGTGAATGACACTTTTAAATTTTTTAGAAATTCATAAAGATAAGACAAATGTAACCATAGAAACACACTCTGCAAAACCAACTAAATGTTTAATCGTCTGCGAGAGTTACACAAGATTAAATGTGTTATGAACCGATGATGAATGCCATATGTTTGTGTACAGTCTTAAAAAATACGAGATGTTGACTCCAGTAGTACAGTAAAAAATATTACACAGAAAACAATTTTTATTTACCTAAACACTCGTTCAGGTAGATCCAGCTTCCCTGTCTATCGTTGGTCACCTCAGAAGAGCTAAGAAAAACTCGGAAACTGTGTGAGACTTGATCGAAGGCGTAACCTTAAAAAAAATCAAACTTCTACTGAGAAGCATGTTTATTGCACCTATTTTTTTTAAGTCCAGTTTTGATGGAAATCACAATATCACGTTACTATGACAACACCTGGGCTGCAGTTCAAAATGCGAATTGTTTTTTCTTAATGAGCCCAATCTTTCGATTAATTTTCAATTGCCACAAGCAAAAGTTAACAGAAAAACGAAAATAGGCTGTCGAGAAGTTATTAAAATTAAAAAATTCAGCTGTGATTGCAACCATAGCCGTCACTAATCTGGCAAATACATGTTACAACAGCGAACACTAAAATAAAGGAAACTGAGCTCATTAAAGTCTTGTACACACAATGGCAAAGCTTACTGGCAGTTTGGCTTGGTTCATTCTAGATCAAAAGGCTGAATAAAGTTCTTTCAGTATTTGAATATCAAAAAACATACACATGCAGAATAATTTCATTTTTCCACTGACAGTTGCAAAACATTGTTAGTTCCAATAAACTTCAGATTTTGACTTTTTAGCGATTTTTTCTAATCCTAAAGAAAGTAAGTTTTTGTTACATCGCTGTGACTTTTTTCACACAAGAGCCTGTTGAAACTAGAAAAAGCTTACCCAAACACGGCGGAGTAAAATTAAAGCAGAGCGCCACCACGTCATCGAGTGACGTCACTTCCGTGAAATGTGATCCCGGAGAAAACGTGAGATTTGCATATCCTTCGAAGCAGTCACTGGCAAGAACTGCAACATTAGTATTTGATTTGGTGTTAACTTGCAACTGTTTTGATGACAGCAGCGAGTACCCTTGCGACTTNTGTAACTGCTACAGAGCGAGGCAAGATATCAATGCAGTTTATGGCATCGCATTCAGGCGTCTCTGTTTCAAAAGTTACTACNCGTGAGTGTTGTGAGTTTCGTTCCTCTGGATTTTATTNGTGAAATTATTGCCAGAGAAATGACATTTGAAAGCACGGNCTGTTAAGACGCATTTACTTGGCAATATCCAACGGCCAATCGTTTCCTGGCTGCAAATTTTAATTTTTGTAAAGTACAACGTTCCACATTCTAGTGTATGTTATTTTTGAACAGACAGCATGCCTTTTTCTCCAAATATCTTCACTTCTCCCAGTGTGATCGGGGCGTCCTCGAAGCTCTCATCTATCACTAAAACCAGGGTTTTCGTGACGAATTCGTGAACGATTTTGAAAAACTTTGCCACGGTGTTGGAACTTGTCAACGGATCAACTTCAAACCGTTCTGTGAATTTATAAAAATTTGAAACCTGATGCAGTCTGAAAGTGAAAAGAAAGAACATTGCATCCGAAACATTTTTACCGAAGGCATAACAGTGCGAAGAAAAATCGTTAATAAAAGAAACACGAGAAAATAGTGGAACAATTAATCATTGGAAAAAGTTCGCTTTTCTGATGATCTTATTTGTTAATTTATTAAAATGTTTGCAAAAACTGATCGTGCGCTCGTCTGCCAGGCCAGTTACCTTCATCGTATGAACATTACGCCCTATTGGTTCTTTTTACCCGCTGCGCGATGTACGCTTTACAATGCACGAGAGGCTGTCACAGCTGAGTGCCGGCGCATCCAATATCGACCACTGAACCGGCATGGCTGAACGAGCTACGGTGTTACTTTGTGAGTATCCTAACGTTGGAATAAGAGTTAGCTCAACGGCCTCGGCAGGAACCCTATGTATTTCTTGACCTTCTGGCAAGCAATACAACGACTGCTTTATCAGGTCTTGACCTGATGCCCTAAGCAACAAAAGAATACTTTGTCTTTTCAGGAATTATGCCTTAATAAATCAAATATTCCTTATTTTATGGAAAGCAAGAGACAAGCAAGAGACTATCAAGATCATTAGGAAAAGCTAAGCATATCTAAATGATCTTGCCCAAACCCAGCTAGCTTTTACGTCCTTGCTTAAACAAAACGCAAATCTCAGCCCTTTTTAATTGCTGTGAAGCCAAGACAACACTCTTGATTTTACACAAATCTTTTTTATGGCTAGTGAAAAGCACGAAGGCGTTGATATTACTACCACAAGGTGTGGCACCAAAAAGATTATGTCAAATGCAAACTACAGTTGAAGATACACTGCTTGTGTTCCCATTTCTTTGCAAAGATCAACATTATTTACGTTTGCTCCAGTATTTACGTATTTATGACATTTACAAATTCATGTTATTGTTTACTTTCCCTGTAGTAATGTCGATCAAACTTTCGAACTTGCTACAGGCATATCGCAAATGATATTTCGGGCTTTCCACATCACAGCACATTACGTCCACAATCACGTCTGATTGTCGGTGGAAGACAAACTGAAACAGGCCATTGAATAAACATCTAGAACAGGCCTGCCCAACCTTTGTAGTGTTGCGGGCCATTTTCACATGAGGAATTTTTTTGCGGGCCACAAACAGTTTTGTGACGTAACAATAGGCTATTGTGGCGTAACAAATCCCTTGATTTTGATAAGTTTTATGCGATAACACCAGGTGATAATGAGTCCTATAGTTGCACGCAGTGTTGCCAGCTTTATGGATGTAAACCAAATCTAAGAAATAGACATATTTTCGAAGCGTTTGCTATACAAGTTTTTGGGTGGTATGGTAGGCCCATAACAGAAACAACAGGTATAATTTTGGTGTGTTTTGATGGCAAATATATTTGAGCCTATAAAAATAACTAAAAATTTAAAAAGTCTGCTTACGAAAGAATTGCATCGCGGCCACTTGAAACAACCTCGCGTNGTATTACGTCGCGGGCCACATGAAACAACCATGCTGCCCGCAGGCCGCGGATTGGACAGCCTTGATGTAGGAATTTCAAAAAAGCTATAGCAGGTGCATATCGAAAACTGTTTCCCGTTAACAACAAAACAAAAATATACGTAAAAAAGTTTGCATTTTTGTGCTTACGCGCAACAAACGTAAACTGATGATTGGCCCAGTCGAATGGCGATTCACCGATTGTAGCATCATCACAGGTTTCAAGGTGAAAAGCTTTTAAGTTGCTTTTTCTGTCCATGAAAAGAGTAATAAACTTCACCCTTGTCCACTGGTGGAAATGGAATGCTACGCGATGGACGTTCTCTGCATCTGCACGATAAATACTTGGGTTGCAAGGGTTCTGCAATTTCTTTTAATTTCAAAATATTGGAGTTAAAAGCCTCTGTTTGTCTCTGACGCGTAGCGTTGAGTACCAAGAATATATAGCTTCTAGGCGAGACGGGCAATCTTAAAAGCCACCTCGGTGATCGAATTTCAAATAAAATTGTTGTGCAATATACTTCGCAAAATAGTTCTGCAAGCGCGTTACAATTTGTACCACATCACCTCACCCTGCGCTGTATTGACAAGGTCAGGTCAGCAAACACGGGGGTCGAAAGGATTTTTTCCAGGGGACAATAGTGTGGATTTTCCAAGTGGTGGCGAAAAGCGTTTTTCCAGTGGGGTCAACAGTGGTGAAATTTTATTTTACTAACTCGAAAATGGGAGAAAAAATTTTCCACTGAAAAGCTTTAAAATCCAGTTAATAGGGAAATACCAAATTTTAAAATCCAGAGGGCCAAGGCCCCTTGCACCCCCTTCCGACGCCCATGTCAGAACAGTTCATGAAGTACTGCGATGGCTCATCAACTTCCCACCAAACATTTTTTTCCTTCGGAAGCATCCGTTTCCGCGGGTGCTTGCTTACACAGATCACGAACGAAACGGTTTATTAAGGAGGCTCTACCACGGAAACGCGCATAGAAAATGCAACGTAGATCAAAAATAAGGCCGAAACAATATTCAGCTCACTGTGAAAAAGACACACAAAGCAAAACTCCAAACCCCTACCAGTGACCTTTTCTTTAACAACTACGCTACATCTTCGCTTTTCACGACTTTTCCGATCACCGCAGCAGTGTTTCCAAACGATTCTGTAACCCAGCAAACTATATTGCGCATATTAAATGTCAAACGTCGCAAGCAGGAGAAGTAACGCTGCGAAGCGTGGCCTTTCGAATAGGATGTCACTAGCGGAAGGCGCTTGATACAAAAGCTGTTAAAGCCTCTATTACTCAGAGGCAGTAGTAACCTTTCTTTAGTTTTCCACGGAATGATGATCATTGTACGTTTTCAGTTTGCACCCCTACAAACAATAACTAGAACCTGGCGTCAAGCCTGCTATCCTGTATGTTGAGTCGACTTCCTAAAATTGCGAAGTTGAACATGGCAACTTCAGACAGCTGCACAATTTCTCAAGAAACTAGGGAATCAAAATTGTTTTTGTTGACTGCGTTTGTTGGTCGAGGAAAATACGATTTCATCCATAACTTAAATGGTTATTGTTGGGACCACTGGCCAATGCGTGCCTCTCAGTCTAGGGATAATTGGTGAGTACCCCTGCATACAGTATCAGCAGTCTTTGTAAAAATTACAGTAGGTTGCGGCAGCACTGAAAAATCTAAAACACTGTTCTCTATTAATTTTGTCCTTTGCACAGCCAGTAGTATTGATTCTGATTTGCGCTCTGTATGTAACTAGCTTTAAATCAGCAACATCTACTATATATTGAAATTGAGCCCAGTACGTCCACAAATAAAGATTTGCGGAGCGAATTTCTCACACGTGTGCTTTGGTCTCGCATTCTCACGCAGTTACAAAAGTAACCTTATTCACCATAGTTTGGTACAATTCAGAAAACAAAATTCGCTATAAAAGGCCATTTTTTGTACTTCTTCATCCTTTGAGTCAGTGCTTCATAAATACTGCTAGACCGCACCAGATCTCGGGGCAGGTGTTGAGCAGCCATTCGATTGTCTTATCGTCCAGAACCGTCAGGCCATGCAGTCCATGAGGTAGATGGATTCGACATTGGAGGACAACATGGTCGACGTTTTTTTCTTCTGCGCCACACTCACAGGGCGCAGAGGAGGCCATGCCCCGCTTGTGCAAGCAGGAACGGAAACGTCCGACACCGGTGCGAAGGCGGTTGAGCCAGACCCAGGCTCTTCTTGGCAGAGCCATTCCGGGAGGATGGGTGCCGATGTCGGGTATGAAAGTACGGAGTCTTGTAGGGTTGTCCGCCCACTCCGCATTCCATTGGTGATCCGCCCAGTGCGCCGCACGTATGTTGCTTGGTCAGATGAACTGATGAGCTGTTGTGCGGCAGGTACAAATGGGTGTCTCGATTGGAGGCACCGTGCATTTGCATTCGATGGACAGGTGAACGCTGAGTGGAGCAGGTGTCAATGCTCCATGACACGGCGTGCTAGAAACAGTGTGGCTCCACTGCGACGAAGCTCAGCAGGTTGGATGCCTGCGAGGATGGAAAGGATGTCAGCTGGTGTAGGACGCAGGGATCCAGTCACAATCCGCAAAGCGTCTTTGATGGCGGGATCAATAAGGCGGGTGTGCGCACTGCGGCACCAGACAGGAGCGCAGTACTCTGCGGTTGAATGCACCAGGGCTAAGGTAGCTGTTCACAACGTTGTTGCTCCAGCACCCCAAACGGAGCCAGCAAGCCGCCTCAAGAGCGCGAAGCGTGATGTCAGCTTCTTGCAAAGTGACTCCAGGTGTGGGAAATACGTGAGCGGCCTGTCCAACGTTACTTCGAGGTACTTGGGCTCGGGGCACAAAGGCAGGATTTCGTTGTTGTAGTTTACTTTTAGCTCATGTTTAGCTTCCTTGTTGTTAAGATGGAAAGCTGGCGTCACCGTTTGTGTAGCGCTGAGCTTTAGCTTCTAGGTCAAGAGATTTTCGCCTACAGCTGCTATGTCCTTGCTCAGCACCCCTTACACTGCCTGCCAGTCGCCATCTGTCCATCAGCATGCATGATTGCTAGATCGTCAGCATATGCATACTTTCTGGAGGCGGTGGTTGGCAGGTCAAACGTGTAAATGTTGAAGAATAAAGGGTGCCAGGACAGATTCCTGTGGGACGCTGTTCTTGAGGCGTGTCAACCTGCTCCGCTTGCCGTTTCCGGTGGTAAGGGTGAAGCTCTGATTGTCATCCAACTCCATGATCATGCGGACCATGTGTCTATGAGTAGCAATCGCAGCAGCTTGCAGGTGAGGCCGCGATACCGATACCATACAGTGTTGTAGGCTGCTGTGAGATCGACAAACAGGGTGCCGGCCTTCTTCTTAGCCGAAAAGCTATCCTCAATGTCCTGTGTCAGCACGGTGACCTGGTCGACCTCCCGTATCGAAATCTCGCCTGCTCCTGTAGGAGCAATGGGGCNANGATTGGTTCGACACGGGTGTAGATGAGTCTCTCGGCGAATTTAAAGGGGTCACGCAGCAGAAATATAGGGCGGTAGCTCTTAAGATTTCCCAGTGTTTTTCCGGCTTTGCGATAGCATCTATTAGTGCTCTTCTCCAGATCTTTGGAATTTTGAGTTAGCGCATGCAGAAAGTGAGGAAGTCGCAAAACGAAGATTTCAGAGCCGACCTGGCGTAGAGTATAAACTCCGGGAAGATGGAATCCAGTCCCAGAGACTTTCCTGGCTTCAGGCGTCTGAGGGCAGCAGCAAACTCCTCCGGCCTAGAGGGTTCAGAGATACTGTGACCCTCAGGTATTGGGATCTTCCAAAGATCGGACAGCTCCTTGTTGGCCAGCCTGGTGGGCTTGCGATCCCCGGTCCTGTGTGCCCCGTTCTTTACAAGTTGCGAGGCGATGAAGTTTGCTGTGACGGGGCACTGGTGAAAGAAGCGTCCAGACCTGCCAGTAAGTTTGTTGATGGTTCTCCACGCCTTGCGGCTAGAGTGCGAGAAGTCGATGGAATTTACTGCTTCCTCCCATCGCTCCTGCTTCTTCTGCCCGAGTCGAGATAGTAGAGACGAAGCGACTCTATCAGAGTTAGTCCCCACTGGGGCTTGGCTGAAGGAGTAATAGAGGGTCTCGCACTCTTTGTCCCAGCATGGCACATAGTGCTTCTCCACGTGGGATACATTGTTTTGCCGCGGACATCAGGCTCTCGCAAAATTCTTGGTATGACCTCTCGATCTTTGTGGTGTCCGGAGGTGGCAATATCTCAACTGATTCATCTGTTCTTCTTTCGTTTGAGCGAGTTCTTCTTTTATCCACTGCTTGGCCGCGCTAGATTTTGGGGCAGGTGTTGAGCAGCCATTCGGTTGTATCATCGTCCAGAACCGTTAGGCCGTGCAGTCCGTGGGGAGGTCGATGGATTGGACATTGGATGACGACATGGTCGACGGTTTGTTCTTCTGCGCCACACTCACAGGCCGCAGAGGAAGCCATACCCCATTTGTACAAGCACGAGCGGAAACGTCCGACACTGGTGCGAAGGCGGTTAAGCCGGACCCAGGCTCTTCTTGGGAGGGTCATTCCGGGGTGTGTGTACCAGTTTTTGTAAGAAGGCAATTCACCTGTAAGAAGGCAAAAGCCCTTCCAGTCAGCTATGCGAAACTCCCAGCGCTTCACCGGGTCGCTGTGNGCAGGAACCTTGAGTTTCGGTGGAGTTATGAATGCCGGTGTCGTGACNGCGGGAACTTTCCTAGAACACACCTGTCCGGCAGTCGGCTGTCCTGGGCGAAACTCGCGAAAGCCTGGTCTGGGTTGGTGCCGACATTCCATAGGTGAGAATAGAAAGTGGCTGCTTTCTTTGAGTCATACAGCAGTACAAGGTTGTTAGATGTTGCCCAGAGGTCCAGGCTCTCACCGTCAGGGGATGTTCTGCTGTAGCCCCAATTGAGGTGTTGGCAGTTGAAGCCGCGAACACACAGACTGAGATATGGGAACGTCGGAATGGCCGTAGGTGTGAGTCGCGAGCGTGGAGGTTTGTAGACGTTAATGATCTCGTATCCTGCGGCGTCTACGCACAACCACTCAGTCTCTGCTCTGGAGACTGATGACCAGTGACCATTCTAACCGCTCGTGAACAAACGTGGCAAGGCCGTGCTTCCTCTTCATGACTGGCCCAGCTAGTGAGAAGTTGGGAATCACTAGCTTGTCTGCAGTTGTGCAGTGGGTCTCCTGTAGGACGATGATGAATGCCTTGTTCTTATAGGCTAGCTAGCTGCTCAATAACGCTGATCTTGTTTGCAGTGAATTTTGTCGTCCATTGTTTTGTCACAGCAGTGTTGTGAAGTATACTGCATCTCTCTTGCAGTAGCGAAGCTGTTATGAGACTTAACTACCAAATATTGCTGAAATCTCCCCTACCCTAACCTTACTGGCTGTACCTGCCCCTGCTCTCATAACATTACACAAACAAACGGGTAGTTCAGTTCCTTTACCGCATACTTGTGAAAATGTATGTAGTTGGCAACTTAAATGTGTTAATGCACAAAATCTGCATTTTCATGGATTGGTTACCGAAGTCACTTCTATTTTAAAGAAAAAGCACATTCATTAAGAAAAACACAGTTTTTTTTAAACCACGAAGTTGTCCGCAGAAGTAGAAACAGCACTCACCAAATGAAGAGTTCCACTTTGTACCGATATCTTCGTCAACGAGCTTTTGTGAAAAATCGTTTAACAGCAGCGGAGAGTTTGATAAATGCAACCATTCCTCGTGGAAGGAGCTTGCGTTGTAGACTGCAAAAATGTATCCACTTTGTGAAATGCCAACGTCATTCACAGCCATGGGCGTCCGCAGGTGGGGCAAAACGGGCATTTGACCCCTGGAAATTGGGATTAAGAAACAAAAATTTCGAGAAAACCTGAAGTCAGCAGCTCAATTCCGATTGATTCACTTAATTATTGCAATGACTGTTTGTTTGCCAGTATGAAACTCACACTGCACATGAGCCAGGACCAGGTTCACTGTTCTGGTTTCATGCAGTAATGAGCTTGCAGTTCACTCATGCCCGTTCCTTTGCCTGCAAAGGCAAGTTGCCGAAACTTGCGAACGGATTGTTCTGCTGCTGGGCGTTACTGCGTAACAATTACATGGCAACAAATCTTCAAAGGTACTCTACAAGTCACCGTTTTGCCGTATGTGACTGCTGAGCTCAGACATCGTTACAGGTGATGCAGCGAGGCAGTGACTGCCAGTAGCGCGGCCAATAATTTTGTGCAGGAGGAACCAGCTGATGACGTCGTCAGCTTAGGGTTGCCAGGTCACTTGAAATTTTTTCAAGGACATTTTGTCGTTTTGCGATTATTGAATTTTGTTGACTGCTTTCAGCAAGCTTTCACGTGTTGTCAAGTCAGTCAAGCTAAGCTATCCATGTACGAATTTTAAAACTAAACAATACTTATTATGACACATCTGTTCTTTTTATAGTTTACTTTTCACTACACAACTGTTTAAGATGGAACAAATCCTCATGCTATTCTGTTCAATTACATTGCTTAATCTTGATTCTTGAATGTTCAATGTAATCAATAGTTCAAATGAACAATTTCACATCAGTTCAAGAATTTTCAAGGACGGCTGAAAATANTCAAAGAGAACAAAACGTTTCTGAAGGAGGATCACGTACATAACCAGTTTTGAGAGCAAATTCAAGGAAAGACCTTGGGGCTCAAAGACGTCTGGCAACCTTACGTCAGTCACTGACGTCCGACAGTCCCGTTTATTTTCTAACAGTTGAAAATTGATGTAAAGCACCGGTAAAAATCTTAACATGTTTGTTTCGGGGAAAGGCCATAGCCTCTTCGGCTTCATTCTAGCTGTGCTATTTTGTGTTTCTTTTTTTTCAGAGGTAATATCACATGAGGTAGTAGCAGAGTATAACAAATACAAAAACCTTTACCCCCGACGCAGCAATTGCGTTTTCACAAGGTTCCAATACTTGAACACATTGAAACAAAAAGAATGATAAACACTGAAACAATGCGCCGGCAAGTACTCCAATCTCAGTGGCGTATCTATGCAAAATGGCGCCCATGGCAAAGTTTAAATGTGCGCCCTTTCTAATAATTTAAATCTTATATGTAGGCACAATTTTTACGAAAGTTAAACCACGAAGAAAATAAATATTTTTTAACGGAAAATATTTGTTTTTACGTTTGCTTTAAACTTTGCAGCAAATAAAATATAAGTTACCATAAGGACCATACTACATTTCTAATATCAATTTATTTTATTATAAAGAATATCAAAACATCCGAATAATAACGTTATCATAATTTATAGGCCTACATAGTGTTGCCTGACACAATTGTGTATCTTACAAAAATATCAAACAACGTATTGCAACTGCAAACAACAATTTCTTTTAAAAAGAAACACGTCATGTAGATGTAATATGTAATTTGGATTGTACAATAAATTTTTAATGCAAATCATGTACCACTTACGTTCGAAAAGCACAATTCCATCGAAATATTAATATATCCAGCAGCCTTTTCCTTTTAAATCACACAAAATGGCCCTTTCTATACTAATCACTGCTAGATCACACAATCTGCCAGAACCATCGCCAGAAAGTCTTCAATGGGTTTTACGTTTGTGCAGGGAGGGGATTTGTGTTTGTGCAGGGAGGCTTCACATTCTAAAGTTCGACAAAAACTCCACTATTTATTGTGTTTCATATTACAATTTGGGGGAGATAAACCCGAGTGAAATCTGCCATGCCTTATTCTTAGTCATTGAGACTCGGAGGCATGAAAGGACTAGTTTCAATTTATTGAAAGATCGTTCGCAGCTTGCAGTAGATACTAGGCCATCGTCAGCGTTTTTTTTTTTTTAAGCAAATCGAAGGACGTCAGGACTTCAGGACGCGATAATTTTAAGTTACACGACTTCAAATTAGCATTTTGCAATCTAGAATTGTCTCGTACAATTGCTTGCCATGTACATATGAACTGTACACAGCTCCAAAATTGTCACACGTAGATTTTTGTTTTTCACAGTCAAGACCGTACATAGGTCTTGGACATCGAACAGAAAGCCAATTTTGGACAGAAGAAGCTAGCTCTAAACACGAGTAACAAATCACTTTGAGTTAACATTTTTTGCTCAACTCGTACGGTAACAATTCTAACTGCTGGTTTTTTGAGGAATAACTAATGTTCTCCACCTTAGTCTCTGGACGGGTCATTGTATTCAGCCTATTTATCGGACACGAGTGGCCACCGAAGAGGTTTCGTAAAGTCGGACTGGGCTGCAGTTCGCAGCAGTTTAAGTAATTTAATGGCCTCAACGCCAGTTATCTGCATCACAATCAGTTTCTCACAGCCGCGGACTTAAACTCGTCTCAACCAGATGCTGACTAATATCTTCTTGCCTGAAATACAGCAGTATGGGGTGACTTGGCCTTTCTTATAGCCTGAGAAGGACGATGTCTTGTAGATATGGGTGGCATGCGAGTGTTCTTGTTCTTTCACAATATCTGACCGTCGTGTTTGTCACAATATCATAGTTTTGTCATAATGCTTGGTGGTGCTGGCGCAACACGCCCAACTTAATACATTACATATGGGCGCGCCGTGTTGATGCAGTTTTGCAGTTTATATTCGTATGGGGCGCAAAATAGAGGTTCAAGAAACTGTAAATAAGAATTTAATTTTGACATGCAATTTTTGCACCCCCGTCAAAGCGGCGCCCATGGTAAGTACCATGTCTGCCATACCCTAGATACGCCACTGTCCAATCTATCCTTGTCATACAGTAGCAGAGCTGGATCAGCTACACGAATCCATTTAAATACAATTGTAAATACTCTTCCACATTTTTCAATAATATTTTCAATTGCTCTGTGCTGAAAAAGTCGGATTACAATTACTTTTCAACCTGCAGAAAATGAAAATCGCAATTATAAACAACAAAATTACGTTGTAACGCATTCTAAGATATCTTTTCAGTTTGATTATACTGGTGCTTTGAATTCCGGACTGCCACAAGTGGTCAACGGTGCCATGGGTGTCCGCAGAAATATTTCCAGGGGGTTATAACGTCGATATTTGGCTTATCCTTTTCAGGTTGTTGACGATGCAATGCAAATGGACGTTCACAAAATGCTTTGCCCTTTCTCACCACAAAGAAAATGACCTGCTACAACTGTCACAAAAATTGCACTTCGTTGGCAGCAAGGTTTTGTTTTCACTCATACTTCTTTTTACACAGTATAAAATTGCGTGGCTAAGCCCTATCAGCACCCACTGTCTCGCTGCATTACCTGCCGTGGAAGCTGTCTGCATTCAACAGCAAGATGCGACAAAATGTCTGCTACCGTAACTTGTAGTAAACCTTTGAAGATTAGTTGCCATGAAACTGTATTGTTGCACAATAAAGACCAACAGTGAAACAATCTGCTCGCTAGTTTCGCAACCTGCATCTGCAAGCAAAGGAGCGGACATGAGTGAATTCCAAACTCATCACTGCATCACACCAGAACAGTGAACCTAGTTCTTGTGCAGTGTGAGTGTCATATCGGCAAATAAACTGTCATTGCAAGAATTAAATTGATTACTCGAAAGTAAACCGCTGACTTCAGTTTTTCTAGAAATTTTTGGTTCTTAGTCCCAATTTCCAGGGGGAGGCATATGCCCGTTTTGCCCCCTGCGGACGCCCATGAACGGTGAGCACCTCTGTTTTTATAAGATATTTTTACTTTAATCAAATATCAAGATGCTTCAATGCTTTGCATATCAACGCACGAAGTTTATTCTTATTTGGCCTGCCTGATGATGAGGCATATACAGTACCTCGGTTGCTGTGTTTTGAGCCGTGGATGATTTTCTTAGGTCTTGTAATAGATTTTGACAACATCCGTGCGACCTTGTGCATCATTTATGGGATATTGGTGCTTTTCGGTTGTATTTTTTGTTCATGCCGATCTGTTGCAATCATATCTATATCATGTGCCTGATGCGTCGACCTCCGTTTCAGATGCTGTGTTTAATATTGTTGATGAGTTCCTGAAATGCTGTATTGAATGCTAGCAATGCAGTGTCTTCGTTTTTGCATTTCCGTTTGGTTTTCAGTTTTATTGCGTTATTGTATTTTGAAAGCTCGACGTGACGCGACAAGATTGCACCAGTCAGGCCACCACCTGTAGCAAAATTGTCGTTAAATAAATTGATATTCATGAAGTTTGAAAAGTTATGGTCGTTAGTACTATTAAAACATTTCGTATCCATGAAATGATAACCCAGTGGCACACACCAGAATTCAAAGCTCTAGGCTTGCTGTAAGCTTTCGATGAATTAGCCGACTGGACACTGCTTTCATGATTTTGCAATAAATCGGTCTTGCACATATTTGGGTTTAAGTAATTGGTCTCCACACAAAGTGGCGCAGTCGAATCAATCAGAAAATATTTTTGGTCAAGAGGCACTTGGTGATAAATCAGTTCCATTTTAAAGTGACATTTTCCATATGAACAGTCCATAACAGTAAAGATAGTTACCAAACCTAAGCACTCCCCCAAGCCTAAACTAAACGCTACATCGAAAAACTATGAACTACTTCAAATGCAAACACTTTGCAACCCCAGCATAGCTGCAAAACTAGAAATAAAAGTGGAAAATCCTGCTTTGCCCAAAACACATTGTCTGGCCTTAGCCTTGCGCACAGGACGGTAGAACAACAGATACTTATACAACATCGACATCACGCGCACAGCACATTAGGAATGCTTCGCCACTGGCGCAGAAATATTTGAGCAGGTTGCATAGCAAGCATATAATTGATTTGATTTAGACATTTGTCAAATCTCTGTTAAGTTGTTAAAAGATTGTTAAATTTCAAAAAATTGCAATTACAATCACACAAAACATATCGTTTCAACAGAAATTATAATTACAACCACATTTAACTCTTATAATAAATACTACGGCCAAAGCAAACGATACAACTGACTTTGCTTTGGCCGTAGTATTTATTATAAGGCTATTTAGCACTTCCGCTTTTCGTGTACCACATTTAACTCATTTAAAAATTGCAATTGCTCTGTAAATTAACAACGACATGCTTGGAAACGTAAAGCAAAATTCGGCTAGCGATGTTGCAAACTTTACGCAGCCGTGTAGTATCAGACTTTTGGTCCTTGCTGGACAATTTATCATTTGCTTATGATAACCCCACGTTTAATTTTTTGGCGATGTACTTGTACTATTTCGACTGGCGGCTGAAAGTGAACAAAATACAATGCTTAACAAGCGAAATTATCACCAAAAACACCTGTTGTTTGAATAAAACTACCTCAGAATACAAAAACCGCCATTCATTTACAAATTTCTGGAATTGTCAGAATAAAAATAAAAGAAACACGCCACTGGCTATACCTGATAAATAATGCGGCAAGTTAATGCAACTTTGCCCGAACTTCACAACTTGATCCCCTGAATATGACAGGTTCTCGTTGACCATCAAGCACTGAGAACCGTTTCCAATCCATATGACGCCATTTTGTATCTGTACTGCCTCGCATGACTTTGGATCAGTAAACAGTACTACGTCAAATGTGACGGGATTCATTGCCAGGCACCTAAGGTAGCACAATGAGGAGGTTGTAGAAGGAGCGTATAAAATATGAGGTTATATAAATCAAATATTGTGCGTTCAAAAACCCTAAGTGATCGAACCAAGAAAAAAATGTAAAAGTAGAGAAGCTTTCAGAGCCATAATTTCGAAAAAATCTGACGAAAATACATTTTTACCAACCAGAAAAGATGGAGATTTTTTATTTTGCTTCTTCACATTCTTACTCCTGTGGCCACGTTTCCTGAGACACATGTACTTCCAAGCTGGTTTGAAAAAAAATTTTTTCTAATTTCTACAAAACACACACTTGTTTTCAGATGCAAGGAATAGTGCTTCGTAGTTGCTGCTCATACGTGTCCAGCGACTTGCAGTGCAGTTGTATCCAAGTGCAATCAAGTCAGTCCCGCTTTGTTTTTGTACGCACCGTTTGGTGTGATCGTCAACGAGGATGAAATACGTATCTAAACAAAATGTTGTTTCAATCACCTCGAATTCAAAAATATCTGATCCTCTCTTCTATCTGCCAATTTTCGGGTTTTCGGTTGTCTTCTATGCAGTTTCGCTTTTAAATTGGAAATTGAAGGGAAGCAAAAATTGTTTGGCCTCATAAATAATCATTGTCTGGTTTGACGCAAGATCACGATTCTCAGAAATATATCCTTTATAGAATACTACATGTATCACAGTCCTACACTCTTTTGTAACAAAATTATTGCAAAACCAGTATCTTGAAAGTGCAAGTAAATTGTGAACAACTGGATTTGAGCAACTATCACCTCAATGCTGAAATAAACAGCTGAGGAAAAACTTAAAAAAGTCAGAACGGAACAACCAATTTTCTGAACAAGAGTATTTACATTGTTTCAAAGTCTGATATTTCGAATCCAGAAACTGTCTACAAATGGTAAAAACCCCACATGCAAGATTTATGAGAGTTAATCGCCACCACGGAAGGCTGAACCCTGTTCAAGTCAAGAAAATTCGCTTCAGACTTTAGGCAAATGAATCCTAATTCTCTTAATTAAATGCTTTGGTTTCAGTATAAACTTAGAATGGAACGTTTTCATTGCAGACCGTGAGTCTTTAAAATTACAGTAAACATTTGCAAATATTATTTTGTTATGAACAATAACTGTCTTATTGATGTTGTACCAAGGTTGCAAAAATGACCATCCGTGCAAATTAATCTTCATTTGCCAAATATCATTTTCAGAAGATTTTCAACTTCTGAAAAACAAAGTCATAATATAGGCTACACTTTTATCAAAACTTTTGAATTTTTTAGCCTTGAAAAGTTTTGCTTTGAGTGCCGAAAAGTGAAAGAAACTGGTGCATTTTTAAAAAATTTTATTATGAGAAGTAAGGGTTATTTCGGTTCAATAACAACTTTTGTATGAAGCTTGGTATTTTACCGGTGGCCATTAATTCTGAAGGACGATATCTTTTGACATAGTAGTAGTACCTTCTGTCATCGTGGTGCCATCTCGTGGGGTTTGGATGAATGCGTTTCCGCCTGTTGAGGTTTGTGCTGAACTGGTGTAAACCGTCGTCTCTGGTCTTGAAGTTGTTTCATCATTCACGGTATGAAAAACACTTCTGGTGGTTGCCACAGTTATATCCGAAACGGTCTGAGCTGCTACGACTGGTTGCGATGTGGTCTCGAGTAACCCAGCTTTCGTTGATGTCGTTTCATCTGCTGTGCTTTGCGCCCAAGTGAACCGAGTCGTTTTCGACTGTAGGGAAGTTGTCTCAGTTAAAGCAGATTGCGTTTCAATGTTCTGAGCTGAAGTGGTTTGCTTTGGTGGTATCTCAGTCGGTGTTGGTTGTGTTGAGGTGCCCTCCGCTGGTTCAGTTGTTTCAAGCGGAGTGGTTTGTGCTGTGGTAGCTTCAGGCAGGGTTGATTGCATTGTAGTAGAGTAAGATGGCGTAGTTTGAGCTGTAACAGCTACATCAAGCGTTGTTTGCGCTGAAGTGGCATCGACAGAAGTAGTTGGCACAGTGGTGCTAATGGTTGCTGTAGTTCTCTCATCATGTGTCGTAGCTTTGCTTGTAGTTGGCGTGGACCAGTCTTCTGAAATCACACAGCGATTTTTATCTTTTATCGAACAATGGCAACGAACTTAACGAAACGGTAATCAGCATAATAGTAAGCTAGTGATACTAGAAGAAAAGTTTGAATATTTTCTGCAAGTAAACACAGATGTTTTTTCAGTCTGTGATACAGGCCCGTAACCAGCTTGGGACACCGGGGGTGGCGAAGAGTTTTCTGGGAGGGGCCCAAATTTTTTTAAACAATGTCCAACACACGGAGTTGGACATAGTTAAAAACTTTTTCCAGAGGGGCAAAAAAATTTCCACCGAGGGCCTCACCCTCCTGCGCCCCCGCCCCCTCTAGTTACTGGCCTGCTCTGGTATTTGTGTTGTGGTGTCGTTTAGGACCAAAAATCTTCAAATTTTAGATTTGAAAACATTCTTGAAGACATTTCGTGCTTTCTACAAAGCTAAATTGAAAATTCCATCTTGAAAAATCTTCAGTGTTTGGCACGCTTCTCTTTCAACGTTTAGGACATGGCTTAATTCAGATCCGAAGCTTCTACAAACTGTTACCCGCATTCAAAACGGCTTGTAAAAAATAAAATATGTTGTTGAAAAGCCAAGTCGTGTAATACAAACATTCTTTTCCACAAACAAAATTGCAAAAAAAATATATGTCAAATCCAATCCACTTCTAAACAATCATTTACCAAGTTGACAAATGAAGAATGCTTGATCAGATGTGCATGATAACACGACCCAAGCGTTAGCATCATCTTTGCTGACAGCCACACAGTCGTTTGACGAATCTGGGCCAGAATAGTCAGCGTGTGTTGCGAAGTGATGATATTCTTTTCGGAAATCTTTGTTAGGCCATTTCCATTTGCCACCCTTATCGTCATCATCATCATCGTCGTCGTCATTATCATCATCGTCGTCATCGTCGTCGTCATCGTTGTCGTCGCCTCCGTTTCCATCATGAAAGCGGTCAGATTGAAGACCTATCCACCAATGGCTGGCAGCTGCGCAGATGTGGTTAGCCTGAATAAACGTTTGATCGCTCGAAGCGTTTTTGAAGATCACTGAACCGGAACTCTATCTACCATTTTCACCCTCGAAATGATTGCAAGTAACAAACTCGCCTGTTCCTTTGGTAGTATTAACTTCCCAAACTGTTTGAACTTCGTTGTGTGCTTATGTTGCTGTACGTCATTGATTTGCAAGGCACAATGTGGCGTTAAGCTCAGTTTTAAATCTTGTTTTTCTGAGCCTAAAACACCAAAAATGCTTTTCACGCTCTCATTCAAAAAGATGTAAGAAATGAATGTACAATACGTTGGAAAAAGTTAAATGAGATGCACTTTTGGTCAAAAGCATTGTACTATAAAGGTGTAGTATCAAGGACTGAACCAAACCTTGATCCAGAAAGAGTAACGGCAAGCTAAAAATGTAAAAGTCTGAAAGTTTCCACACTAGGCTGTGAAATAGGCGCATTAAATAAAATACATATTTGCAATCCGACCTTTCTTTGGCGAACTGATATAGTTACACTTTCTAATGGGTAGAATAATAGTCGAACTCACTCACTGAGCTTAACAGGGAGCCTATTCAATTCGAAAAATATTGGAAAAGGCCCTTGAGATTTTTTCGTATTCATTTCTAATAATGGATTTCATCACCACCAGTTTATGCGTTTCTTTGCTGTTAAAAGCTAATCTTAACCTTTCTCATTAATTTCACGAGGTAGTTTGAGATTGCACACAGCTTTGCTGATAAAAGCGTGAAATTTCACGGACTAAGCGAACTTCTCAGGATGTATAAAGAGTCTGTTAAAAATGTAGCTCTGCATTTCAAGTAGGAGTGATACACGCTTCTACATAAAGATCTGTGAACTCAAAATCAACTGAAGACATTCGTCAACTATCGTAACAACCAAGCCTATCCCAACAATAGTGACTATGCTGCACTAAAATGTGTCCCTCGAATTCCTTGACGTTTGGGACTACTTCGCCTCTGCGTTTTGTTTACACGTTTTATACGGCAGCGTTTAAATCGACTTTCGTAGATGTAAACGTAACTTGACACCAAAACGGTGTTTATGCAACTCAAACATAACATCGTGCATTTCAAAGATCTCCTACCAGAATTGCTGATGACATTTTCAATAAATATCTGAATTCCAGGGTCATCAATGGTCACCAGGTGTCCTTCAAGCTGCTTGCACGACTGCTTTGCTTCTCCGTATGTTTTCAACATTTCGCCGAGTATGAAATACTTGTCACGATAAGGAAGTGCATTGCCTGAAAAAAGTCTCTTTTAACATAAGACCCCTTTGAACCACGCAATTACTGTAGATCGTGAAATGAGCGGCAATAGTTCGGTTGTAAAGTGTCTGACTTCCAACTGGAAGGTTGGTGTTCGATCCACGGCCACTGAGTGAATTGCCGTAGCGCTCCTTGGGAAAGGGCGTTCACCTCAACCGCCTCGGCAAGATGCAAATTTCAAGTTTCGGCCTGCCACCAATTGCCGACACCAAAAAAAGAAAACATACAGCTTGTATTAACGCTGATTGAATTTTTAAAGCTTCGCGTTTCTGTGTTCAACCTCAGAGTCAAATCCTGAACCATGTAAATCAAAACAGCAAGAAAGAAAACTAGATTAGGCTTATGGAAAGGTTAATTTTATGAGATAGCTATTGGCAAAAGAGGGCTTTCGAAGAGAGATAAAATTGTTTAATCCTGCTTTTTTCCATTATTACACAGAAGCAAAACTGGCTGGATTAAAACATTTTCGCAAGGTTTCGTGTCTTTCGCTTGATAGTATTTCTCAAGCACTGTACAACTGCACTTTTAGTGAAATCGAACAAAGTATTGATTTGAGTGAATTTTAAACAGAATTCAAAACAATCTCAAGATACTGAAAACAATTTCGTGACGTTTTTCAAAGTTACCAAAGGCTTTGTGTGCTTGGAGCAATTCCTCTCACTATGCCTGCCTTCTTAAATGAATATAATTTACTCAGTGAAATAGTTTATCAAAAATGTACCACAAAGATATTTTGCTAAATGTCTGTGGTGAAACAACACGATTTGGGTGATGGCAGGGGTGGATCCAGCTAGTAATTTCTGTCATATTTGGTAGTCAAGTCTCATAACGGCTTCGCTACTTTAAGAGAGATTAAGTATACTACACAACAGTGCTGTGACAAAACAGTGAAGACAGATTAGCTTTATGTCGCGAACAATGAGACATTTCAAACATGACGAAAGACTTATTCGGAATTGGTTTTGATATGTTTCTTGCAGAATTGTACAAAAATCATAGCAAATAAAGTCGCTTTTGTAGCTTTTATGGGGGGGGATCGCCCCCTCCCGAATCCGCCACGACTGAAATTTGTTCCCTTCCTGGGCGGTTGAGTTGAACGCTTTTGCCGAAGGAGCGCTGTGTTGATTCATTCAATGGCGGCCTGGAACAAACGCCCAGCCTTTTGATCGAAGAGTTAAACCTTAACACTTAGCTATCGCCGCTCACTGAATGTTTCGGTGTTATGCTTATGAGCAACAATTAAAGATGAGAAGTTTTAATTTTAAAAATCATTCATTAAAAAAATTGATGGGTAGGAAGCTGTGTCCTGTAGATTGTCAAGATTTTTCATAAAATAAAAAAACATTCCAGGTAGCACTTAAGCAAACTCATTGACAAGGTATCAATAACAAAAACCACTGCTGCTCACCTGTCCAAACCAAACAGATATATCCAAGAGATTCACCACAGTCTGTTCTCACCCAGCTTGAAGAAACAGAGGAATCTCTGTCCATTGAAAAGCATTGGCCTGCATTGCTGAATGCGCTAGCCGTTGCGCTAAATCCGCGATCACCAGTTGAAGTGCCATCAGGCCATCTCAATGTCCCGTCGAGATCTTTAAGTCCAATAAAATACTGGCTTGCCGAACCTTGAATGTGGCAAAAAAAACACATTTACAAAGTTATGCTTACACATGCTAACATTATATTTCTCATGTGTACAAGTATGACAATGTTGATAGTCGGTACTCGCAAACAGGAGCAATACTTCCGACGTAAACTGATGTTGGATAAACTCCCAACGAAAGTCTAACGGTTTTGTAAAAACTCTTCATGGAAGTATTAGCGAACCTGCTCCCAAAAGTTATGGGAGGCGAATTGCAACTTTTTCACGCCAAATACAATCTCAATCAGGGTTGCGGAGTCGGTGTCGGAGTCGCAAGAAGTCGGAGGTTTTTGGTTGGAGTCGCAATCGGATTCCTAAAAACACTAGGAGTCAGAGTTGGATTTTATGTCCGACTCCGTAAGTCCAATTGAATCATTTTTGCACCACACTAATCATTTGCACCACACACAGCTTCTTGAAAGTCTAACATATTATGCAGATTTCACATATTGTCCAGTTTTTCTGTCAAATGTATGATAAATGCACATAAAATTAACAAGATAAAGTCATACTTTTCTGCCATTATACAATGTTAGTTGATCAAGTCATGAATATCATTTTACTTTGTTTGTACCTGTTCTGTGAAAATCATTTTATTTTGTTTGTATCTGTTTTGTGAATATTATTTTATTTCGCTTGTACTTGTTCTGTGTTGCTGCTGTTTTGCTTTCATGCCGTTTCAGGGCAAAGATGAGCAACCACTACCTTCGACTCAGCAGTGGCAGTACCATCCCTAAGCAAACATCCAGATGATCGTCTGGTCATCCAACCAGTTTTGATGCTGCTGTAGAACTTGCCCCAGACAAACTGCTTTTGAGCTTATGTTTGCATGGATGCGAAAGGGTTATGGTAACCCGGAGGGAGTTTCATTTTGGCTGGGTTTACACTTTCTTCGTCCAGCTCAGTTCCTTGCGGAACTGGTGCACCCTAACGAGAGAAACCAGTTGCGGCCCAGCAGCACCCCTCCGCGCAATTGTGTGGATCATCCTGCAAACATCCCCCTTCAATTGCGTTGCTACTGTAGTTATCTTTTTCGTATGGCCTTTTAACTGAAATGTGTCTTTAATGTTAGTTTGTTTAGGGACACCTGACTTGATAACCGTACTGTTTTTTTCGGTGTCCTGGCAGACTGTTTACTATGAAAATGCAAATGCAATACCTTCCTTATCGCCAATAAACTTACTACTACTACTAAGTTGGGAATTCCTGTTGAAACTACAATTTATTTTGAAATGTTTGTTGAAACAGAGAATTCTTGTTGTGTGTACCACGATTTCCATTGATTGCTAGTTGCTACAAAATTGCTGACAGCCAAACTTCATTCACGTTATGTTAGGGAGTCGGAATCGATCTCGGAGTCGGAAATTTTGGAAAGGTCGGAGTTGGAGTCGGACATTTTACCTCTGACTCCGCAACCCTGATTCCATGAAATATAATGGTTTTTGACACAAAAAATCTTAATACTCAGAAAAATGTTTTGGGGTGAAGCAATTCGAGAATACCTTTAGAATTGTAAAAATTCCAAGTCAACCAGACTCGCTCTACCGCAGGTTTTACTTTTATTTCATACCAGCAGGCAAAAAAGCAGAAATGGGCTGTTAAATCTTCTACGTAGCCTATGACTTATGACATTTCTCTTCCTACGATCCAATTGCGAGACTTCCGTATATTGCTATGTTGGAATGACATGCTATGGGGTGAATGACTGGTGTGGCACTGGTA
>JGI24159J19872_10002030_pt1 | contig 23487 bp, 12 predicted proteins | sample Ectturendosymbi4_FD_19872 | JGI IMG/M metagenome (IMG submission 19872) | reverse complement strand
AAGCCCGGCCTGACTTACAACTCTGCACCATGTCAACAGTTTCATTCTAAGAGTTCTACTGTACTTGCATAACGACACGAAAATATATTTGAGATTAGATGAAAATGCACAACGGTGAATTGGCAAAAACGTTCTGTACAAGTTTCACCTTTAACACGAAAAGAATGTCCAACAAAGCTAGGTGTGTTGTACTTGTGAAGCAAATGTTTTGCGCTTGGATGAAAACGTTGCTGCATTGTGGGCTTGATTAAACTCAAAGAACCAATGCATTCAACACAAACACAAAGTATAAGGAAAAAATATTTTTTATTTGTTAGTCACCATTGTCGCGACATTACAAGAAGTGAGGATAAATGTATATTCTATCCTTATTTCCAAGTCAAGTCCCTAGGTTTTGAGCTATAGGTCAATATACAGCTAGGTGAATACTGTAGGCTACTTCTCCAACCAACACCAAATTGCGCTTATGTAACCAATCATGACTTTGGTCCAGATTACAAACTACACTAGCCCAAATTGCACGGATCGCCCCAAGTGAATATACACTGTATTGAAAATTTTTTCACCGTTCACGATTTTTGAGCAACTTGCGCTCGCCATGAAAAAACAGAGTTGCCCTGAATTTTTTCACTGTACTAAATATACTTTTTACATTCAGGATTTTTAACAACCTGCGCTTTCCCTGAAAACAGAGTTTCCCCTGAAATTTTTCACTGTATTGAATATATTTTTTACCATTCAGGATTTTTGACCAACTTTGTGCTTGCCCTGACAAACAGAGTTACCCTGGTATTTTTCTCTGTATTGAATATACTTTTTACATTCAGGAGTTTTAAGCAACTTGCATACGCTTGCCCTGAAAAACAGAGGGTGCCCTGAATTCACAGTACCGATTATATATTTTTTATCATTCAGGATTTTTGAGCAACTTGCGCTTTCCCTGAAAAATGGAGTTGCCCTGGAATTTTTCACTGTATTGAAATATTTTTTATCATTCAGGATTTTTGAGTAACTTGCGCTTGCCCTGAAAAACAGAGTTGCCCAGAAATTTTTCGCTGTATGGAATATACTTTTGACATTCTGAATTTTTGAGCAACTTGCATTCGCTTGCCCTGAAAAACAAAGGGTTCCCTGAATTTACTGTACTGAATATATATTTTTTATTATTCAGGAGTTTTGAGTAACCTGCGCTTGCCCTGAAAAACAGAGTTGCTCAGAAATTTTTCGCTGTATGGAATATACTTTTTGCATTCAGAATTTTAGAGCAACTTGCGCTTGCCTTGAAAAACAGATGTTTCCGTGAATTTACTGTACCGAATATATATTTTTTATTATTCAGGCGTTTTGAGCAACTAGCGCTTGCACTGAAAAACAGAGTTGCCCTGGAATTTTTCACTGTATTGAATATACGTTATACATTCAGGAGTTTTAAACAACTTGCGCTTGCCCTGAAAAACAGAGTTGCCCAGAAATTTTTCGCTGTGTGGAATATACTTTTACGTTCAGAATTTTTGAGCAACTAGCGCTTGCCCTGAAAAACAGAGTTGCCCTGATATTTTCACTGTATTAAACATGTATTTTTTATTACTCAGGTGTTTTGAGTAACCCACGCTTGCCCTGAAAAACAGAGTTGCCCTGATATTTTTCACTGTATTGAACATGTATTTTTTATTATTCAAGAGTTTTGAGTAACCTGTGCTTGCCCTGAAAAACAGAAGGTGCCCTGGAATTTTTCACAGTATTGAATATACTTTTTACATTCAGGAGTTTTGAGCAACTTGCATGCGCTTGCCCTGAAAAACAGAGGGTGCCCTGATATTTTTCACTGTATTGAACATGTATTTTTTATCAATCAGGATTTTTGAGCAACTAGCGCTTGCCCTGAAACACAGAGTTGCCCAGAAATTTTTTGCTGTATGAAATATACTTTTTACATTCAGAGTTTTTGAACAACTTGCGCTTGCCCTGAAAAACAGAGGGTGCCCTGAATTCACTATATTGAATGTATTTTTTTTATCATTCAGGATTTTTGAGCAACTAGCGCTTGCCCTGAAAAGCAGAGTTGCCCAGAAATTTTTTGGTGTATGGAATATACCTTTTACATTCAGGAGTTTTGAACAACTTGCGCTTGCCCTGAAAAACAGAGTTGCCCTGAATTCACTATATTGAACGTATTTTTTTTTATTCAGAATTTTTGAGCAACTTGCGCTTGCCATGAAAAACAGAGGGTGCCCTGAAATTTTTCGCTGTATTGAATATAATTTTTATTATTCTGGAGTTTTGAGTAACCTGCGCTTGCTCTGAAAACAGAGTTGCCCTGGAATTTTTCACTGCATTGAATATACTTTTTATATTCAGAATTTTTGAGCAACTTGCTCTTGCCCTGAAAGACAGAGGGTGCCTTAAATTTACTGTATTGAATGTATATTTTTTATTATTCAGAATTTTTAAGCAATTTGCGCTTGCCCTGAAAAACAGAGTTGCCCTGGAATTTTCACTGTACTGAAATATATTCTATTATTCAGGATTTTTGAGCAACTTGCGCTTGCCCTGAAAATTTTCAAGCCCGGGGGGCGCCCGCCCCCCCCCCGCCTCGTACGCCTATGCTTATTTCAAGTCAGTGCATAAATTTATGTTCATCTAAAAGTAGTATGTCAAATACTAGAAGTTTATACAGGTATGCTGGGAGTAGTGCGATTTATTTTTGAATGGAATGTAAGTGTTATTGCTAGTTGTTGGCTCGTGGCTATCTGAATCATCTTCAACGACACACAGTAGTTCAGTTCAGTTTATTCCGGAAACTCACAAAGAAAGCTCACGAAAGTAAATAAGATAAAACAATAAGCATACAAGCACATTAACGGACAGGTTTCCAAGTTAAAACAAGATTAAATCAATGTGTTACATTTTATCAAGTCGGGATCACTCGCAGAAGAATATCACAATCAAGGGCAGATAAACTTATCCCAATCACATTATGTTTGCATCTCTCTCCGGGTACCTAATATAACAGCAACAGACGTAACTAACAAAGAGGATAAACAACATGGCAGCAACGTTTTTGTTAGTTTTTTGTCATCCATTCACAACAAAAATTAAAACACTAAACTTGCTTTAAAGTAACCTCGCTTTTTCTTTGTGATAGTGATTGAATTTTTGCAAAAGCTATCTATTTTAAAATTGAGATTACAGCCAAATGAAATTTAATTTGCTTTTATCCGCAAACAGAGGCAAAAAACTTTCCTTTGGTGCCTGAACTACGTTGCCTGTTCACTGCTAATTGGTAAGAGGCGCGTTGACACGTAAGAAAATTGCTGGTATTTGTTAATAATTATTAACAATCAACCTTATATTGATTGAGATGCCTGGTGCTCGTACTTTTATGCATTTTTTAGTTTTGACGAAATTCTAACATTGGTGTCACCTATAGAACAAGCAAGAACAAAACTGGATCAGCACATTTGCGTCATACGCCAATCTCACTGTAATTTGGGCCAAGTCCACGTGTCAATTAATCAAAAAGTTAACGTATTTTATCGCAGGATTCTATAAAAACCAGTGCTTTTATCGTATGGCACCAAAAGCTGACAAATACTAATAGAAGAACAAGAGGCAACTGAGCAAAGCGAGAAAATACCAGAAAAATGAAACTTATTACCGCTTTCTGTTTGACATTTGCTGTTGTCAGTGCTGGAGGTAACCAAGAGTTTATTTTGTATAAATATTAGAAATATTTGGCCTACAAAAATTTGCCTGGTTGAGAGTTAAATCTTGCAGAAGAAATTTTGCCTGGAGATTAATCAAATTTTCTGTTAGGTTATATTAGCAGACATGAAACATAATACAGCTTAGTCGGTACAATATAGCGGCGATAAATCTATTCTTCTCTTGTGAAAGGTCTGAAGTGTCCTGCTATTAGCAGTGGGCTGCTTTCAAGTAGAAAAGAAATAACAAAACAGAAAAGTATATCAACCGAATTTTAACCAAAAATCTCGACATGTTGTTGCAAAATCCTTGCTTGCCAAAAAGCAGTTCAGTAGGTTTTTATGTGGCAGCCGAATTTTATAACAAATGAATGTCTATGATAAACGACTTCGCGCCAAAACATTTCGACCGAGTCATTGCTTCGAGCATTCGGCGCACCCAGCTGAACTGAAAGGAGTCTTTCTTTCTGTTTCGGAGACGGCAGGACTTCTGTTTGGACTTCAGTAAACAGTACTTTATCAGACACTACTGGTGTCAAAATATAAAAACAGGTTAAAAATTGGCCAACGTTTCGATAGTTAGCTACAACAAATTTCGCCAGGGGCGAACACGAAGTGAATAGATAAGAGACTCTAGAGTCCTGTATTGAACACGCTTCGCCCTGCAGTAGCACTTTCTGGGTCATAAGTCTATATGTGCCAATATCATGTATAACTGTCGACAGATGCAACATGTAAATTCCATTGTGTGATGGATAAGGTGGTACGCAGGCACGTTGTAGAGGGATGCACGACTCTCAGATACGTTTGTTTAATCTATGTATGAAAATAAAAGGGCGTATTACCTCCTCAATAGCAGGTTACAACTGTTTGTGGATTAGATAAGAAAAAAGAAAAAAGTTATTAGTATGTCTGGATTCCTCAATTCGTATATTTAAGGTGCGCCTCTTAGCAGTGGCGTAACTACAGGTTTGAGCCAGGGTGGGAAAGCTTAGCTTAAGGCGGGACCATTAGCCACCGTAGGGAGCCCTCTAGCCAACACTCAGAAAAAAAAGTTGAGAAATGATAGTGAATCCAGGAGTAGATGTCTTCACTAAAACCCTTAATTACTGGAAATCACTCTGAAAAGCACAAAAAACAAAATCCTAGTGAAAACTAAAAGCATACTAAATACCGAAATTTAAGCAAAGTGGGGCCCGGTTTTTACATTTAGCTTGCCAGGCGGCGGTATGCACCCCTTCCCCCCTGTCAGTTACGCCACTGCCCCTTAGGTTATTTCACAAAAAGAATTCGCCTATAATTTGATAGATCGTGTTTATATGCTTTAATATACTTGCTTCGGCAGTACACATACTAAACAAAGAAAGGGGAAAATGAATAAACAAATGATAACATACAAAACAGAGGTAAAAACGAGCGATTTTTTATCACATAATAAGAAAAACTGTCGGTTGTTGATTATATTGTGATGTGACTGTTTACGAAATGCTCTGATGCTTGTTTCTCAGTTCACTTTACAAACACCTGGCCTGCCAACGGCAACACACCAGCTGGAGCTAGAGGAGTAGCCTCTTTCGACGACTTACGTAACGGGACATGCCAAATTACATTTCCAGGACAAGTTTATTGGTTTCACGTAAGTCGAGAAAACTGCTTTAGTTTTTCACGCTTTCCAAATAGCAAATATTTTTTGAGAGGATAACTATTTTGTAGGATGTTGCCATTCGTTTAGGAGGCAGCGTTATAGATATCCCAAACGTTGAGGTCAAAACCTCTTATTTTGCAACATTTGGTTAATTTTGCAGATTTTCGCTAGCAATCTTGCTAACTGTCTGCGTTATTGCAAATAATATACTTTCTTGTGTTTTACAAACAATTTAGTCAGTTTTAATACTTGTTGAATAACTTTTATTGATAATTAATCCGAAGTCTTCATCACAATTAGGCCTTGACCGCTTTAAAACGTATTGTTCAGGGCTGCTAAGCTCTTTATAAAAATATATAAAAGTATATCCAAATGTATGTGTCAAGTTGCCTGGTGTTCTGGAAGGGCACCGAAAGATTGGCGAAATGAGTGATCGTCCCCATACACAAAAAGGGAGACAGGAGTGAATGTACTAACTGCCGTTGTGTATCTCTCCTTAGCCTCCCTCGAGATATATGCCAAGTGCCTTGAAAAAATATCCCGCGAAATAATTGAACCAAAGCTGGATGATACCCAATGCGGTTTTCGTCCCGGTCGTAGCACTGAAGACAATTTTCACTCTCCAGAAAATTTTCTAGAAATCTTGGGAGTATGCCAAAGACGTCGACACATGTTGTGTTGACCTCGAGAAAGCATACAACCGGGTTCTTCGTGAAACGCTTTGGGGACTGTTGCGGGAATACTGTGTGGAGGGCCGCCTGTTACTGGCTGTCAATTCATTGTATTCCTGCTCAGAAGTTTGTGTTCGTGTCGGTGGAGTTAAATCACATCCATTCACCGTTGGTGTTGTACTTCGACACGACAAGGATGTGCTGTCACCGCTTTTCTTCATATTCTATAATTCAGGGGCCTCAAAACTTGTTTATGTCTGAGGGCTACAAATGCTGTTGCACAACAGTTCGAGGGCCGGACATCTTACGTAGTGTGATTGCTTTGAGATATGTTACATTTTACCAGATAAACAATTTTTCCTAAATATATTAATTTTTCTTCATTGGCAAAATGGCTTCGCGGGCAGTATTTGGCATGCGGCCATAGTTTGGAAACCCCTGGTCTATATTGATTGTATATAGACAGTTACAGCCGAGTCGACGAGGGGCTAACTGTTGGAAGCTGCAGGACCAACCGTTTGCTTTTTGCAGACTATTTGGTACTGCTAGCATCTTATCACCAAAGACCTTCAACATGCACTTGACTGGTTTTCTGCTGCGTGCAACCAAGGCGGAATGAAAGTCAGCATAAAAATACCCAGGTATTATGATTGTCCAGAAACCCAAGGCAGTGTATGCTGCAACTGGCAATACAATGTAGCAGGTAGGGAAATTCAAGTACCTTGGGGTGGTATTCACGAGTGATGGAAGGCGGAACAAGGAGAGATTATATGGATTGGTAAAATAAATACAGTTCTGCCTGAGCTTTATCGCTCTGTGGTGACAAAACGGGAGCTTTCAAACACCGCAAAGCTGTTAGTTTTTAAATCAGTCTTTGTTCCGATCCTCACCTATATTCATAAATCTTTTAAGTGAAAACTGAAAGAATATTATCTCAAGTGCAAGCGGCTGAGATGGGATTCTTACGAAGAGTTCACGGCGTAACGCGTCGCAAAAAAGTGCACAGCTAAGAAATTCGTAAAGCCCTGAATGTCGAACTACCTCTAATTCGAATCAAGAAGTTCCAGCTACGTTGATTCGGCCATGTTTCCAGAATGTCCAGGCAAAGGTTGGCGAGGCAAGTTTTGGTGGCTGCACCCACAGGAAGGCGGTCCACTGGTTGTCCAATGACTACGGTCGCCTGACCACACCTCTGGCATTGCTTGGTCCCGTTTTGGTATGGAGCCAGCAGAACTACCTGATATTGCTGCTGGTTGACAGTGAGGTATTTCAAGTCCTCCTTGGGTAGCTGCCCCCGCGCCCCTTACCAGCTGAAAAGCTGGTACGAAAACGAATGAATGAATGAATTAATTAATTATCCAAATGTAATTATGGGTGTTTGAGTAAAATATTTTCTACTTCTTTATAGTGCGAAACATGTGACATTATCCCGGCCGAATCTGATTCTTTTCGTGGCGTTTACACTCTTGGCGTACCAAACAAAGATTGGCAGGATTCCAGAAACTTCACATTTTTGGTGAACTTTTTCACCCAGACTTACAACGAGACTGAAGTTGGCTGGGACTGTGACAACACCAAAGATGTGAAAAGTAAATTGTTTAAATTGTTTATGTAAAACGTCTGGTCCATATTTTTCGAGCCGTCAAATTCGTTTGTCCGCTATAAAATTCTGGAAAGTAACATCTGTCTTCAAAATAAAATCTGGTTGCTGTTTGTCTAATCGATATATCGTTAGACTGCCTTTTGGTAGGATTTGATTGTTTATCAAAAATGTTTAACCGTTTTAGTGGCCGTCTACTCTTTTCCCAATAATATGGATCAAAACTTCACTAGAAGTCGAATCTACCACGAAAATCTTACTCCAAATAGCATCATCAACATTGGCTTCCCAGAGCCAGTCAAAGACTTCGCAGTAAGTGGTTGTCAAACGTGATGCGGATGTAGTCTATGAACAGTGTTCTTAGCATTTTTGTTGGTAATAACTCTTCACAAAAAACGGGCGTATTTCTTGCATTGTGTGTTTTTTCACAACGCAGTAAGCTACAAAGGATTAGTACAGTTCGCTTTATCTACGTTAATACTCCATGTAATAAGGTGAATCACTTAGAAATGTGTTCTCAAATTAACAGAACGTTAGGACCGGTCGTTAAAATTTTTTAACATTAAGCTTTTTCTGAGAACAACGGGGTTGAGTATCTCCACCACAATAGTTATTCATGCTGGGAATGCTCGAAATGCTGGACAAAATGGTGGAAAAAATTTTGGTACTACTTTTTTTCAGGTTGATTCACCGAACACTTTCGTTGGTGGGCCCACTGACTATGTCATTACCAACTTTTACCCAAAGCAAAAGGAGGTAAGCAAAACATTGGTAACTATACGTTTCTTGAAAATAACCAAATGTTTTTGGTACTGTACTTGATAAAAAAGATTAATTTAGAAAAAGGGTAGTGTAGTAAAGTGAAATAATGGTTGAATAGAAAATCAACATTTTATATCAAAGTCTTGTTTATTTATCAGGTAGCTTTCCAGATGAACTACGATGGAGCTTGGTTTTCTGCAGCTGATGTTAGCTTGAATGCCGTCATTATAAATGATGAAGATATGCAAGATCAAGAAGCTTAAGCTTTCTTGAAACCAGTATACTGCAGATCACTTGCGATGTTTTCACATGTTATTCATTTTCCATGTTAAGGAACTTCAAAGTATTTGCAACAACAGCTTGTTTGAATGGTCGCAATATTATGGACATAAGCCTAAACCTTAGCCCGAAAAAAAAGTTTCCTATTACTTTCTGTGTGCTGTGTTTTGTGTTCATGCTGGTCGAGACAGATGTCTTCAAGTTTAGAAAAATCACATGAGACACTTCATGTTTTACTCCGCTATTCTGAAGTCTCTTAAGGTCCCTAGAAAGATCATGGAAATTATCATTTTTTAACATTTTGAAGACACTTTACCCGTTGTCAGATAAATTTGTTCTCTAACAAAAATTGACACAATGTATTTTAGTGTGAGGTTTATAAAACAGTTTAAAAAGGTAAAAAAGGATCAAAAAGTTTAAGAGTTTTTCTTTTTTAGTGTTATTTTTAGGGCTTTGTAGACATCTTTTAAGGAATGTGTGTAAATTGCAGCGTAAGCAATGGGGAAGTGACATTTATTTAAACCATAAGTACAGTCCATCCTAAAAATGTAAAAAACTGGCCGTCAAGATCTCCGAAACAATTTTTATGAAAGATAAGAGTTCGGTTCTTTTCTTGACAAGTTTCGTTTCTAATTTCATTTTACAGGCCGTGAGTGGTTCGCCAATAATTAACAATGTTTCAAAATTTTATCATGCCTTGGCGAAATTTTACAGTGCTGTTTTGTTTAAATAAAAAGACATTCTCTCTTGCTTCGAGTTACTTGCAACAACGATTTCAGAACTTCTTGTGGCGATTGTTACCGATGTCAAGGTTTCTGGTTGTTCATTACCTTTTCTGCCTATGTATTAAATTGTTGCGTATGATGATCTCTTCCAGTTCAAATTTTTATACTCTAAAAGTGTAAACGTCATCACATTTTGCGTTACCTTATAAGTAAAGTTGTGCAGCGTGCTTGGTAAAGGTGGCGTTGTCAAAACAAACTTTAGAAGACTTTCTGCTTAGACTTGACAAACCGGTTTTTCGCTAATCCCACGAAATATTTTCCATAAGATTGCTGTTTACGCGAGAAGCTTAAATCGTTGGCACATCATGATTGAGTTGCACATCTCAGTGTAACTTCGTGCTGCAAAGCAAATAAAAGACTTAATTCCAGAACAATATTTGGTTCCTTAGAGCATCGTTTTGGAAAACATCGTGGCAAAAACGTTTGCTTTGACGCGTAGGATTCTGTTGATAGTTACGTTATACATGCATGATAGCCAATCTCGATCAAATGTAGGTAGTGAAAGGGAAGTTTGCCTTGGGAAAAATACTGTGTTTTTGGCAAAAACTCTTTACTTTAGTGGTTCTCAAAGTTTAAACAGAGACAAATTGGTGACTTCAATAATATTTTTTTCTTAGCTGAAACGGTAGCAAGAATAGTGCGTGCCTCTTCAGTTAATTTTTAAAACAAATCACATTTTTCAAATGAACTACTCGAGTACAACCGCGTAAATAAACTTATCTGATCGAGCAAGGTACAATTCCGATGAGTTTCCCCCTCGTGTTTTGAATAAAGCCGGGAGCAACCGTGTTCTGGTCCCAGCAGCGATAGAACAATCAAACAAACGTTTGAAACGTTCGTCACAACCGGTTGGACAACGACATGGCGATGAATCACACTAATCTCAGAAGTAAAAGATATGTTGTACCTATTGGGAACAACATGTGCTGCATCCAACTTTGAAAAAAATATGTGCTTCTGTTGTAATCTTCAGGAGAAAAAGATCTAACAAGACAATTCCTTTGGTAGCTTCAAAATATTGATATATGGATAATACCATAAAGTGATTTCGCACGACCAAGACCTTTATCAAGATTTGATTAAAGATGGTCTAAGTGTTTAAACGTAACGTCAAGTCGACATTTTTCATACCGAAGTTGGAAGATCAATGTTTGTAGACGAAATAAACTAATTGTGTTGCACCAAAACAAATCCGCCCTTCTCGTCTGTTATCTTGCTAAATGATGTCATCCGATAGGTTCTGCCTACCCCTTGTACGAATATGTTTCAGAAAATATCAGCAAATCATCAGCACTGGTTACTGAGTAGCTTTTAAGAAGCAATATTGTTTATTTGTTAATCAGTATTAATTTAGTTGCGTTGAATCTGCATTCTACGCAAGCACAATCAGGTAAAAACGGGCACTATTTCAATATATTTTCTTAACACAAAATAAAACTATTGTTATCTCGTTAGCACCTCCGTTTTACAAAAACTTTTGGGGATGATCAAGTATCAAAGTAAATATCATTTTCGTAGATTTGCATGCTTATTTAATGTGATACTCTTTCATGACAGTATAATTTTAATTAAGAACCAGTTGCTTCGGGCTGAACCGCTATATTTGTAGTAATGTCCGGGTTGAAAATTGGACAGTTTAAATAAAAAACGGTTAATAATACTGATTGTGTCCTATTTCCGGTTGATTTTAAATTACACTACGTAGTTTCATTTTACGACCAACAAACGTTTTCACTGGTGTTGATATTCTAAGCAATACAAGTGTTGTACTTATGAAAGAATGCCAGCACTAAAAGGCTAAGTTCAGCCAAAGTTTTGCAGACTAAGGTTCCTCGTGAAAATGAATGCTGTTTGCGAATACACATTCAACTTATGTTTGATTGGGAAGTTGGAACGTTGATGCAATATTTTCAGCTAAAGCCGGATATTTCACCACTTTGCACTCTTTGGCAGTCAGGTACGATTGCTGCAAGCAGTGAGCCTCGCAACGGACTAAAACGTGTTAGCAAAATATTTGAAAAATATGTCCGAGTTGCAATTTGAGCTGGCAGTAGTTATTTAGGAATGCAGCAAACTGACAAAAGTGTCAATAAAAATATTTGAATCAGCAAAAATTATTTTCGAATAGTTCAAACATTTCCCGCTTAAACCAGTGGTTCTTAACATTTTTTACATATCTTGCCCTTTTATCAAAAAAAAATTACCAGATTTACTCCCAATACACTCAGTAGTGCTCATTTTTTAAAAATACGAAATTAACAATCTCTTACAGTTTACAATTTAACGTAATTTATTTGTTTGAGAGCAGACACGAAGTCCATAGTATGAACACACACACACTGCAGAACGCAGGTCGATAGAAACAGACAAAACAGCACGTAGTACAAGGCTTTGAAGCCGGCGAAATCACAGGGTTACAGACACTTTTTGCAACTGCATTGAATACAGAACCATATGGTTACAGACACATTCTTAACACTATTGTTAGCTAACACGTAACACTTGTTACAAAACTACTGCGCAGTAGGGCGCCAATTCCTATATTGGTCGAGTCGAGGTAAAATGCTGAAGCATTGTGGCATGTGGCATGACACGCCATCAACCAAACGGATACTGCAAAGTTCGATCAATCATTCACAGAGTAAAATGCGATTATAGTGTTCAAAGAATAGGGACGAATACAAACAATCTGACTGCATCAAAGCATGTAACCGTTTGTTGTTACATTTTCTGCATCTTTCGAGAAACAGGTACGTGTATTTTCGTAACAGAGCCTCAAAGTTAAGAATGTTACATTGAACCTGGTGGGTACTAACACTGGCTCTCCAGGGCAGGTTGTATAGAGCTCTGCATCCAAAGTTATATGCCACACGCAATCCCTGCATGCATGACTTCCTGTAATTACATCATAATTGTGATGCATACATGGGCGTACAAAAGGAAAGAAAAAGTACAATTTAACTGCATTTGAACATCCGGAAACGGAGTCTCTCAGCTTGTTTGCTGCACAATATTGATATCGCAGTTGTCTCTGAATGTCTTTGTCATCTCAGAGCCCAGTATTCAATACAACCCCCAGATATTTGTATTGGTTAACAGATTTTACATTTTGACCACCCAATGTCAACAATGTAGAGACTGTGCTTTTTGCACTTTTAACTTTAAAAACGTCATACAAACAGTTTTGTTGCAGTTGAAAATAATCCCATGCGATTCTGCACACGCCTGGCACACACCTAGGATTCTTTGCAACCAACGTACACTTGGACAAAACACACAAATATCATCAGCAAACATCAAGAACTTCACCAGTATAACACCCCGCTTTAATGTTGTTTAGTTCATTGGACAAATCATCTAAATAAACAGCAGACCAGTATGGACTCAGTACTCCCCCTTGTCTAACCCCATTAGACATATGAAACGGTTCAGAAAAATGCTTGCCTCATTTTATTTGCATCGTTTGTTCCTTGTACCAATGTTTCAGTAGGCGCACAAAACACATTGGGACCTTTCTTTGAATTAGTTTCTCAAATAATTTCTTGTGTGATTCATAAAAAATTGTATTTTGCTTCAATTTATGGTTCAGTGCCTTTACCCCCTTGGAAGATGAAATGTACCCCAGGGGTAAATTTACCCCAGCTTAAGAACCACTGGCTTAAACGTAATCACCCAAATCATTAGGAATAAGGGAAAAACAACAATGGATTCTAATGGAAATGTGGTTTTGAAAAATGCTGAAGCAATCCTGCAAATTTTACATGTTTAGCCATGTGGCATACGTTCATATGTTACGTTAGAGATTTAAAAGGATTTTGCAAAAATGCTGTCGTAAAATACCAGGACAAACAACTATTTCGTAAAAAATTGAAAATGTTAAAAACTCTCTGGATGTTGTATCAAAATTCACACGATAATATCATCACAAATTGTTTTTGAAAATCCATGAAAGTAAACTCTTTTTTGGAGTTTTGGTTGCAAGTAAAGGCAATTCAAACTGACAAAAGAAATGTTGGTGATGCCTAAAGCTTCTTTGATTCGGAAATCTATGACTACAGCTTGAAATCAATTTCACTGTGATTCTCGACTTGTTGTACGGTCAGTTCCTCACGTTCTTCGGCAGAGTTAAATGTGAAACGAAATCCGTGCGCTGATTCATATGGCGACGTCAAAGATCTAATTTTCAACTTACACGTGCAACCCAACCTTCTAGGTGCAAAATGTCGAGCGCAAGTTTTTTTCGAGTGTCGGTTGTTATTCAGTGGTTTTGATGGTTTTCTTCGATAAGGCTTGGTGGGATTATCTTCTTTTGATCCGCTGACGTGTTTGGCAAAAACGTCTCTGGTTTTACGCCTCTGGCGGTAGAAAACGTGTTTCCTCAGAATTCGTCGTTTTGCCGTCCTTTCTTACAGTCACTCTCATGTAAAATCCTTCAACGACTAACAAACGTTTAAAACCATTCATCGCATGGTACAGTCTGCCGGGCAATGGTGAAGTAAAAATCTATTCCTTTTGAACAGTCACCAATACTATTTTTTGCTTTAAAAAAAACTGTTGCTGGTTTACCGATGGCTTTCGTTAAAAAGCATGTGATGTTATAAATTCGCACAGCATAAAAAGGCAGATATTAATATGGAAACGACATCAACAACCAAAAGTAAAACGAATTAAGCTACTCTATAGCAGAAAACGTATAAGAAGCGTGTTTTGAGATTCATTCCATGGTACTAACATCAGCATTTGCTTTCAAAGGTTTCGTTATGTAATTAAAGTCAACAGCAATGCCAAAACATTTTTCAGCTCACTCGCTTCTTACTGACCTTTTTCAAAATTGTTTTTGCCGTTCAAGTTAAAATCACATTGGACAAGTCGTGCACAAATACCAGCCCCTTTTTAAAAATCAAATTAAAGTTTTACGAAGCAAAGGCAACTCATATTTTCAAACACAGACACGTAATATATCTAATGTAAATGTACAATCCAGCGTTAAATCTCCTGAAACCTTATTTACTGATGTTTGTGCTTACATTGCTGCCAACAAAAAAGTACTATGTACGTGACTCATGCATTACAAAAATACATTGGTGCTACACAGTAGGCGTTGACAAGTTTTCGACTGATGTAATTCAAGTCAAAGGATATTTGAACTCTTGCGACTTCATGGAGCATATTGATTACATTGTCTGAATAACTGCGCGAAATATATCTTCATTTTTTCTAATGTCATGCAGTACATGAAGTGGGACGTTTTCTCGAACACGGTGGTCCAAAATTTAATCTTTTATTAGCAATGTTTTCTAGAGGATATTTGTGTGGATTTATCATGCCGATCAAATACTAGCAGAAGGCATACGTATATGGAGTATTCAGTCTTTTCCTTTCACTTCAACACGAAAGAAATCAAATGGAAACGCTCTTTACTTTACCTTACAAATGCAGGAAGAAAACTAATGATCCGCTTGAAATGCTTAGTAAACTGACAAATTAATCAACAAAGTTAGCCCAAACGCTTGTTACATTTTTCTCAATTTCGCAGGGAAACTTTGGCAGCATTTCCTTCTAGTACTGTCTGTAATTCCTTTCAAGTAACGATTTTTTTTCGATAAAAACCAGTTTTGACGCTAAATATTTAGTTCTCGTGGTGACGTTGTCTGTTAATGACACGTATGCGATCTCTTCAAGAATGCTGTAGTGCAAGTTACTCTCGATATGATGATAGTAATTACAAGTTTATATCGACCCACCTAGTCGGCCCAGGCGGTATCGCACGTTAGCTTTTTGGATATACTAGTAACAGCACTTTACCTTCTAAAAATGAAAAATTAAGACTAGCTGTTTGGTTTTGTGTTAAAATGACGTGATTATGCGTAAAAATTTGACCTTTTCATGGTGTTCGTGATTGGGAAGCAACAATAGTTTGATTTTTAGTTACCACTTACTGTTGTATCTTAGTTCTTTGTTTGAGGTTTGGTTGTTTAGTTGACGAATCTTATGAATATGTTCAGTATCACCAACACCTTTGTGTGAACTTTTTCATTTACAATAAAAAAGCACCACGACGATAATATAATTCATGCTGTATCTATCGGAAGGAATGTTTTCACAGGAAAGAATCAAACATTATGATTTTTACCAATTATATACTTCTACTGAGCAGTCATGTTCAGCTCTTTTTCAAATACTGTAGATTAACATCATGTCGTTTCCACAAAAGAATTACGTTGACAGACAACGTAAGGTTGCCATAACAACATGCTGCTTTTGCTGTATGCTCCCAATCTCTTAAAAACTCTCCACAAAACAGGAAAAAAGCAATCTTGAGGAATTAAAGTTTCCAACCTTTGATTTAACATCTGTTCACTGCCATTCAAAGTGCACTATTTTTTTAATTAAGAGCAGTATATTGGTCCAGTCGTCTGGATTTGTTGGAGAATATCACTATTACCATTCATTTTATTTAATAGTTCATATTATGTCTTTCACACTACTATCAATTATTTCAAGATGCTTTAATCGTTAACTCTTTTTAGGAAGTGAGTATTTGCTGCAGCTGTAACATTTTGAGCAATTATGTGGATTTTATGCGACACTTAGTAAAGCAAAACATAAAATTGGTACTAGAGTACTTGAAAAAAGGATATTTTAGTAGCAATTACCGAGCTTTCGAAAACAATTCAAAAGCAATAATGGCTAACTACAAGGCAACACAGGATTTGATCATTATTTGACAATCGCTATTTGCACTCGTCCAACGATAAATTTTACAACGCTCCTTAAATGAAATTTTGTAGAGTCGCTTTACTATTTGCAATCATCCAACGATAGATTTTGTGAAGAGGTGCTTTATAAAGGGTTAGTTTTTGCAGCAGCGAATATTTATCGCAAGATCATGAAACGTCCCATTCAATCCAGTGTCTTTTTGACAAACACGACAAATGGCTTTTCGTAACACGAGTCTAACAAGAATCACGGCAGCAAATTTCGTTTCAAATTTATATACAAGTTTGTCTTTTACAGTTTTAACAGCACAAAAATCATCGAAAAAGTAGAAAAATTCACCTTCATAAATGTTTCCTATTCTGTAACGTCATCAACCATCAAACTTTCTAGTACTAAAAGATTTCGCGAGTTCGACAACATAAGCACGACAACATATCATGACAACAGAATAAAAGATTTTTGCGCTGAGTTCTGAAACCTCAATTCACTTGACACGAATAGAAGCCTCGAAATAATTTATCGGTCCTGGCCAACCTGCGGCTCGCGAGGCGCATACGGCTCTTTGCCCGGTTTTATGCGGCTCTTAAACGTCAATGCCGTGTTTAATCGTGTAGAAGTCGCAAAATTTTGTACGAATTGTTCACCTTGGAAGCCGGGATGCGGCTTACACGCGCATTGCGTGAAAGCGTGCTTGGTGGCTTGTGCAAGCACAGATGGGGTGGTGTTTATGTGTATGATGTGGCTCTTTGCGGTAACACAGTAAGAAACGTGGCTCTTGTTCTCTGACTGGTTGGCCACCTCTCTAATATATGAACAAATATCGTTGGTCATTTATGCGGATTTTCTTCTTATCCTTCTACATTCATGGTCATATGCAAACATGTGAGAGCAAAATGAATAGCTCTTGTTGCTCACTAGTACGTTTGTTGATAAACCAAGCACTTTCCTAGATGTGCCATCTTCACCAATAATTTCTATGACTTACTCGCTATACTGTTGACGTAGAAAGAACACTTACGATGTATTTCTACGTAATCCGTACAACATGATCGTACTAGTTACATCAGTTTCCTACCAATTATTGCTTACGCAGAAAAATGCGTGTTGGTTAACAAAGTGTTTTTGGGAGCAGTAATTAATTCGTCATAACGAAGGACCTAGGTGATGAAATCCCGGAGGAAATATATGGCGTTACTTCATAATTACACCCTTTTTGGCCAATGGAACTCACCACAAACGCAGTTATTTTATGATGCTTATCCTTTTGTTGGCCTGGAATTAAAGATGAATCTTGTGTCCATTTGAAGAGGCAGTTAATGTGTTGACCTTTACAGGATTTATATCTAAACAAATTGGAAAAATGAACCATTTTAAGCTGTTAATTTATCTTCACGTCAGCAAATACGCTTGAAAGAGGAAAACCACGTAAAATTATTTCTTTGAAGTTACTAGCAGTTAAATGCTGTTTTCACTGCAATTATGGTATTTAAAACGAACACTAATAGACAATGTAAACAAATTATTGCTGAATTAGTTGCATGTCGCTAAAGACGTTTTTTGTCTTAAAATCGCCCTTTGCATCAAACAGGTTTTTTTACTTTTTTCTAGCCACGATGTCTGGAGAGTATAAAAAGAGCCCTGAACCGTGTGTCCGCCATCTGCAGTCGAAGTAACTAAGCTGAAATCGTCTAGTGTACTAGTTACTACTGACTCTACAACCGTAAAGCAACATGCTTAAGATTTGCATCCTTGCGATTATTGTTGGAGTGGCCTGCGGTCAAGGTGGTAAGTTTTGTTGTTCATATTTGCAGAGTTTTGTTTTGCGTCGCTGAATGACAGTCACAAACGACAGTTGTGCCTTAACGCCAATCATATTTTGCAACTCATATAAAACTGATTGTGGAATATCTATTGCAACTTCTGCATGCACAGGTTTTGCTAAATTTTCTGTGATTTGCAACTTTTGTTTCAGTCTGCGGAAATTTTCTTCAACGTAATTATTTTCGCAAGAGTCATTATGCTAACATTTGTTGTGATAAAAATTACTACAGTTATTAGTCAGAAACGCAAAATAGACAGTGCCCAGCGTTAACTAGAAGATTTTGGTTTTATAGTCACATACCTGGAACAATGGCCTCGAAACAACAACAATACTTTGGCTGGTGCTCGTGGCGAAGCTGTTTCTTCAGACATTGGAAATGGAACGTGTATTTTGCAGTTCCCCGGACCAGTTTACTGGTTTCACGTAAGTTGGGAACTTCAACGCAAAAATCATTCTGAGATCCTTTTGCAAAAAATCATTCATCATTCTAAGATCCTTTTGCAGATTTGGTTATGTTAGCTTTTAGCAGCAATAAAACATAAGGTTTAAGCTGTTTAACTACACTTGGTTCAGAGATGCTGTGTAGATCGGGTTTTAACAACCTATGGTCTGTGAACGTTTCATTATCACGAAAAAATTTGTTTCTAGTGCGAGAACTGTGACATCGTTCCTGCTGCATCCTCCAGCCCGGCAGGCACATACGTTTTAGCAGGACCAAACAAAGCGTTTGAAGCTACGGGCACCTTCACGTTTGTTGTCAACTTTATGGATGAGGTTTACAACGCTTCTTCTGTCTCTATTACTTGCGATCCAAGTAATACCGGTGCAGGTGCTTATTTCATAAATTATTTTCACCAGCTTGAAAGAAGTTAAAAAATTTGAATCTATAAAAGGCTATGGGGTATAAATTGCTAAAGACCCTGGACGCACTAGTGTCGATTCTATAGTAAAGATTGGTGCTCCTAAGATTTGCTACCAACTGCGTTATCAAGGGCCTGTTTTCTGCAAATCGAAACTGTTTGCAAATGTTTGTCGGTAAGTTTCTTACGGATAAAAAAATTGTTAAGAATTACGGGAAACTCAAAGCATTTTTCGCAAAGATTAAAATCCAGGCAAACCTCTTCGTAATTGTGATTAGTATGAATACTGAGTGGGGTTTCAAATTCGTCCTGAACATAATTGTTTGTCAGCGCTACAAGTTTTTTCAACATTTGTTTCAGTCAGTGTTTATTCCTTCCCGAACAACATGGATCAACAGCACGCCAGATCAAGGGTATATGACAACACTTTAAATGGGGCGAGTACGGTCACCATCACTTTTCCAAGTGCTGTCCAAAACTTCACTGTAAGTAAACTTTTTGCCACAGCTCACACAGGGTTATTTGAATTTATAATGCTGTGGCAAGACAAATGGATATTCTGCTTAGAACTCTTACGCACATTTTGATGATTGTACGATGTTTTTGCAATGAGAAAATTTGTTATGCAAGCACGTGCATTTCCTTGTACGTTAGTAATCCGCCCACAAAAAGCCGTTTTTAATTACTTGGCCAATTTCTCACGTTTCAAGGATAATTGGAAGCGCAGCGTCCACGAATTTCCCAGTATGGTATCAAGTGCTTGCAGTAATCAGAAGTGTTTTCGCAACGCTGTTTGAAAGACGTTGTTTGATGATCGTTTCAGGTTGATCACCCCAATACTTTTGACGGAGGTCCGGAAATCTTCGTCATCTCTAATATTCAATCTTGGCAAAAAGAAGTAAGTAGTGTGAGACGTTTTGGATATGCAACTCTTAAACAGGGCGTAAGAAACGAGCTGGTTGTAAAGATTTTTGCAATTACTTTAATCACAGGATAGATCTTATATAAAGCATTACACTGTGTTGAAAAACTGGAATATTTGCGTTGTAGCCGAACGTGTGTAGACGTGCCGTTAATGCTATCCCTGTTTCTGACCAGCGTGTCTTCGGGCATGTTGCACCTAAAGTTTAGAGTTTAACAATACATTTGCAATCCGTTTGGTGTCATTGCGTGTTGTGCAATTTGTGGAAAAAACGCCATGAGATGTTTTAATTGCATCACCAAGCAGAAATAACTACAGTTCTGCCAAACTTGTTGGAATTCCAATTTTTCCTAACATGCAATTTTCGTGGGAAAATTACAGGTGTGGTTCCAGTTCAACTACTTAACTGATTGGTTTTCTGCTGCTGAAACCACCGTTTCCATCGAGCAAGTTGAAGCAAGCCCTGAAGCAACTGCGAGGAAACGCAGAAATGCTCACTTTTAAAAACTGATACGAGCGTTACTGTTGGCCGGCATTCTTTGAAGTATCTTGACTGTTAGTTTAAATAAAATAACGACATACAGTTAGTCAGTTAGTGTTAGTTTCAAGTTTTAAAATGTGCTCTTTTATAACAACGTCTAAAATCTATAAGAGGAGAGAACAATCATCGGCATGTACATCCTGCTTTACTCTGTTAAGCTGTGGTGTATTGCTGAGAGTGCATTTTTCTATCATCTCGTGCTTTTTATTTTGCCATGCAAATAATTCTATTACGTTGTGCTGCCGAGTTCCACGTTGTAATAAACTTCCAAACATGAGTGGTATGATGAAGATTAGGTTGTCTCTTTTTCTCCCCTTTGTTAACTTTTGTAAGTAATGGCGGATCAAGGCAGAGTCGAACAATAGCTTGCAGTAAAAACGAATCAAATGATTCGACCATGTCTGTGCCAGAGATCAGTGGAATGTCATATTTTGCAATCCAGATCAAGTCCTGACTTTTTAAAACTCAGTCCAAGTCTAACCATAATCCAAAAAGTTTTAACACCCAAGTCCAAATAAACTCCCAAAAATTAAAAAAATACAGCCTTTTTATTGACAAATTATGCAGTTCTTTCCATACGATCCTGATCTTAATTTCATTAAGCACTTTACAGTTCGAATCTAATTCAAAATCAACAATTTGTCATAGTCCGGATCCAGTCCAGTCCAACGCTCATCTTTGGTCCGTACTTATGAAAACTGCTTCAGGCACCTGGCTTATGACATCGCCATCGGTTTAATTTTTTGTCCAATCCATTTACTGATGGTTATGCGTCGCCTATAAGCGAATCAGATCGAAAGATTGGGCAAGACCAAGTACATGAATGTTAATACCGTTGCAAAAGATCAACAAGGCTTGAAACGGTAACCGAAATGACATAAACACGTTTGAAATGGCCTTGGAAAACCGGTGAAGACGGCTAAACAATTTATAGGCTGCTGTAAGGAGAGGAAAACGAAAATGATATATCAAAAAACTAAGGCAGCTCACTTGCTTGTCCTATACGTCAGGTTCTGGCTAACTCATTTGTGCAACGGAGGTAATATCACTTGTTGGCAGATTAGCATGGTTATGTGTTAAAAATTAGTTTGTAGCCTCGCCCTTTTAGAGATCTGCTGCTTTCCATCAAATTTCCCTTTCATTTTTTAGTTACTTTTGTATACATATATAGTTTTGTTAGTAACTTTGAAAGAGTGCAACAGCAAGAAACAACTTGGTACAAATATTTGCGTTTGCCAAGTTCGGCGGCTGTTTTAAAACAATTGAGTGAACTGTTGAGGTCAGGTTTGGGAACAAATAGATGAAATTTTGGCAACTGATCAGTTTGCATGATGTTATAACGTATTAACATCAATTTGCATGGCATTGTACACACAAAAGTAGAATCCGTATGGGTTAAAACTTAGATCGAAATACGTACTTTCTTAACTTGGATTAGATGCAAGAAAGAAGTAGGCAGAATTTTCAGTAAAAGGTCGCATTCAGAAGTTTGCAATTTTTATGAGCAACGTAGTATATCACTCAAAATGGTTAAATTTTGAAACAGTCTAAATGAGAACCTGCGCTTGTCTCATTCCTTTGCGAGATCAAAATTTATCAAACACAGTTTTCTATTGCTTCAAATGTTTAACCAATTCAGCTACTTTCATTTGTAAGTTGAGCTTTGGTAAAAATGATTCCAAGGTACCGTGATTGATTTAAAGGTGCCGTTCCAAAACCTTCTCCATAAATACAGCAATCAATTATCTCGCGACGGATCAAACAAGAGATAAAAACGCAACGCTTGCCTCAACGTTCGTTTTAGTGACTCTCGGTTTCAGACTCTAGATTAGAAGGACACAGGTTTCGGTCTTACACTTTTTTATTTTTTTCATTTTTATTTACGTGCTTGTCTCAGACGCATGATCCAAATCGCAGGGGCAGTAAAAGAACGCGAGAGTACAAAATACTTTGGCGCAATGTATCACTGGGTAGGTGTTGGTTGATACACGCAGTCAATACTGAAAAGGAACAAATATTGAAGCAAAGCATCTGATGCATTCGGTCTGCGTCATGCAGAAGCGTTAGATAGTGGGAGAAAAACGATATTTGTGAAAAGCATCAGGCAGATGGAGTGAGCGGAAGAAAAAGTTGAATGAAGATGCACATCCTTTCACAAAGCAATACAAGTTGTTTTTTAGTAAAGGCACCAGATGTCCTGTTTAAATGGATAACTTGATTTTAGAGAACACGTAGGCCTACTTTCTTGAGGATGTAACGCAAAATTCGATAGGCATTATTATAGGCAAGCACTTGCATCACAAGTGACTGGCATACACTGGCTTGCAAATAGCCATTAGGCACGGAGCAAAACGTTTAGCTGCAGTGCAGCACTGAGAAAAGATGCCTCTGAGCTTGCTTGCTGCTCAATGGAGTGATTTCACTTCCCTCTGCCTGTCATCCTTCAGTGAAGCATGTCTGAGATGGATTAATCTAGGCTGGAAATTTCATGTGAAAAAGGTGAAAACTCACCTACCAAGACCTTGTGGAGTTTTATCCAGACCTAAACATTACACAACACAATCTGTAATGTAAATTGTCTATAGCTCATTAATCCATCCCTACCTTACTCAATCCTCATAACTGGGGACTTGCTTCAAACGCAACCGTTCAGTCTCTCATTAAACTCCAAAATAAAGCTATAAAATAATAAGACCAACTAACCAGACATCTCTGGAAGAATCTTTCCAGCACTAAAATATCCTATACATTCCCAAATTTTATACCTTATCAATAGGCAAATTCATGCACTCTGATTACAATAAACTGATTCCACACCATTTTGATGACTATTTTATTCCAATCAGCTCAATTCATTTTTACTCCACAAGACCCACTTCTAATAACCTGTTTTTACCCAGTTACCCACTTCTAATAACCTGTTTTTGCCTAGAGTTAACTCTTCTTCATGAAAATGTTTCCTTACATTTGTTGGTCCAAAAGTGTGGTCTTCTTTACCAGTGTAGCCTGTCGTTGCATGCAGAGATGCTGGTTTCCCCAAAGGCTACCAACGAGGCAGCCTAGTCGTTGTATGAGTACGGTTCTAACTCCCGACTAAAACTGCCTGACATTTTAAGTTGCCAAGCCGAAGCAAGGCGTTTGGCTCTCACCACTTGATAGTTCGTTTCACAGATTTC
>JGI24159J19872_10002029_pt1 | contig 23488 bp, 13 predicted proteins | sample Ectturendosymbi4_FD_19872 | JGI IMG/M metagenome (IMG submission 19872) | reverse complement strand
TACTGTTTCATTTGTGTGTATGTGTGTCATTTTTTTTCTGTGTTTTTGCGTTGCCAATGAGCTCTTCAGGCCTTGGCCTGCCTTCATTGGCTGTTTGTCAAGAAATTCAATTCAATTCTCTACGCCTACCCCAAGCGTTTTTTTCTGCGGGAGGTAAAGTTGTGCTTGTTTTCGAAATAATATACCCTTTTTCGACCTTCACGTTATTTTCTATGGTCAAATGACTTTGATAATAATCAACAACATTTTGTTTAAATAGTGTGCGGTTGATAGTTTGCCACTGTTGGACAGGTATTTTTGCAAACAAATTTCGTCATTTTGGCTAGACAATTGTGATGTGCAGGGGCGTAACGAAGTTAGATGACGCCTTGGGCAAGAAAGAAGTTTGGCGCCCCCATGTTCGAACCTGAGGCCTTTCGGAAGCAAGTGTGCTGCGTTGAAGAAAGTGCTTATAACATTGTTGTGACTTGTTGGTCCCCCGCAGTGATTCGGCGCCCGGCGGAATTGTGCCCCCTTGTCCCTCTCGTTACGCCTCTGGTGATGTGCAATAAAAATTGGAAAACTTCCGAAAATAATCAACTTTTCAAGTCCTAACGTCATGACCTTCTATTCCATGAACATCTGCAATTTTCGAACACAATAAGAAATTGGTCTTGCACAGACTGCCAACAAAGGTTGATGGCGGCATTTCGGGTTTCTTTGTGTAGTTTCTGTGTTATTTTTATGCCTGCCCCACGCGTTTCTTCGGCGTGGACCCGTGTTTTGTTTTGCGAATAATAAAACTTTTCCCGACATTTAACAAGTTACTTTTTGAAGGTTAGATAAGTTCGAGAATAATTTCTGAATTGTTTTGAAGGCCGCGCCCGCTCCGGAAACGTCCCACCAAGCATGGGTAATGGTGAGAAGCATGGAGAAGCATGGGTAATTACCCACCAAGCATGGGTAATGGTGAGAAGCATGGAGAAGCATGGGTAATTACCCACCAAGCATGGGTAATGGTGAGAATGCGAATTAGCCAAAATGTCTATGGTTAACCGTGTTTGTTGAAAAAAGTTAACTGAGCTGTCGGGTATTCACTGCTATGCAGTCATTACACATCCGGATGAACTCGTTCTTGAGCCCCTCCAAAGAAGAATCCTGGATCCGCCTATGAGTACGTAGGCCTAGGCGGTTCAGTTTGAATGTCGAAAATAGTATTAGATTTTGCATACACTGAGCAACACGAGATGCAAAGCAAATTTTTGACCACAGAAAAGCTCATTGCTGTGTCAGCAAAGCGAATCCTCCGTGAAACTTTGCAAGAAAAATTGAAGCAATGATGAGTTTTAAATTTGCAAAAAAAATTAGGAAAAAAACGAACTCCTCCTCCGCTCTGCCTCCATCGACAAGGAAACTTTTTGGACTCCGCATCCGCAAACAAACATGCGGAGTCCGCGTCCGCGGAGTCTAAACTCCGCTTTTTATCCACCTTTGCTAGCTACTCTCGGACGCTGCTCATTGCAATTGTTGTTGGTTTATTACGCAACACGACTGTCTGTTTACAAAATCGCAACTGCCAATTAAATAAATAGCACCGTTTACCACATAAAATTGGTTCAAGATGAGAAAGCACAACCAGATTCATACATTAGGCGCACCGCATTATAAGGCGCACTTCCGATTTTGGAGAAAATTAAAGGGATTTTAAGTGCGCCTTATGGTCCGAAAAAAACGGCATATATTATTTTTTCATTATTGACAAAATGTCTTTGCGGTCGGATAGAAATGGCTTGGCGGGCGTAGTTTGGAGACCCCTTCTCAATAGAATAAAAGTATATAAGGCAGCACGTGGTCTATTGTTAGTTGTTTTTTGCTAAAAGTTCTTGGAATGTTGTGTTTGCATAAAAGGCTATCCTCGCGAAACCTAAACTTCTGATTTTTATAGATTGGCTAGGCTATCCGTGGAGATCATGTTGATTTTGAAAGTTTTCGTCTATGCAATCGAAGGCTGGCTATATATGAATAAGAACTGCATACTGAAACCTTAATAGTTCCATGCTTTTGACAAAAAAACGAAAGAGCAGATTGATGTTGTGGGTTAATATTTGAAACAGCCGTTACTTTTTGTTTTATTTGTTATGATTGTTTTCGTCTTTAGCCTGATAAGCGTTTGGTCAGTTTGCAAGCAAAAAGATTTTCATGCCTACGCTACACAAATGCAAAATCAAGTACTGATCTGCTAAACACCATGTGCAAGGTACTACTGGTGCTTGGAAATTCGCTGATGAAATTCGATAGTCTAGCAGCACGCTGAATCGTTTTGGCTTGACATTGCGGAACTTCACGCAGCACACTTCTTCAATTTTGCTGCGCTTGGGTGTTGGTGCTCTGCAGTTTTTCGGTTCAGTGCAAATTGCTTTGACGCCCATCTGTGCGTGGGCAATGTTGCCTGCTGTTATAACATAACAGGAGAGAGCTGTTGATCTGTAAAATGTTTTTGTTCACTATCAAAGTTCCACACTTTGCGGTCTTGCAATGCTGAAGAGCAACAGAGCAGCTGATTGAATGCAAGAAGCGTTGCCAAGCAAACCGAGACGTTCAAGCCGCATTGTCAGTGATATAGGCACCTACAAGTATGCGAAACTGAGTCCATCTAGGTTTCTATTGACTGCGTTCGTGTTGATAAACTATATCCACGTTCACGACGACTTCATAAAAAATATTTCCTAAAAAACAACCCAGAAAGAAAATTGGCGCCAGCCTAAATCAGACCTTTCCTGGCGTCACAAAATGCTAGAACGAGTGGAAATATTTTTGAAAAAGACTTGCGAATATGAGCGGTTACCTGTCTCATTAGTGCAAAGTTGTGTCCATAGCGTCATTTCATAAACAGCGCTGTGACCCAGGGCGAAAGATTTGTTTGGTGTTGGGTGTGAGTCATCAAAACATTCGCACATTTTTTCGTGTATTATCGATGCTGATAGACTAGACTTCCGCTTATCTTAGATGTATGAAAATCAGCAGTGCGAACAGCGAACAGGTTATTTGTCAAACAGTGTGTCAGCAATTAGTTCATCTGTTTGTGGCTGGAGATACCTGCTCATGGCTGAACATGGCAGCCTTAGCAAGTAAAGAGTAAAAGAGGTTTCCCAGTCATTTACTGAACTGCGAAGTATGACCTATCTTCTGTTCTGTATTACTATATAAGCTCTTTGCAAATGTAGAATTTTTGTTTTATTTTGCAAATCATCTAAAAGTCTTGTTTAAGCAGTTTTTGCGTTCTTTGTCGCATTTATCAACGTACATCCTATGCGGAAAACAAACTGTTTTTACAGAGCTCGATACTTTCAGTTTAAATCGTTTCCTCTGTTTACGGCCTTTTATTTTCAGCGAACAGCAAACGATGTGTGATTTGACACGCACACGGACACACTCTTTATGTTTGCCTTGTAAACATCCGTCAGTATCGCCTGGTTTGTTACCACGGCCGAATTAGTCGACATATGCTCTTCTGCTGTATAAGCAGAGATGGCAATGCGAACGAGAAAAAGACATTGATGTCAAGTTGAGAAGTGCATTTGTGACGTCGGCATTGGCGTGTGTGGTTTCGTGTGCTTTAGGTGGAAATAGCCTAATAATTCTAGTAACTATATTTTTCTGCATCTCACAAGAACTTTATTGTATTGTTTAGATAGGAATTTCCAGCGTCAAACCGCGGAACATCATTAGCGTTGATATAAGTTGAGGCAAAAGTGGTTATGATCAGCAGGCAGTAGTGTTTAAGGGATGCGAAAGCTGAGGTTTTGCTTAAACGCATCTCTTTGAAGTTTGTGAAGAACTAACTGTTGTTATACGGAATCTTCCTGGAAGCATTCACATGTTTTTGAAAGCAGCGTTTGTCGTAAGCTACAGTGTGCTAGAGAAATCAAGGTTGTGCCTGTGTTGTCTGATCGTGGTGGGAAGCCATTAGCTCTCAAGCAAATTTGTGTTGTGACATAAACGCCCGTTGCACTCTTTACCAATGCTGGTTTAAGCCATTTCGACACTAGGTTTTAATTTGTCTTGTTCTTTAAAGAAATAAACTAAACAGTATTTCAAATCGTCATGACCAATCTTTTCACCTCATGCACTTTTCAAGAAACAATACCTTTTTGCGATAGTTGACATTTCAGCACTCAGGATACGCTAAGCATGTAATGTCTCTTCTTGTCCAAGGTTTGAACGACGTTACTTAAAAAGCATGAAGGTCGTTGGTCCCGGTGCGTTTATTCTGCCCTTGACGAAGCTTCGCCACAGACGCCGAGATTAGCAAGGAACAAATTTGGCGGTTTATAAAGTACACTGCAAACGAAGAAAAAAAACATCTAGAGTGGGCGTGGACATGTGAGCACAATAGCAGCAGATTTTTTAATTGTACCCAGCGCCAAAGCACAGATGACCGGTCTTCGGGACGAAATTGGAGTGACCGGATGACGAGCAAAGCGTTACAGAAGAAAATCAATATTTTCGTCAATAATCGCTTCGAGTTGATACAACACAGCTCCTGTCCAATTGGGAACTGACTCTGTTGCCGAAATGGTTTTACGTTTTTGGTGCAAACTGAATTTAATTGCACGGAAGTGGTGTCTGCTCTCGATGCGTTCAGGGGTTTTATGTAGACTTTCATTTCGTTTCTATACCAAGGCATGCATAGCGCTTATAGTGCAAAGCGTTGTTGCAGTAATGTTAGCTGTACTGCTATTGAGAAATGCTATGCGAGGCAAGCAATACACATCCAGGAAAGACAAAGAGAAAGCAATTTAACACGACAAAGCCTTTCCGGCGAATAAACTAGTAGTGGAGGCTGAATAGGCATCTTGAAGAAAAGTTTTCGTAAAAAAGGACATGCGAATTGTATTCAAAGTAGTTCCACAGTTCAGAAAAATTATTTTTTCGTGCTTCTGGGTGATAGATAAGGTTTATGCATGTGTTGATTTTTCGCCGAGCCTAGTGTATTGCGACACGACTGCATAGAATACAATCCGTGAATCGAATCATTTGTTCTAAAGGCGGCAGATCTCTTCTTGCTTCCAGCAAGAGAAAAAAGTGCATAACTACTTAAGGACGAGAGCGTTGCAACCACGGCGTGCCTCTAGAATGTTACACAGTATTGATTCCCAACAATAAAACCTTTTTGAACACAAACGCTGGCTTTAATGAAACGAGGCAGGTTTTTACAAATGCGATATGCATCAAAGCTTGCAAATCAAGTGACATGGAAAGTAGTTCATTTTCTTGCCTTTACAAATTCCGAAAAGCATTTAAAACTTTTGTCAAAGCCTTGCTCAGCAAGAACAGGGTGCAAAGCACGGAACAATTTGGCAAAGACCTATTTAAAATAAAAGTTCCGCCGCTCCTGCAACCAGTGGCGTAGCCAGCCCAAAAATTTTTGGGGGGCCAAAATGTTTGATTTTAGGCGAATAACATTATTTTGCTTAGAAAAACGCCTCTGAGCACAAAATTACTATATTTTCTAAAAATTTGGGGGGGCATGGTTGCTTTGGTCCCCCCTGACTACGCCTATGCCTGCAACCAACGCAAATGCTTCCATTCAAAACTGCTTTTGTCTGAAAAATCTGCTGTCAGAGATTGTGTAAAATATTTTTTGCTCATTTGTTTTTTTCAACTGTTTGTTTCAGCAGCTTTGGAGACAATTTGTGCGATGTTGACGCTGAGCTTATATCCCTGTTGCGTGAAAGGTAATGTTATCGGCGGATTTTTTATGTACTTTTTCAGGTCTAGTTTTTTCCAAAAATATTTCTCACTACTTCTATCAAGAGATTTTCGGCTTTCAGAACGAGTATAGACGATTCTGTGTGACAGCAATCTTAGCACTTTGTCGGAGGCGTAATGTCGGCGTACGAAACTTTATGTTATTTTCTGATCAACGCAGACCTGTCCGTTTTGCCAATAATAACTTGACCTCATATAAAAAACTAGTGCTCTCCGTTCACTAAAATAGTTCCTAAAATGCTTTTTAACTCTTTCCCTTTTCTTTCGTTATTTTTGAGACGGGACGGAGAATTGCCGATCTTGTAAAGTTTGTCCATTTCAAGACTAAACACAGGCACTGCTGAGCGGTGTATAAAAGATCGCAAGACACCAAGATTCCTCCGTACAAATTCAAGTGAATATATACTTGTTTTGAAAGTGTATCACCTATATATCAGGTACCTGCACTATCTCAAAGAGTAAGATGCAAACACTTACAATTGCTGCTTTGACCTTTGCTAGTGATTAAGATTGAGATATTTCGCATGGCATTGTCTTCAACTAGACTATAGGCAAGACAGAAGAGGACTTTTGTTTAGGGAATACAGCCCAAACCCTTTCAACGTGAAGCCGGCCCCAAAACAATAATTACGTCTTCAAAATGCCGAGTTAAAACAGAGGGAACTTAAATCTTTATCTGATGAAAATAAATGTTCCTGATGTGGACGGATAACAAGAACTTCGTTGGTGGTATTTGAATTTTTGAAAATGTAGCAGTAAAAATGTGGTGCGGACAAAGAACAGAACAAAAGCCTTACGATTTGCATACTGTTACAACTCAAGTGATTTTTTTCGACTTTGAAGTATGGAATAACGCTGCTGGCTAATGAGTCGTTGATCGTCGCAGGAGTGAAAAAAAGATTACATTGAAACAAATGAAAGCTAACATGAAGATGGAAAAATTTTCTTGCGGTACCTCGAAAAAAAACGATTTGCCTCGTTCCAGAAAAATCACCTCATGAGTCAAGTCTCGCTCATTGAGGAGAAATTCAGTTCTGCTGCACATAAGGAGCGACCCGACGGTTGAAAACCGCATATACAACCTGCGCCTTGAAATAATCAATTTTGCGTCAAATCAGGGCAGACGCGAGCGCGTGATCGGTGAGAGCTACCTGCGTGCACCAGAATGGAAAAGCGTGGCTATAGCGACTTCAGATATAATTAATGGTTAGAATTATTTGATGCCTCCGACTCTGTCGCAATACTTTCCGGAATCCGCATAGTGGCGCTGATACCGAGAAAGATCAATTGGCAAAAACATTGCGTATTACATTATTCATCAGATAGCTTTGCATCACAAGCACATTGTGGTAACTGTTGTTATTAGTTTTTACCAGCATAGGAGGTTTAAATCCACTATACCCAGCTTGTCCATTTGTCCCATGGGTCGGGGCAATGGACTTGAAGCTTAGCCCATGTTCCATCGCTACCAACTTTACGTCATAGAGCAGGAATTTTCTGAAGTTGAATACCATAACTATTTTGTCACACCACAGTAAGTATTAAATACAGAGGCTCAGTGCTATGGCAGAGTGGTGCTAGGCCCTCGAAAATAAGGTTGTTGGGCTATTATGAAGTGACCACAATAAAAAGGTCATCTTATTTTTATTGGCCCCCTCATTGGATTTTTTTGTTTTTTTAGCCATAATCTTTAGAGGCTACAGGTATTTGACACGCACATGATATAACGCAGTTCGTAATATTAGTTTCGTACGAATCCCATGCGATGGGGCAGAAAAAATATCCCATGGACAAGCCAGGTTTCACAATACGTTCGAAATACATACAAATGTGAAAAGCGATGAAACTAACAAGAACTTACGTCGTTAACTTCCATCTTGCAACGCTCTACTGACCAGAGAACAAATGTTTTGAAATACGGAAACTTGTCACATTGTGTAATCGGGATATGTTGTGCAAAAAGGGCGAAATGTATCCGTTTTTTTTTTCAATGAGACCTAAATACATTTCAGCGAAACCTCAAAACGGGTTTATAACGACTAGTAAAAGGGCGCAGTAAAATGGAAGACGCAAAGAGTGGTAGTAGCTGGGTAGACGCAGCGATAGTTGCAGCATCTCAAAGAACTGCCTCTCTCTCTGTCAACAGACACTGAACCCGTCAAGTAGCATGACGCTTTGAGCCCAAGACACGTTTCTGATCGTTTTCCGGGAACGTCATCAGTCAAAGTGACAGAAACTTCTGGAAATATTGATGAAAGCAGTTTAGGAAGCAGCGTATGAAGGATCCGTGAATGTGAATAATTAATAAGACATTGCTTAGTGTTAGAAAGAACAGTGGAGTAGCTGGAGCATGACCAGTCAGGTGACTTTGAACAATCGAACGACCAAATAAAACGCTTCCAACTTATGTCTCCACTCTCTTGTTTGGCGTATCCCTACGAACGTGGTGTTCATTTGACCCGCGAGGACAGAATTGCGCAGGAAATTGAGGCGGCAGGTGTTGACGTTTGCTGAAAACCATTGTTGACGTTTGCTGAAACCATTTAAAGGTTGTTTCGAGTGAATTCAGCAACAATTAGTTCTAAGCAACAGTGTAGGAGGCGCGTTTAGGAATTATAGCTTGTGCTTTTATCAGAGATTTTGCGATCAAATGATTGCTTCGTCTATCAGACCTAATTATTATTTTGATCTTCGTAGTTGAAAATATATTTGCATCTTCAATCGACATGCTATGGATTGCAAAACTATATTTTATTCAGCAAACCTCAGTGTGAACAGAAATATTTTAAGCTGATCCTGAAAACCAGGCATCAAATTGCCTTGCATCATTAGGAGCCTTCAGAAAAAGTGAATTCAAATATAATAAAAGATTTTACTATGTCGGACAAATATATTGCGAAATATAAAGGAAAATAACAAACAATTATCCCTTTTGTTGCTTGGAATGAAGGAGCGTGCGGTTATGACCTTCAAGTTTACGTAATTTTTCTTGGTTCTAGGCATTAGTGAAGTAGCGGTCTTTTCTTCATGGTTTGAGCGAGCTCTTTCAATCTACTGCTAGGGCGCACTAGATTTCGGAGCAGGTGTTGAGCAACCATTCGATTGTCTCATCGTCCACAACCGTCAGGCCATGCAGTCCGTGGTAACGGTGATGTGACACGATGGAATCCCTTCCGTGGCTTTGCTCCTCGACACATCTGGGAAACTTGCGTTTCTGAAAGAAACAGTTCAATAATCTTCTGGTGATCTGACCGATCAAGTTAACCAGCTGTCGGAATTATTTACTAATCAGAACATTTACTGATTTGCTACAGTTCGACGGCGTCAGCATCACAGATCAGGTTTTACTTTATTACTTTTAACTTTGAACTTCATATCACTGCAACAATTGTGCTGCAACGCACAGCAGATGCTAAGGAAAAATTTTTCATCTGAAAACTATGCTGGGTTGTATCATTTGAGGTAATGCAACTCACTGGGAAGAATAGCGCTAAAGTAAAACAAAACCAGATTTTATTTCTACTGCATATGCCACACAATCTTTGTAGAGATGAATTGAAAACAACGGTCACCCATAAAAGTTGATAGATCCTTCACCTTCACCTGACAAATTCCGATACAACTACTGCGATGCTTTCGGCGAGAAATCATGCAAAACACCAAAAGGTCACATACGATGGATTGAACTTTCCTCTAGAGGGCAATTGTTGATCTGTCTAGGAGCTGAATTCTCCAAAAATAACTTTTTGCAAATGCTCTCTGCACGCATATTACATCAACCACCCCTGCATGATGGCCTATGCGTGCCATCGGAAAAAAAATTTGTGTCTGGCATTTTTTTGAAAAAAAAGCAAAGAAAACGTTTCAAAAACTAAAACAATTTTACTTTCGTTTCGAAAACACTTTCGTTTCGCAAATGATTTTTAAATAAAAACATTTTCGTTTCACAAAAATTTTCCCCTGTCAACAAGTTGTGCATGTGGCGCTAAATTGGGCGAAGGAACAAAGTGGAAGGTATTTAAAACGTCGATAGATGTTCTTTGCGCCGTGAGCGACACGATTTTCTTCCTGCGTGTTTAAATTGCGTGCTTGAGGCGTATGCATCGCATAAACCACAAAAAAACGCACTCCGGCTAACTTCGCATCCAATCAGAAGAAGAATCGGCTGAATGCGGCTCATCGTCTGTGTCTGTTGGCTTGTCATAGCATTGCAGTTGATTGTAAGCAATGCGAAATATAGGCAGCTTCTGCGAATCAAAATAGATAGATCTCGAAGCATTGTGTCATGCATTTCTCCGGAATCGACGCTGTGCTATGCGCATTATGTGGCCGACCTTAGTTTACCGCGAATCACGCAAATTTAGTTTGACCACTAGATCCACCAAGTGAATGTTGTCAGTATTGTAATACTTGCACAGTTGCGAGTTTATTGTGCAGGTAAATATACAGCTTTTTGATTCATACTGCAGCAAGGTTGCTGGTTCACGGCTCGCTGTTCTATTGCCGCTACTGCTGTGACGGATCGAGTTAAACTGCGATAAAGTGGCCCCAAACGAGGCAGGCTCTTGCATTCCTAGTGATAGTAACATTTTCGACGTGTGAAGCGTTGTTTTACAAGTTATTGGATAATTCTTTTTGGGTTGATTGCTTTTGAGATCTTAGAGAATACTGCAATACGCTTATTTCAAATATGCCAATGTTAAACAAAAATTGGCTTAAATTGAAAGCTAGCATGAGCTTTGTCACAGCTTGGGAAAGTATTCCGAAATTCGACGTCTTCTAGTCCAGGCTATATCGTTGCAATTCGACAGTTACCGATGCTTTAAGTGGTTAAGTGCGAGGCTTAACAGTATCAAGCGTACGCTGCGTACGGTTAGTGAAGGCCAAAGTTTCGAATAGAGCGTTCAATTCCCGGCGTGTCATTTCATGATCGGAAAGTCACGCAGCTCGCGTTACCTAGTGGAAAACTTGATCTGTTTTTGAGCCACAGATCAATACGCTAAAAAATTAACATTTTTGTGAAACACTGTTGAAGTAGAGTTTTTGTCAATGAAAGTTGTCGCTGATGCCATATTTGTTTACCATTTTATTTTTCGTTTCGTTTCATGTGTTGAAAAATTCAGCGAGCATTTAGGTATCTTTTTAAAGGTTGTGAACTGTTCCCGTTTTCGTATGGAAATTTTTATGCTTCCATTAACGCAAACCGCCCCGCCCCACAGCACACAACTCGGCTCGCTTGCATTCCCGATGTCCAGCACGCTTTTCGTTCATACAAAAGTACACCTCCTAACGTCAATACGAATTTATATGTATCTTGGTATAACGTCAGTTAGTTTGGTCATTGGTCATCAGCAGCATTTGCGATCAGTGCTATCGCTTCAGTCTTGCGTGGGTGAAGGAAGATCGACCTGCGGTCGTCGACACGTCGCTGAGTTGGCGTCGTCTCGAAAAACGTTCTACGAGCTTTTTTGCTTCTTGCTTGCGTGGCAGGGCGCAGGCAGCCCGTGAAAAATGTGAAGGTCACATTACGAGCTTCCTCGTAATAATTAAATATTCATTGAGGCTGCTCAAACCCGCCATGTTCTGCATTCCTATAAGAATATGAATGGAAAAGCGAAGACGATGACGATTGACGTCTTACATGATGACGTGTCGGTGTCTAACTGCGTCGCACCATGTTGCTACAATCCTTCGTAATGATGACAAGTTTATTTTAGGGGACAAGCATAACATATTTTACCTTAAGGCATTCGCAGTGCTTAACAAGTTGAAAAGAACAAAATGCGAATCATTTCTGTTCTAAAATTCTTCTCGCGCGTTTACTCGAATCTTGCAAGCCTCCCATAGGATAAACCGCAGCATGGTCCTAACACAGGCCCGAGGTCCACATGTGGCCCGCGGACCGAATGTTAGGGCCCGATGGCTTGCTCTGTACTGTTTCTTGTGTATATGTTACAGTAGGTAATTTTAATTAGAACAAGCATAACATCAGTTGATGAAACTAATGTACAATAATAACGTCATTAGACTAAACTGTAGAGAGCTTCTAGAAATTAGTCAGCAAAGATAGGTTTCCCAAATTTAAAGATTTAGCCCTAAAATGCACTCGACATTTGGAAGCACACACGTGTGTGAGAGTACATTTTCCACCATGAAGCAAATAACTGTAAAAACAGAAACAGAATACCAGGCGAAACATTGGACCATAGACTCCGACTTGATACGTCTAACATATTTGTATTGTTAGAGGAACGATACAGTGTCAGAAGCCTCAACCACAGGAATCGCATTGACAGAGATTGGTAATAAATTGTTTATTGCTATTGCAATAATTCAAATGACACCCACTTAATTAACTTGTTTTCCCTCTTCAATTTCAAATCTTGTTTACATTTTGTTGGAAGTGGCCCGCGAGTTGTTACTATTTGGTAAAATGGCCCGGATAGTTGGACCACGCTGGGATAAACGGTCGATANGAATATGACTGGTTGAATCTTTGCGTGCTGTAGTTTAGATTGGTTGAANCTGTGCGAATTTTAGTTGCGATTAGTTGAAAATTTGCGCACTGTTGTTGTGATTGGTTGAAACATACCGCACAGTACTTGTGGTTGTTTGAAACGTAAACCTGTTACGAAATCCATCCACTAATGCTGATGCTTCCCACACGCAGCTACAAACCAAACCGGAAGAAAAAACAGTTTTTAACAACTTCGCGAAGAAGCATGTGGCTATGTGTTGCCGCCCGCTTCGAAATGTCCCTTCCAGGAAACGAAAGACAAACCACCCTGCTGACTGCCTGAAAACCGAGAAAAAAAACTAAGTCTGAAAAGCGCGCTACAACTTCAAAAAAGCCGTATGAGGTGATTTCATCCAACGAGGACCTCATCAATGTCATGCATTTGCTTAGAGGATAACTGCGAGACGTTTTGAAGAGGCAGGTACCTTCGTTCATCTCGCGTCCAATGGGAATTAGCGAAAGTATTTCAAGAGGTGATCACTCCAACTTAAAACAGATCAGAACTAGATCCGTGAACTTTTGCCTGAGATTTTACGCGAGTTCAACAAGACGTAAAATGGCTACAGAAGAGATTTTACCAGTTAAGAGATTTATTTTAAGTGCAAGCCTGCCTGGTATGTGCTGTACCCAGCAAAATTGCCTGACATGAAACTTCAAATTGGATGCATTTGCTTAAATTTAAGCTCCATCTATGCATGTGGTGTTACCATATGTTGTTTTCTGCGGTTTCCAAATATACTTTTAGCTTATTTTAATCAATTCAAATTCGGGCTGAAACAGTCAGACCTCTGCATCGTGATACAATCTTTCTAAAGTTTGTCAAAATCCCACAATACTTCAGAAGCTACACAGGGATGATTTTAATTGATGTCTTTAATGATGATTTGTTACATTATGGCAAAGAAAATATTTATATTTGCAGGAAAGACAAAACTATCTTTTCCTATTTAAACAAGGAAAAGCTTTTTGAGTCAGTGAAATTTTGGCTCCTTGGACATTTTCTTACTCAAACTGGCGAAGGCATTTGCTATGCCAGTTTTACCAAAGAAGTGAGTTTGCCAGGACCAGGGCCCCGACATGGTGAAGTGTAGCCCCCTCCCCCCCAGTCGAAAAGTGCCGCCCTCCCAAGCCACGTGTTAAAGCAAAGTCAAGCCTTTGAGGACGGACTTATTTCATAACAATGCATCATCAGGCTGGAGTTAATTTTGTGAAAATTTCGCAGAAGTGAAATTCCGGGACATTTTGCTGACCGGGACGGGACACCGGAACAGACGTTTAAACCGGGACAGTCCCGGCCAAACCGGGGCGTATGGTAGGTCCAACCTAACTAAATCTAACTTCAGATTCATTCATGAAAGACCATTTGCTATTCCTTCTTTTCACCAAAAGTGCCGCATCCCGGAAAAGTTCCGCCCCGGGGCATTGCCCCCCCAGACCCCCCTTGTCGGGGCCCTGGCGAGGACAGATCAAGCGGATTGAATTACGCCTTGTGCCTGAGTGTGTGTTTTGCACATTAGCCAGCAACTTCGGTATGTGCAAAATCACCAAATAAAGTTTCACCGACAGTTATGACTGCACTTTTGCTCAGAACACGTAATTATAGGATTCTCCGCCTTTGCTTATATGCAAACAGTGTCACGATTTCTAGCACCGTGAAATATCGCGCCACGACCTACGAAATAAAATCACGTGTTATTGAAAGTGTGTAGAGGTTATTGGCGTGTTCTCGACGGTTGATGTATCGACGTTTTATAGTCGGGTATACTTTGAATCTTTCAGTGAAGCTCAATGTGCATTGGCTTTTTGATGCTGCATGACATATTTATTACGTTTTTATATCTGTAGGTAGATTCTGTTACTACAGACGAATGTATTTTTGGTTTTAAAAAATGTGAAATCCGTAGTAATATAATGGAAGTCGCTTACTAAATTTACTGATGATAAATTCATTTCCAGTTTAGCTTGGGACGGAATTTACCACGTATTCTCCTTTATAAAATTGCCTGTTAATGCATCCGGGCTGTTTTATGGATCTATTTTAAATTCCCTTGGCGATTTGCTTTCAAATGTAAAAAAGGTCCATCAACGAACAAGACATCCAATCAGTCTGTTTTCAAACTTATGTCATTCCAGCTGAAGCAGCTATGCCTTCGCATTTTGACCTCGGGACCAAATGGTACAGCACTTCACAACTTGACTACATAATCAATGTACTCAATGCTATGATTTATGAAAGCAGAAACACATGATCATTTCAGAAAGATTTTTCCACCCAAAGCAAACCTCGTTTTTCTGTGTTGAATAGAAAGATTTCTGCGTTGAATGAAAACAGCTCAGTAACTCGTTCATTCATGCTCTCCAGGTCCACTGTTTTGTTATTACCACAGGTGAGACGGTTATCAAAAACCGCCACGAATCAAGTTGATATAATCAACTGTTCCCACGGTGGATTTGGTAAGGGCCGTTCACTGTAATGCTTCTAGCAGCGAGGCAAAGTGCTACCTGTCTTATCGTTCGTGAAGTCTTTTGTTATGTCAACGTTTCGAAAAAACTTTAAGACCATACTTCGCCTTGTTATAATCACTGAGAGGATCGAAGCGCGAAACAACCTCACGTCGATGACAAAGCTATAATCGCGATTTGCTGAAATCACTGATGGAAATACTTGATGCCAACATGGGCGTCGGAACGGGGGCCAAAGGGGGCTTGGCCCCTGTGGTAATTGCGTTATGTCCTACGGCTAATTGTTATGATTGATTTTCCGCTGCACCGAATGCAATCCTTTATCACGCGCAGTGACCTGTTTCGTGGGATTACGATAGCAAACCTACACTGTAATGTGTTGAATGCTCATTTTGTTACTTGCTGCATCCGCGTGCTTGCGGTACCACGCAGAGCTGCCTAACAATTTCTTTTGCTCACCTAATAGTTTCTTTTGCTTGAAGTTCGTACTTCTAAAGCCAACCAAATTTGCCACAACCCCCTAGATTTTCGCAAATTTCAGCAAAAAAAGGTTATTTTCTTAGTTTCGAATGGGAAAAAACGAATTTCACCACTTTTGGCCTCTCCTAAAAAAATTTTGGGAAAATCCCCTAGTGCCCCCCCCTCCTGGAAAAAATCCTTCCGACGCCCATGGTTGCCGCTATAAAAGTTGGAAATAGATCTGCACACATGACTGTTAAGCATTCGATTAAACTGTCGGGCGCTTTAAACCCTCAGACAAGCAAACACTTCAAAACCCGTTGTTTCGTATCTAAAGGGACCTCCAGCATTAACCCGTTAGTTTTGTTTACCGGTGAAACTTGCCTAGCGCGCGTCAACGAAACTGACAATGTCAATGTGTTTTCATTTGCCATCCGATGACGTAACAGCGTATGTGAACAGGACAGAGCAATGTTTTATTAACCTCGCTGTTCCTGAACACCATCAGTTGCCGATCGTGTTTGTTCTGGACTTCGCACTAAAAAGAGCAAAACGACCACGTTTTATCTTAAGTAGAATAGATGCAAAGGCGGAGATACCGTCAGTAATGATATGCTGCGATCGATTACCAGTGCGAAGATTTCGAAAAAACGGAACCGAAACTGCTTATTTCCTGAGAAAGAAATTACAAGACATGTTCTGTTGGCAGGATTATCATCACGGCATGCAACACGAGAGGACGATAGTTTGAGATTTGCACATGTATATAGTTGTTTCATTAAAAATGTTGTTCAGACTTTCCAGCGTTTAATGGAATTTCTTCTGCCAGTCCTGTATTTTGGTGAAAAAAGTCTGAACCAAACAGCACAGCTGCGTTTGCCGTAAACCTGTGGACACATACTTCAAGTTAATGAAAGTGGTTACAAGCCATGACGCAATTTCCAAATCGCGTCCAAACCGTATGTGACTGCTAACGTTTTCTGCTTTAATATAATGACAAAGGTCATGGAAAATGAACTGGTACGATTGCCCACTTGTAATTGAGTTCAGTAGGCGTACAACGCGCCTTCAAATTACGAGACTAAATTGTAATGAATTAAGTCTGGACATATAAATGTGCTATTGCACGACAGATAAAGCTGATGAGAAAAAGTATGCAAAGAGAGACAGAGCTTTTGATGTGTCGTTGGAAGATTTTGTTTAAAAGTGTTTGTGAAGAAAAGGGAGAAATAAATCTGGAGAGGGAAAAAAAATTGATTTTTACAGAATAGTCGCACGTCGGTGAATAATACGCCCACGAGGCAGGCATTACTGACTTATGGTGCTTAGCCTGGCATTTAAAAAAATGTACTCTAAGAAATAAGTTGATCGAACGCGGACAATGTCTGAGGAGATGCGTTTAGTTAAACATTCTGTTGGTTGAAAATGAGCGGAAAGGTTTGGTTGTAGCCAAAATTTTCAATTACAGGTTTCTGAACAACACTGAAATTTTATTGGCTATGGCAAAGTTCACTGTCCATCGAAAAGAATCCTTTCACAGCCAAGAAGCAGCCACTAAGATCGTGACGGAGTGTATAATTCGCTTATCAAGGCCATAGGCGTAGCCAGGGGAGCCAAGAGGGCCATGGCTCCCTTCAACTTTGTGGCATATCTTGTGTTTTTTGCTTTGAGAGACGGTGTCCCAAACGAAATACTGTTGCTTGCTTAAAGCCAAACGATTTGGCCTTCCATCAAAGTTGGGCTAGCTACGCCACTGATTAGGCATCATCACCACTTTTTTAAGTTGTTTGAATTTTACAACATGATTTCATTTTTTTGCAGCTGTTTGCGGCTGACGTTTCTATTATAACGCAGCAAATGTTAAATGGTATGTCAGTCAGTGGTTGAAAAGCTGTTTCTGGCGGTTAAGTTCACAGTAGATGATTTTGCAACTCAAATTTTAAAGCAGATGATTTAGTAGATTGAATTCCGTTTTCATATTTATCAAAAGGTTTGTGTTTACCACGGCAGGTAAAAATTCAGTTAAAATATTCAGATTTTTTCTCCTAAAAATGCTGCAATCCCTTGTTTGGTTGGCACAGGGGTCGAGTTTTCATTTCACTTACAAGATGATGATATATCTGTTCCGTAACTAGGCAACCAGACGCAATTTGAATGCAAGCCAGAAAGTAGCGTTTTCGTTGTCACAACTGACAGGCTATTGACATGAATAATTCAAAAGTATCGCTTCATTATTTAAGAAAAACAGACTATTAAGTGCTGAATCTGATATTTTGCAAATTTATCTCGTGTAACCTCAAAGTTACCGTATAACTTTAACTAATGCAATTTCAAAACTGGAGACCGATTTGCAGTCGCACACTTACTTATTCTGATCGAACATGCAGAAAGAAACGATAAGATCGCCTGCTCTGGCGATGAATCGCTTACAGTTTGTTCAAAACTTCGCGCAAAACCTGTTAACAGTTCCACCTGTTTGAACTTAGGTTAGAAATGAAAAGGAAGTAAGCATGAAGTTTTTACCTCTGGGTATATTATCTTTTAATATTGAAAAGGTTTCACGCAAGGAAGTGTTGAACGACAGCAGCAAGTATTAATCGCTCCAGCAAAAATGCTGCTGTTATTACCTGCTTTTAGAAAAAAGCGGTTTAACTCTTGCATGTGCAGCAGTTAACATTTGCAGCGCTGTGTCAAGAAGGCTGGACTTTTTTTTATTTATATACTGACAAGATCAATCGTATCATTTGGTACTTTCCACGGATTTTAAATACAAAAGTGAAAACCGTAACAGAGAAACAAAGCGAAAAACGACATTGCAGCCAAGTTACGAATTCTTACAACAAACGTGTGTCTGAAGTTATGAAGTTGCCCAGTCATTTCTGTATATCTTACGAGTTTTCTCAACAATTTGAGATACGTTTTTTGGATGAGCACATTCTGTTTTGATTTGGTGTGTTTAAATTTTGGTTTGATAGCGTCGGTCGTTTCCATGGATTATTTGCTCATTATTGCCTTTCTCTGAAACATGATCGACGATTTTCAAGATTGTTGAGATGCAGCGGAACTAATGTTGCAGCAAAATTGAACCAAACACAAGCTGAAATTGTTTTCGGCCTTTGCCTAGATCGGATTGTGTCCCTTTTTCTTAGAAATTTCCCGAGGACGAAAAAGAAAACACAGCCTTTGAGACAAATTGAAGGAGTGTTATATTTTCGAACAACCTCTTCATGACTTTTTGCGGTCGCAAACACGTTTCACCATTTGTCGTGGATTTTTTGTCCAGCAAGACTGCAAGTAGATCAGCGTGATGTCAAGAATCTGCTACTGACTGTAGCAGCAGCTACCGAAACGTCTGCGAAAATGTCGTTTACATCTATTGCTCTGGCCGTTATTTTCATTATTGGGCTGTTGATTACTTCTACTTTCCGCGTACCAAAAAGTGATTGAAAACGTATATTTGGCAGGGTTGATTGAACACCAGCCTACGGTAATAAGTCATTCGCGCTCGGCCCGCACCAAAAATGCGATGATTTGGCCCCGAAACAATTTTATTTTTATTTTTTTATTTTTATCTTTATTTTTATTTTTATTTTATTTTTATTTCATCAGAACGTTGTTTTTCCCGGCGATACTGTCAGAAAAACTCACAACTAGTTTGGAATGCATTTATTTATTTAATCGCCTACTAGCACTACACCCGGAGTTCGAGAGGGAGTTGATATACTTTAACTGATATCAACATGCAAACAGTAGGTTTCAATTCTTATATTCTCACACTGATATTAGTGTTTGAGTTGGAAACATTGATGTAAAACCATGACATCCGTCGCAGCGCTTTTACGGAGATGTTTTGTTTTGAGGGAGAGAATTTATCGGAAGAAGTGAAAGCCTTCTTTCTACCCGGCGGCTGCCGCTTCTGTTGCATAGCCAACCAATTCACTCTCAGCAAGGGCGCAATGGGGTTGGGCTTAAAATCCACCCCTTGCAACGGGTTTGGGGGTACGCAACGGGGTTAGGGTTAAAATCCACCCCTTGCAACGGGTTTGGGCTTACGGGGTTGGGGTTAAAATCCACCCCTTGCAACGGGTTTGGGGGTACGCAATGGGGTTGGGTTAAAATCCACCCCTTGAGTTTGATATTTTCATTACCTTCGCAAAGGGGATTAATTGTTTTCGCGCGGTTTTTGCTTGTTAATTTGTCTGCTTAATGTAAATACCACGGAATGGATTTGCATGCAAATTTCAAGGAACGTAAATGGGCCAAAAAGTAATTGGATTCTGGTGGGAATGTGGATAATCGTCTGCATCCAAAGACCATCTCACCACTTTTTGCAGACCTTTCGCGTACCAGGCCCTTAGCCACGGAGGGCATTGGGGGGCAGTGCCCCCCAAATTTCTTTTGTGCCACCCAAATTTTCTTGTTCCCAGAAAAATGTCTTTAAAAAATAAAATAAAAACAAAAATGTGCCCCGTAAAAATGTATTTTGCCCCTCCAAACTTCAAAACCTTGCTACGGGCCTGTCGCCTACTGCGCATGTTTAAGATTGTGTTCCGCTATTGTTCACTTTATTCAAAACAATTGTCTTTATTTTGTCTGCTAAGGCTGATCAGCCAAACTTCGCCAAAACGTTGGTTTGGAAAACATGAATGTAAACGTCAAATTATGACGTCACAAACAACGCACACCAAAATCAAATGACACAACACGCCACTGAATGAAACCCCCCATGAAAATTTTCTGCCGACACCACTGACTATCAGTGATATTCATCAATGGCATAATTATTCAATCACTGCCCATCATTAACAAAATATTGACAGTTTGTTGTTAGGTTCTCCAACCGCGAGTGTCTTAAGGTGAATTCTTCTCTTGGAGGTACTCGGTTAAGCCTGGTACTATATCAAAAATATTTGTTCATTACAAGATGTACCTTAACTCAGCTTTTGTTTAATTTCGAACTCCCGTTCAAACAAATTTTGCCAAAATCGAGCTTCACTACCAGTAGTTAACACGCTAGAAGCGACGGAACTGGAAACGGATGCAAAAGGCAGCGGGCCGAAGGGCTGAGTCTTTCATTCTACAGAGACGAAATGAAAGGAGAAGCGACGCAGTCAAATAAAAGCCATCATGTACTGGCCACGTAGCATGAACCAAGCGTTCAACTTTGATTCCGACTTGAAGAAAAAAATGCGTGTGTTTTCGTTGTATAGTCCGCGCTTGAACATAGCGAGGACAGACAAGAGCGTAGTTGATCCCGAAAAGAGAGCCTATCTGTGATAGTCTTGGCGCTTGAGATGAGGCTGCGGTGCGCGAGGCCTGTTTGAGACTGAATTATTCAACAAATGCGTGGAGGCCGATCGCGCCTGGTATCTTGTGTCTTTCCGTGCGACTGCGAATGGAATGACCTCTTTCCAGCTCCTGTTTGGCAGGTCATCGCCTGGAAAAGACGGTTGTCTGTTTAGGAGTTGGGCAGCGTAGTTTCGCAAAATCTGTCCATTTGTGCCCTTGCTTTTGGTGAAGACATTGACAGGGAAGAATAATTATAAAAGAAATTCGTTGCGCATGTTCTGATAGAGGTCACTTACGTTGAGATGAGTATACGTTAATCAATGAGACATGACCTAGACGGCTTTCAAGGCCTCACCCAACCTAGTGACATGTATTACATTTTAGTGATTTCAAATATGAGCAAAAATGCAGCTCGAACACTAGCTATTTACTGATTTAATGTCACTACGTTTTCAGAAACTTGCGTTGTTGCATATTTTTGCCAAACGCAAATTGAAATCGGCAATCACTGCCAGTAGACGTTCCTGCAAAGTCCTGATGATTTGCGACAGCAGAGCTGCAGAAGGTGCTTTAAGAATGATTCAAAATATCCCGGTGTCGGGGCAGTTCAGCGTCCGGTGCATTCTTAAGTTTGAATAAAACAATGTGTTGAGGGCACAGATGCTGACTGCGTATTTGCACAACACCTGCTTTCGATCGACGTGGAGATCACCAGTGCATTCTGCCCAGTTTGCCGTGAAGTGTGAGAACATACTGCTCAAAGCATTACAGGTGTAGTAACACCTACTAGCTCTTGTAAATGGTTTAGAAGGGTCGTTTTGTCTCGTTGAAGCTTAGTATAAGGGATACTTTGATAAAGTAGAGTATATTATGAGAGCTTGTATAGAAGCTACTGCTACGTTGAGACCTGTTTGTGGAAATGGCAATACGAATCACTAATTATGAAATGTAGTGCAGAAGTGAATGGTGAAATAAGCAGCTGGGGTTGTGTGGGCATAAAAACAGACAATCATTTTGAGTAAGTTTGTCAAGACACATCGACGACGTTTTCACATATCTTTATCTGGCGGAGCAAATTGAGTTTGATTGGCCCTTAGACGATGTACTGAAGTGAAAATTCCTGAAAACAATATCGACTGTGAAGGAAACCTCACATGCCATAGCTGAGCTTAATAGCTTTAAAAATTGCGCACATCACTTGATACAAAATGCGCAACTTTCTGCCATATCGCTGCCAGATAGTTCACAGCTTCTTCACTTTTTGCAGTTGGGTACAACCAACATGTATACAGATTCAAAATCGAACCAAGCACAAGTCTCCTACGGACATGGAAACAGCTCATACGATTTTCCAGGAAATATCGAGAAATATCTTTTCGAGTAATGTAAAAGAATGAATTAAACACAAGACACTTGCATTTTTGGCTTCGTTACAGCACTGCAATGGTAAATCACATACTGTATGGTTTAGATTTTGTCTTTGCTGGTTTTAGCTTAGGCTAACAGTTGCTTTCCATAATAAAACGTTTGTGTCAAATGGAGTCAAGCGGCGGGCGCCTATTTTTGTTGCAGAGCGAGCGACATACATTGCTCACTTAGTTCCTCTCTGAAAACAAACATTGCATTTTAATCGTACTTGGCCTGCTGAGGTGCTTGCTTTCTAGACGTGACGGCTAGCTAAGCTAAGACACACATTTGTTGTGATGGGACACTCAGCTCGAATCTTTCGCATTTACCCGGGCGGAAAACGTACATGAAGTTTTGAAATCGCACTAAAAACAAACATGTTTGCTGAAAGAATTTTGGAAGGGATCCGATGCTTTGTGACATTTGTATGTTCAAGCACGCTTTTCTAGGTCTACTTGGCAATTAAGCATACTTCTTAATGATTATTAAATTTTAACGCTAATACACAGTATGTTGTGAAGCAGTTTCAGTAAGCTGTGCAGCAGTTTCAGCAGAACGATAGAAGATTCTGAGTTCACATGTGGTCAGTGGTAAAATTCTTAAACTGTATAACTGAAATACTTTGAGCCCTTATATAGAGTTTTTTTGGTAAGAGGCAATGTAAGATGAGGTGTTCTTAAATTAAAAAAAATGTTTTGTCCGCTTTTCACAAAAAAGCAAAGAACAAATGGTTTTGGGACTTACCCTGGTGTATCAGAATGTTTAATTGCTCAGCTTTAGTAAAGAAGCTGCTATGAAAACTTTTTTCACCGCATAACTGTTCAGATTCTTTTGTTTCATGCCCACGCCCAATTCCGAAATAAAGCTAGTTTCACATTTATAGCATCTGTTTTTGTTGACGTCACATCGACAGTGGACGAAACGACTGATTAAACTCTTTTACATCAATGCGGAAGAGGTCTGATACAATCGCACTGCAGTTCCGTTACACTTAACAGTGTATTTGGTTTTGCGGTGCATAGAAACAGATCACCTTCGAAAAAAATTTGGAGGTTGCATCAACCGGCGCAGTGAGTGTAAGGTCAAACGAGTTCAAGGGCGTACTTTTATGGAATAATTTGCCTATTTCTTTCTGCGTTCGCTTCGTTGAGCTTCAATTTTTTCAAAGTCGTTGGCTTTTCTCACAGAAAGTCAGTGCTCTACTTGCAGCCGGAGCTTTTGACGGAAATACTTGACCTTCAAACAAGCAGATGAATAAGCTCTTGTGGTGATTATATTTTATTATCAGCCAACGTTTCGCCGTCAGTAAGAAGACAAACTTAACGTCCGGTAACGGGTAAGCTTCACACTGGGAAATTTTTTCACGGTGTTAAAAAATACGTTGAGAGATGACGAAGTATAACAAATAAAACAGGTCAATACCTACATAGNANAGTGAAAAAAAACTGGTTAAATATAATAAGCTATGGGGTAAAATGGAGAACAAAATGTGTGAAAAATAGCGTACAAATGTGTAAAACTGTGTTGTGAGAGTTGGTGAATCTACAGGCACAAAGGCGGTCAATAGGAAGACAAACTCAAAGTCAGGTATATAACGGATAA
>JGI24159J19872_10002028_pt1 | contig 23490 bp, 16 predicted proteins | sample Ectturendosymbi4_FD_19872 | JGI IMG/M metagenome (IMG submission 19872) | reverse complement strand
CGTATTATCTTTGCATATCAACATCCGCCATGTTGGTTCGACACATGGCGTGTCGCACACTGGTTATAAATTTTAGTCTACTGTATGTAGCTAAATGATGATTTTCATTTCTGTAAAACTTGTTTTTCATCTCCCGCTGCGGCTTTACTTCATGACACACTTTAATGCGGTGGTACTTACTGGGGGTAGGGGAAGCATATGGTTGGTTACCCTACGTTTGAGTACTAGCGTTTGCTTGTTTAATCATTAAATGATAAATTTTGAAAAATGATGTTGAACAGTGGCAGATCCAGCGAGGGGACGATTTAGAGCAACTGCCCTGCCTAATAGTCACGACGCTCATTTAAAATTAGGTCATTTTTTAACCTTTTGCAATAATTTGACCCCCTGTGAATTGTCCAATAGGATTCCCATCCGTTTCGAGAATGCTGCTCCTATAAAATGGGCAACATTTTTTGCTCCCTATTTAGACATCACGTGTGCTAGCTACGCCACTGGAGGTGATAATACAGAGAAGGGTGGTGATGATTTTTACAGTCCAATGAAAAACGTACGGCGTATATTGGACAATCCATTAGGGGATGGATTCATTAAAGCGTATAAGAACCCATGCCATGGGGTAACCACAAACCATTCTTCTTTTCAGAAGAATAAAATTCAGTATACGAAATGTCTCGTGGCCAACGTTAAGCGTGGTTTGACATAGAACCTTATAAAACAACCTTACAAAACATCGGAATGGAACGTCAACGGTCAATGATAGCACCCTCAATTTTGACCTAGGCGTCTGATGTTGACATGTGGACAGGTAAACGATTTTTATTCTTCACGTTCAAGGCAGTGTAAGCAACACTGTGTGGCATATCAACGTGGAAGATGTTTTTACGCACTTTCGACTCTACTGTATTCATTAGCCTGTAGCTTTGCACATGTCGAAAAGGTTTAATGTGGGCAAGTGATACCCTAAAGCAGTGGTTCCCAAACTTGTTCGAGCCGTTACCCAAATCAAGGTATCTATTATGTCTTATGATCCTCAATGAACATTTTTCACATTTCAGGTCGAAATTTCTTTTTTAGTGATCGCTCATAATACAGAACAATGTGGATTTGGTTTTGCGTTACCCCCGAAAAATCGCATATTACCCTGGGGGGTAATTTACCCCCAGTTTGTGAACCACTGCCCTAAAGTTGAAAAATACAAAAGGCTGCCAAACATGTTATGGTTTCAGGCCTTGAGTCAATTTTGGAAGGCCACAATTTCGTTTCGTTGTGGTCTTGGTTCGGTTTTCGTTTACCAGCGTTTAGTTTGTCAAACCTGCAGTTCACTGTATTTGTTGAAGATGTTTTGTTTGATTTGTTAGTTTTAAGTTTCCATGTTTGACGTGAGATGGCAATGCTTACCAGTGTGAGGATGGTATGCTGCAATGGGGAACACATAAGGTGACAAATCTAAAATAAAAAATCGCTGTTGACAATACCTTCGACAGCAATAAAACTTCATTGGTGGAGATGCAAACTGTCACCTTGTTCATCAAACAGAAACATTTGCACCACAAGTAAAACAGTAATGACGGTTGTGATACAAATCAAGCCACCGTAAAAAAATGTTTTTCTATGCTGGTACAGTTGCATCGACAAGCTGTCAGTGCTTCAGATGAAAAGCTTTTATTGTTGAAACAAGCTTAGAAAACAATTGTGATGGTGGAGGTGATTTCAAAGTACAGGTAATGTGTAGTTTTCACTCAAAACGAATATGATTTCAAGCAGCGTCGCGGAATGTCTCGCGGTTCTTCCCGTCGTGAAAGATGACCAACACAGAACTATAGCATAACCACCAGAGACGGATTGTTTACGTCAACCATGCAAGGAATTAATGCAGGTTGCGATATTTGCGATACTTTGCCCTTTCCTCTATCGTTTCTTCAATCGGTTAGATGAGTGGTTGTAGGAAACTGAGAAGTATAACCTCTTACGCGTACGTAATAATGCGTGCCATGGGTAACAACAATTTGATTCCGCTTAAGGTAGCGATTGCCGTAGCAAGATGAATCGAATTCGCTGATTCGAAATCTGAAATCAAAATTTTCCCGTTGTGTCAGGTTTCACGGTACTGCATTTTCAACGTTTGTGGGTTGGAGATCCGCAAAAATATCAGTGCACCCATGGGTCCGCAAGTTGCAAGTTGGAAAAGGTTCTAACCGCTTTGGTGTGAGGGCGATGAAGCAGTGAAAATAAAGCCGCGAAAAAGAACTGCATTGTCTTTCTAAAGTGGAGTTGTACAAATTGTTGAATCCGATAGCATTTATTAGTATTGGGGTAAGTTCGGCCTCAATACCACAGTTTTGTAGAAATGTAACCTCACGTGTGCTACGTATTACAGCGTTTGTTTGATAATAATCATAATAAAATTAACATACTAACAAAACAATTATGATCGGTTTGCTCGTAAAAGCATTTCGTCATGTGGTAAAACCTTTTTTAAAACTACAGGTACAGTATTGGGCTCAAGCTGTGCAACCGCCTAAAATCCTCATAAATTCGATAAAGCTACGTTATTTTTATACGGTACGATCTAATATCGATGGTCTGCTGCTATGACAGGTGAAGCTGTTTATTTGTGTGACAGTCTCACCAGACGTTATAAACTGCTCTTAGAAACCTGTGTATGAAAAGTGGATAAGGTAACGAAAAAGTTATGCAACGAAGGCCTTTGAAAAAAAAGATATAACTTTTTTACCACTGTTGTCAAACAGCACTTCTTTGCTAAACGTTTTATTCCAAACAAATGAAAGTATGTGTTGAAATCTTATTTAGTATGTCGTTTTGTTTCACCGGAATGTTGTTTTGAACTATATCAGCCACCAGATGTGCAGCTACTACACTCTAATAGACTGTTGATCTTCTGCCGGTGTCGCTATTTCTCGAAACAGCTGAGGGCGAATCGGATGATGCCAAAATGTCAGGGAATTCATCAGACAGCTGTATATAAAAGAAAGCAATTCCTTTATCTTGTTAGGTACTACATTCATCGACAATGGCAAGTGTTGAAAGATCTGGGAGTTCCCCACGAAACCCCTACAATACTTGGCTTGGGGAACATGAAAACATTATTAGAGAACCCTCTAGAGGTAATCATCTTGCAATTTAGTGTGATTTAAAAGTGACATTGTTTTGAAAGAAAGTATTTACTCTTTCTGATCAGAAATGTTCACCTTGCCCGTCTTGACATACGTTTTTCTTTGTTGTTAGTTTTTCAAGCTGCATTCGGAATACAAAAAGAAGTATGGCAAAATATATGGGTATGCGTTTAGTTTTGTCTGGTGTGTTGTGTAGTATGCGTGAGTTTGTTTAATAAAAGTCATATAGGCAACATAGGTAGTTGCATTTGGATGTGTAGTTGCATTTGGATTTTTTTATTTGCGCTTATTCTACAATATGCCTCATCGCTCGTAGAAAATCGGTAGGAATGAGTCTTGATTTTGTTCATAGACATTACAGAGGCCTTGAACCGCGAATCACAATCTGGGATCCTGCAATTTTGAAGCAAATTCAAATCAAACAATTCTGGAGCTTTCCAGACCGTCAGGTAATTACTGCTCATGGTCTAGGTTTATGCAGTGAACACTGAGCATTGCCTCTGGCTTTGATCTAGGTTTATGCTGTGATGATCTAGGTTTATGTTGTGAACACTGAGCATTGCCCCTGGCTTTGATCTAGGTTTATGCTGTGATGATCTAGGTTTATGCTGTGAAAACTGAGCATTGCCCCTGGCTTTAAATGCGCTGCCAGTGTTTTTTTAGGTTTGGCTTTGATGACCGCAAAAACTTTAAGATACCCCAACTATTCTATCAATATATCTAAAAATAATTGCTTCAGCGAATTACAGTACTTCCAAATAACATTGCAGATATTACAAAAAACATTTTTATTCGTAAAGCGAGGTTCTACTGTATTTTGATAGAATGTTAAAGAAAATTAGGAGGCAGTTTTGGTTCCTAAAGACACCTTATAGAAACACTTGTGTGCAGCTGATGCTTTCATAGTAAATAGTTGCAGTGTATCAACAGAGGTAACTGGTCATTTATTACATTGCAAAGGCATTGTTGGTTTCGAGAAAAAAGACAAACTTGTTTTTTTCGGCAGCGAGTAAACTAATGCGAGAATCACTTAAGATTTTTGACCCTCCATATTCGTACAGTTGTATGCCACAGGAACGACGCACGCAAGCTAATCCATCTGCAAATTAGTTCACATGCAAACTGGCTTCGTGTATTTAAACGCGTTTTCACTCCTGCACACGCAGTAAGAAAAACTTTCTACCGAAACATTGACACTGAAACAACAGGGGAAAAAATACACGAACTGAGGCTTGGAACAAATAGCAAGAGCGGAATAATTTTAGCTTTTTTAAATGCTGACCTCATTAGAACCCGCTAAAAATCAACAACTGCTAAACCATCCGACGCACAACAACGGCTTAACAAACACTATTTGGAGCCAAGATACGTTGCTATCGAGCACCGCGGCATGAATCAGAGTGGTACACTTCAATGTAAAAATCTTTTGACTTGGCTAGATAATTTTAAGGTTCTCTTTTGCTTAGGCACAAATGACACGACCCAGTAAAGCCAAAATAATTGGATTGGGGCGTGCAATGAAACACGTGTTCTGTTTTTCCATTGGTGTGCGAAACACAGTTTTGTTGGTTGAACAGTTCGTTGGTTCGTTCTTGCTTGCCTCGTCCATAATCTTATATCATATGCTGCATCTCAACCACTGTCCAAACCAGGGGCGGATCCAAGGGGGGGGGGGGCGATCACAACTCCTAAAACCTACGAAAGTAACTTTTTTCACCATAATTTTGTACAAATCGGAAGGCGGCATTCGTGATATAAGGTCACTTTGACGTCCACTGTTTTGTCACAGCAGTGTTACGAAGTAGACTTCATGTTTCTTGAGGTAGTAAACTGGTAATGAGACTTGAGTGCCAGATATTACTGAAATCGCCCCCCCCCCAGGCCTACTGGCTGGATCCGTCCCAGGTCCAAACGCCGACACATAAACTTTTAAACTAACTCGGCGCAAAACGTAGAACGCCGTAATGAAAATGGGCAAGGAGTTTCATTATTAGTTTTGGGTCAGAAGTTCAATTTTCAGAAATTGACATCATGCGGTGAGATCGTAGTGGAACAAACCTGATTTGCAGCTCTACGCAGATCAGTCCCGTCACTTTGTCAACCCTACCTACGTTTAGTTTCTTGCCTAGTTTACACAAACGTTTAGTACAATTCTACGTTCATAAATGGCCCTTTCAGGTCGGAGTTAAGATTTAATTTTACTTCAACAGCGAAATTTTCGAAAACTTTTCGGTGGAGAAATGAATCTCGCTTTGACTGGCGTGAGTGGACACCAATGGCAAAGAATCAGGTAATCTGTGATTTTATCATTTCGTCTGAATGCGCTTTGAAATGTAAGCTCCCATTAGGCTTCATTTGCATTTCAAGACAACCATTAGGTAATGTGAAAGCACAGTGTATGTGAAAGGAGATACGTTTAGTTGATATGCGAACTGCCATGGCAGATGATAAAACTTCGTTCTTGCAAAGAAGCCTTATGGTATACTGCAAACGTTTTTCATTGGTTTGCTGAACGTTTCGGTTGTTTTCCGATTGTCCTCGATCGTTTGTGACGGATAGAAGTAGAGAATTGTCAAAGTTGTTCTTTGTTTTTGTTTCTTCGTAAAAATTAATGTTTTTGATTTGTAAACAAAATTTTTGATTCAGCTTTGACACACAGGTTCTTGACATGGGTTCTCGTCGGTGAGAGTTTCGATACAGAGTCGTGTTTCATTGATGGAACGCAGACGACCACTAACAAAATTAGCTTTTTCTGCAAAGAATTTTCGCAACTTTTTGATGAATATCTAAAATGTTACTTGTCTTCTTAAAAGTGATTTTTGGAACCTTAAATTTTAGTCTGGTTGCAATTTCCATGAGTAAAGCAAGGCCTTGCAATAACTGTTGGCTTTGCCATTTAAGCAATTTTTTTATGTGAAGTGACGGTCAGGAAGAACTTTTTATTGCTTGCTGTATGTTTGATTTTTTGTCAAGTAAAGGTTTTGCCTTCTTTTGCTCAAAGTTTTTCTGGCTTCTGTTTCAAAGCCAAAACGTCAAAATGTGTGCTATAGCGTCTGTTTGGAAGTATTCTTCTGGTGATCAAATGTTTCAAATATAGCAAAACAGCTGTGCATGTTGTCCATACGTGAAAACCAAATGGGTTTGATTTCACTGGTCTAGAAGCATTCTTTACCCCTTGTAAAAACTGCTAAGCACTTGTAAAGATGGAATAGAAATACATATCCCATTCTGAACCCGTCCCATAATACCTAAAGATGGAGAAGCAATCATTAAAATTTTTCTAATTTGTAACTACGGGTATGTCTGCAAGTGGACCGAAAATTAAATGCAAAGCAACATAAAAAAAATTGAAAGCCAAGCAAAACAACACCGACAGTTGATTGTGCTGCTGATCAGTATTTTGTAGTTGGTCAAAATCAACCTGCAGTGTGTACTGTAAACGGTCGCTGATAGTTATCTTGTTCTCTCTTCTTGAACAAAAATTTAACCGATGGGAATCCGTATGTGGGGACTTCGAAGAAACAAAGTTTATTTCCTTTCTGCCCATTCGAGAAAAGTAATAATGCACAATTAAAAGCTTTAGATTTTCTGTAAGCCTTGTAGGAAGCAGCAGACTGGGTTCTGCTTTGGTCTTGTTGCGATGATTCAAACTTGCACATACCTTTATTCAATAAGTATTCTCCACAATGGGGGTAAGCAAGGAATCGATCGACAAATATTTGATTGTGAAGCAGTGTGAGCTAGTCGCGCACGCCAGTTAATTTCGTGTGAGATCTCTTGGACTATCCTTAGTGGGTTTAATATTGTTACCTGGATAGCAGATAGCGTTAAGCCAAGAATGAGTGCCTGTTCAGTGGTTGACGGTACAGACAGATCATCACGTTACAGGGTGTGTTGATGAATGGACCCTATGGAAAAGAAGGGTGTTCACCTTGAGGTAAAAGTTGGAAAACCGTTTCCTGATACACCCAGAGGTGTCATGAAGTCAAAAGCGTTTGAGGGTTGTCAGTTTTGTTTTATTGTTTGAGCGAAAGTTCTGCCGAACTCGGCTTAGCTTGTGGAAACTTGTGAATCGTTTATTTCAACACCACAATTGCTTGTTGCGCAGGCACTCGCTTACACCCGCATTTTCCTCTTCGAAGTTGAGAGAAATGCAGGACGTTGTCGTTCAGTGCAGTGATTACGTAGCAAAGACATTAAGAAAAGCCGTCGTGGAAAACAATGGAATTTTTGATACCAAGGAGTAAGTATTCTTTTTCCTTGTACGTCTACATTAGTTTTTGCTGTTTGTGGATACTTGCCGTCGCCTGTTTTGTTAGGTTTCCATGAAGAATGTAGGGCTTTTGCAAACAATGGTTTGTTGAACTAAAACGCCTCCTTCAAACAGATCCAGCACGTATAAGAGATAAAGTTTTTATTGCAAGTTCGTTAGAACCTTAAGTAAAGATGTTTTGCGCGAACCATGCTTTCGCCCAATAACACGCTCACCAGCCATTTACTGAAATTACTGAGCAAATGCTTGTTTGTATTCCTACTGGTACGTTGGAAACGACGCACAATCTTAATCGACGCAAAGAATATATAGATCCTTTGTTTTAAGAATTTCACAAAAATTCAGTGATTCCTGTTGTGATTGGTTTCTGTTGCAAATTAGACGGTATTTTTTTTTAGATTTCATTCCGTGTGATGGTGCAAATCACTTGTAAGGATTAACCCAAAAATACTATACTCGCAAACCTATATGTCAGTACTTCAAATAATTCGTGCTGGACCTGATTGAAGAATGCGCTTTAGTTTCTTTTTTTCCGAATATTTTAAATATTCGCATTGTGAAATTTTTATTTGATGGGTTGATAAGCGAATTTCTGATGCTGGTGCAGGTAGCTGGGAAAGGGAAAGAGCGTCACTCTGGCCAATAAAATCTATTACTTCAATCCTCATCATTACACGTTTCGCATCAGTTGTTACGGGTAGTCCTGTAACACACGGTGCTTTGAAATAATAACAATAGTTCTGAAATGATGCAAACATTATTAAAACTGATGAAAAGCACTGTAAAAATTACTCGCTACTTGTCACGGAGGCGTCTGTTGTTTTCGAAGCAGAAAATGACAAGATTGAAAAGAATTATGGTCATATGAACCCATTTTCATTGGATCAAGCAAAGTCGAGAGTTAGTAGAAAATTTAATCGTAATTGTTACCATTGGTTAAGTTGTGGCGAGTTTGAAGCATAAGTTCACATCTGTACAAAATCCATAAACACGGTGATTGATTAAAGTCTATCGAAAGTAATCCTTTCACAGGTCAAACGAAAACTTCCCGCACAAACAACAACCGTAGAGGTATCGTGTACGAAATAAATGCAAAATGTGTGTTTTTGCTAGTTTTTCCAACCTGGGTTTTCCCGAACCCGAAACCCGTTTTTTTTCAACTACCAAACCTGGGCATTTTGAAAAACCTGGAATTGCTGTTACATTCAAAGCTTAGCATTTCTGATAACACTGAAATTGCAGATTGGCGTGTGTAACGGCCAAATCAACACGTTTGAACTTTCAACCATCATCATGAGGCACGAGGTGCGGGTTTCGCTCGCTGATCATCGTACGTTCGGTGTTGGTCTGTTTATAACTTTGTTCAATTGACCTATTTAGACAGATCGTGACGTCATTTTGCACATAATAAGTGTCTACGCGAACTTTAGTCTTTTCGCTAACCTTATTAAATAACTACCATATCAGGGAATTTCTTCAAAGGTATGCCGTACTTTCGTAGTTACTAATTAGCTCATTTATAAGCAGTTGTGTATTAGTTCATGTACAAGCTGTGATTCTTTGCAAAATCGATTCGTTTCTTTTCGGTTTGCAATATATTTGGCTTTCCTTTAGAAGCGACTTTAAGTAGATATTTAATCTTACACATTCAGTTCAGAGATATTAGTACCGTAATTATTCGAGCATAACGCACAAAATTGTATACCAAAAACAACAACGCAAAGTTCGGTGCGCGTTATAAACGAGGTCTTGGATTTTTATTCCTTTACTTCAGAGGGAACATGAGTTCAGGTGCGCATAATAAACAAGTCATACGCAAGTACGGTATATTTCGTATAGCCTGTTTCAGCATAGGGCAGAGGTGCAGAAACCCGGTCGCGCACTCGCACTCCGCGACGAAAAATTTGGTAAAAAAAAAGAACTTTGAGCCGTCGTTACAAAATAGCAGCGCGCCTGATTTAAACTGCCGCCGCATCTGTGTTGCACGAAGTTGGGCAGTTTCGGAAAGCGGCTTGTGTTTCTAGAATTCGATGGATCTTTGCACGATGCATGACCGGGATGTGGAATGCGGCCCTATTTCTTTTGGCATACCAAAGCGTCTGTCAAATGGGACAGTGCTTCCCAAAACCCGGAGTGTTAGCGTTTTGCCGCGTGGTGACTGCGGATACAATGCGCTGCGGATAAACTACACTGTTTGCAGTTTCAACGCTACTTAGGCTCTACGATGTAATAATACAAAATGTTGCAACATAAAGGACGACATCGACGTTGCAACATAAATGTTGTGTTCAGTTTGAGTCTGAGCTGAGATAAAGTGAAAAAAACTTATACCAATTTTCAATAAAAAAAATTAAGGGTGCGCGTTATACTTGAATAAATACGGTAATCAAAGAAAATCAGAAGCTTAGAGCCATTTCTTATCAAACAAATCTCAACCGACACCAAATTGCAATTTGGTTTTGTCCGATGCATTGTGTGATATGACACCAAATTGCAATTTGTGCTCCGTTAGACAAAGCCAGGTAGTTCAAACACCGGAAGTTTAATCAACAATTTCAAATCAAAGTACGGAATCAATGTAATCCTTGAGAGTGAAGAACACAAAACTATTCCGGCACAGGAAGAGATCCGGTCACAAATTGTGAAAAAGGAAATGAGTCTTTTTGAGGGTACAAAAAAGAGGTCAACTAACCTTGAAAAAACTGTTCCATGCCTTAATTACAATCAAGCCCAAATCAGTGGAACCCGAGAAGGTTTTTCAGCCATGGGACTATTTGTCACAAAACTCAGAAACAGACTGAATAATGAAAGTCCTTTGATTTTCATGGGTCAGTATTGTAAACATCATTGAAAAACTGTGCTTAATTAATAATTCGCTAATAAATTGCGCAGGGACCAACAGTAGTAATTTCACAATGTTATTGAGTTTTATCGGTTTTCCCGGTATTTTTTTCTCAGCTACCCGAAACGCAAGTTTGAAATTTTTGCCTCGAAGTGGAAACACTAGTTTTTGCTACGCAGTAAAAGTGGCCGCAGTTAAGTCAAAAGCAACTTGACCGGAGATCACGTGTTTCAACAAAAATGAATCTAATTCCGGGTGCCTTCGGCCCCATGGAAACCCCGCGCGGTATTCAAACTCATCGTCACCAGAGTACGCTTGTGATGGAAAACAAAATCTGTTTAGTGAAACAGACAACGAATTGTGGCATTTTTTACAGAATATTTTCAAACTTTTCCTTGGACGTCATGTGCTCTGCTGCATTTGGTGTGGATGTTTTTGCTGAGGTAAGGATTAGTCTCAATTTCCTAAAATGATTTTTTCTTGTGTCAAAATTAATTTGCAGAGCTGTAAACGTTTTCGGTGAAGAAAATTACTTCGTTTTTCATTGTTGTGGATTCAGCAAAATCTTGTACTTTTAATGAGTCCACAATGGTCTTGGTCTAATCAAGAGTCAAGACTATGAACGTAGATAACCTGTTCTGTTAGTAAAGGGTACTCGTAAAAAGACATACTATCCGTCAACTTTGAAATGCAATGAAAGATTAAATATTGATGAAAGCATTACCAAGTATTGTCTTTCGCAAAGAACGATTTGATATACATATGTCCGACACGTTTTCAAGCCGTTGCCCGGCATCCCGTTATATGGGAACACACTCCACGATACAGATAGCAATAAAAATATTTTGTTCAAGGTTGTTGCCTCCCAACACAGCAAAGTTGAACAAAAACAACCCGAAACGCATTGGAATGTTATTTGCTCAATGGAGAATCATGCGCAATACTATTAGTATCATATTGTAGGTACTAGCAGTAACAAGACATGAGCTTACCTAAAAAAACTGACCGGTCACTTTTTTCTCTTAAATGTTTATGTCCATGTTTGTTCGACTTTTGCGCTTTACGTTTACTAACTCTTCCTTTTCTTGCTGTTGCAGTATGAGATGTATGACACTTCTGATGATTTTTCCCGTTGTTGACCAACAGGGATGTGCCGCCCATTCTCTACCACTGTTCGTTCATAATTCACTGCCCGGTTCGATGCTGTAGACCAGGGGTGGGCAATTAATTTGGCTCGGGGCTACTTTGAGAAGGCCGCGTTTAGCTGAGGGCCGTACCTTCTAATGGAAATTGAAGCAAGTCTCGGTTCAAATTTGAGTTGGAAGAATTTTGACTTTTGAAGATTTTCCTGAATGCTTCCGCGGCAAAAACGCGAAACACGCTGTGGCGGGCCAAATGTGGCCCGTGGGCTGCTAATTGCCCACCCCTGCTCTACACATAGCTGTTGAGGTTTATTCGTATCAATACCAGACTTAAAGTATAAGGCCAGGTTTTGCTTTTGTTACTGCCTGCTTATCGTTATTAAATATATTAGTAACAATTTTTATTAAAACGAAGTTTTTTCTTCATCATTTATTAAATTGGGTTGTACAGAAATCTGTTACCTCGTGAAGACGTTATTGTTCTTATTTAATGTGTTTTGCTTCAGTTGTTTATCAAAGATACGTTCTCTTTTTGCAGAGAGATCAAGGAAAGGAATCGAAAGTTCTGGAAATGTCTAAAAAGTTTTTCGATTCCGCCCTATATAAAAGGCCGCTAGTTTTCCTTTGCAGTAAGCAACCCTTTACCTTTTTCCAGTGTTATTTACCGATTTCTTTGTTTGTCATCCTCTATTTATCCGAAAAACCTACCTTGCTTGCTTTTAATTTCGCTTCGTAATTGTGGCGATTTTTATTCACCACAAATGCGCTTGAAAGGGTTTTTGATATTAGTAAGTTTGTGAAAAGCTTTTTTTATTGTTCAATGCATTACATATGCGCTATATTAGCGTTATGCCGAGTGCAAACATTGTTTTTATGTCACGTCATGAGATTTTACCATCCTTGGGGATGAATGAGTAATAACCCGGGTAAGAAACAATTATTAAAACTTAAATTTCAAGCTCTGCGAGGTTGTGGGCACGTTTTCCAAATATAGAGCAATCGTTAGCTTGTTTGGATAAATCATCTTTCTGCGTGAGAGAAATCTGACTGGTCTTTACTACTAAACCACATTGATATTTCGGTCGTTACGATGTGAAAGCTGTTGAATTTTCTTTATGTTGGTTTGTATGTGCGTTTTGTGCTCGCTGGCATCACCCACGTCCGCGGTATGTCTGCAAAATATTTTGCAAGATACGGTTAAAAACAATGGTGCTTTTTTGAAGCACCGCACATGATATGAATCATGAAAGAGCTTCACCGGGAAAAAATAGCTTTTCGTTTTAGTCCTTACAAAGCGCGCGTGCGTCCTGTCTGCGTTTCGTTTTTGCTGTTTATCCAGCAGCGAGGTTGCGTTTCCTTTCGATCGAATTGCTGACTGGAGACATGTCCGTGGAGTTGTTCGCGCATTTCTCGCCTGTTGTGCAGTGCTTTTCGCGACGGTCGAAAAAATTGCCGAGTATTTCAAGTTCAGCCTGATACCTCCTGACGTCCTCTCTTACGCGTCTTCTCTGATAACAGCTGTCATCAAAACAAAGCAGAGCCTCGGCGAAAAAGCTGTACGTAGTGCCGTACTGTTGTGATGTGTTTGTACTAGAGGTGGCGGGAGTCATTTTTTCAGACTCCGACTCTGCTCCTGTTCCAAAACTTTTAAATCCGTATCCGTGTCCTGAAATTTTTTAAATTTAAGAATCCGTCTCCTGTTCAGACTCCGGCTGCAATCGATGCAACCGAAAATTACCAATGGGCTTACTTCTGAAATGACCACGCAGACTCCTGCTACTGCTGAAATTGAAAGATGACCCCGGATCCGGGTCCGGTTTTTCAAAATTTTTGACTCCAGGTCCGGATCCGGGTCCGGAAGAAAACGCAGAATCCTGCCGGAGTCGACTCCGGATCCGTGGCCACCTCTGGTTTGTACACATTGCTTCTGAGCGTCAGAAAAGAAAACTTGTTTTTGAACCTTGTTAAAGGTCGTAGTTGCATTGTAACGTGGCAAGTCAGATGTTGCGTTTGCGTTTTTCATCGTGTTTCGGGTTCACTTTGAGACACATTTTTAAGTGATAATTTTTTAAATGTACGAAACAATGGGGTTGCATGTGATTAACTGAATTTTATGCGTTCACGTATAAACTAAACGCATATTAGACACCACATCAGGCTTTAACCTTTACACTTAGCCTTTTTTGCAGAGGGTTGACATTCTGAAATGTATGCTGGACGTTGAAACAAACAGAAAAGATGTCGAGATTCTTGATAAAGGCAAGACTAGCTACTAATTCTTTGTCTGAAATAACTCTAACAGTAGTAAGCAGTGTTGACCACACGATAAAGGTTTATCCCGAAAACGTTGTTGCCAAATCTTTATCCACGTCTCGAATTGGATAACCATTCGGTAGATTTAACTCAATCTTGTTTTCGATGATGACCTTACAAACATTAGCGTGAAATTTGCCTTTGTGACAAAAATGGTCAGGAAAATAAGAATGACATCACAGAACGTCGATTGTCAAGTCCGGTGATATTCTTGGAAACTGCAGCCATGCATACAAATTCTATCGATTGCCTACTGCGTTTTCAAAAATATTTTACTTATATTGTTGTGCATTGAATTTACATGACGAAAACGGCCCAAACGTTTGGGAGAAATCGTCTTTTAATGCTGAGTTTGTCAATATTTAGGATCATTAATTACTGCTCAATGCCCACTTCAATGAAAGTGCATTGTTGCTGCCAAAAAAAGTTTGTTCTCGTAACTGTGGTAACCAATCATCACATCACGTGCTTTACAGGCATTTCTCGTGAGGAGATCGTTGGAAACAGCATGTTTATGGTCCTGGCTGGATACGAAACAACAGCTGGAGCTTTGCAATTTCTCGCGTATAATTTGGCAGTGCATCCCGAATGTCAGGAGTCTTTGAGGAAGGAGATCAAAGATGCGGTGGAAGAATATGTACGCATCTTTGTGCTGTTGAGTTTCCTCTCATGGGCGAGAAAGCAACTCGCGTTTTTCCAAAGTTCAGGAGTAGTTCTTGTGATAGATATTTGTATGCTTGTAATTCGTATTGAAAACTTCTTGCATTACGTCATTGCTTATGACGTAACCGAGCCTGTGTGCATGGAGGTCTTGCAACAAACCTTGACGCTTGAACCAAGTTGCGTGAAATAGATTCGCTGATGTTTGAATTCTTTTCTTTGCTTCCCGCTAGTTTAACTCACATTGTTGCGATACTTGTTTCACGTCTGGTTTTTCCAGGGCGGGTTGACGTACGAAGCCATCAAAAGCATGAAATACATAACGATGTGCATCAACGAGTCGATCCGAATTTATCCTCCTGCAATAAAGTTGGTGACGGAACGTAATCATTGTCGAACAAAGGCTTATCACAAAGACTGTTGTGATTCGAAGCTTCTCCGATGCTTATTTGCGTTCACTAGTTCAGTTTCTAAAGGCTTTTTAATTTTTCGCGCCTTCAGAAAGCACTCTTAAGTCGCTCCAGTGATGCTCGTCTGCTGACGTCCGGGTATAACTCTACTTTCTCTGACTTAAACAGGAATACTCGTTTGTGTTCGGAAGNCGTCACGATCAACGGATTGAAGATCCCGAAAGGAATGCACATCAACATTCCCGTGTTTTCAATGCTACGAGATCCTGATTACTGGGAAGACCCCCTGGCGTTCAAGCCTGAAAGGTAAAAGGACACACCCTGCTTACAATTTCGGAAATTTTCGTTTTCTTTACCCAAATATACGCGGACAACAAGGCGGTTCCGCATTATATTTACAGCAATGGTTCTCCACCTGTGTTTGTCCGATATTGAATCACCTTATTATTAAATGTTACCCTCAGCAACTGGTCCTCCCTTTACATGGAAGTGCAAGCAGGGGTCTGGGCCATAATGGTCTTTACTTTCAAGACCTGGAAGCGTCTTACTGTGCCTGGACATGATTTGCGATGCGCTGTGAGCGAGGTTCTGCCCTGCGTGAACCAGCAGCCTTATGAAAAAGAAACGGTTGCAGGCCACGCACTGTTTTTCTAAGTTAATTTGTATTTTGGTAGTGGCAGAACACTTGCGCAAATGAAGTTCTTCTCGAACTGGCAATACGCAACAACAGTAAAAAATCACCAAATGTAACGCGATCATGAAAGGTTGAGAGCCACTACATTAGAGTGAAAATGAGTAGGTCTGCAAAATTTTCAAAAACATTGTGAAAGCACCAATACGTTGTTTAGTTGTTAAATACAACAACAAGTTGCAATTATTTCCCCCCCACCTTCCGAAAATTTCAGCTGGTTGCGGCCGTGAAAAAAAGAGTCTTTTGCAACATGTGTCACCACCATTTTTCGTAATGTAGTGTTTTCAATCTTTGTGGAAATTTATGTTTTCTTTACATCTAGAATGAGGGACATGAATGCGATTGATCCTCTGATATTCCAGCCCTTCGGTGCAGGTCCACGCATCTGCATAGGGATGAGGTTCGCACTCATGGAAGTAAAGATGTTGATCTGTGATCTTCTTCTCAATTTCCGTATCGCACCTTCGGACGATACTCCTGTAAGTCTATGCGCATTGCATGAAACATTAGCATGGCAGTGGAAAATTGCAAACCATATTAATTTAACCTTTGAAAAGGTTTGTTTGTCAGTGGTTTGCTTCTGAATGAATAGTTCTGCGGACCAAAGATTCCACCGAGTGGCATAAATGCAATGAGTTCTTCATTTGTTTCATTAGTGATGGTACAAGGAACTAAAGACTTATTGCAGAAAGGCAGAACCGTCGCCAGAGAGTCTTCAATAGGGGGGCTTTACGTTTGTGCAGGGGGGCTTGACATATAAAATTTGACACAAACTTTTTATAGCGTTTCATATTACAGTTTTGGAGGTCTTGGAGCGTTGTTTGGGGGGATAAGCCCACCAAAGCCCCGGGTGGGCGACGGGACTGCAGAAAGGTCTATTGAACTCGCAAATGCGTCTGTTTATCAAGAATATCTTTTGAAACCGAAAATGAGCCTGAAAATACGAAAGCAGACTTTTATATCAATCCTTACGCCGGAGCTGCCATGCAACATCAACTGACAACTGGCAGGGAGTTATGCAGTGCTTGATAAGCTGGAGAGCTACTGAGTCGACTCTAAAATTTTGTGGTGATGTTTTCTGGTTTTTACGCGTGATGCTCTGGTACACCTTCCCGTGCACACCATCCAGACCAGTGATCGAGACACGGATATATTATTCTGGCATTTTAAACAGCTGCACTGATCCACTGACCACGGCATTTTCTTATAAACGTGCTGAAATGCTTTGTCCGCTCGCACCAGTTTGAGGTAGGTACTTGTAACACAAACAATCCCTAAAGCAAAAGTAGTGTGCGTGTGTTTTTTGCTGCGTTGATTGTGGTGTTCGCAAAGTATTCACGCACCATCGCAACCAAAAATAGCAAAAGTTTGGAGGTTTTGAAAAGATCAGACCTTAATCCCGGAAATATCGAATAACTTGTTTCCTGATGCAACGTACCTAACGAAGTTTCTTCTTCGCATTGCAATCCTGATTCCAAACTGTGTGAAAGCCTCGGGGATTCGTTCACGAGCATGTGGTTAGTTGCACGGTGGTTACCACGTGGTAAGTTAGATCAAAAACACATATTTAAGGTTCAGGCCAAGCTGAATTTCGAAAAGCGTTTGAACATGCTATGATAGATATTGTGCAGAGAAGATTGAGCCAGGGTCTGGACTGTCCGGATAATGGTTAACCAGAGTTTTTTCTTATCCGATATCCGGATATATTTCTGTCGGTTAACCGGATGAAAAAGTTACGTAACTGATGCATTTTAAGCTTATTCAGTATGTTTGGATGTTCTTTGTTTCCACATACACGGGCGACCTGAGTTCTACTAAAACCCCGTAATTGTTATTTTTACAGAAGAGTACTTTCACACTGTAAGGTGAAGTTTGCGTTGTGCTTCATAAGAAATGCTTCGCAGAGGCAGTAAATATTGAAGATACCATGATTTTCTTCAGATGCACTCGTACCGTCAGGGGCGCAAGGGGGGCACAATTCCCCGGGCGCCAATTCACTATGGGGGCGCTGAATCACTCTTAGGGACGCCGAATTATTGCTGGAGGCGCCAAAAAGTCCCAACAATGTCACAAGTGCTTTCTTCAATACAGTAAATTTGCCTTCGAAAGTACTCAGATTTGACCATAGGGGCGCCAAACTTCGACCATGGAGGCGCCGAATTTGTTTTTTGCTCCGGGCCCCATTTAACCTCGTTACGCCCCTGCGTACACTGCATGTGTGTATATTTACAATAAAACTATGGCATGATTCTACCAGTTAACACGCAAATCTCGTGAAATCAATGGTCTAGAAATTAAGGGCTGTTATCCGGTTAGCTAAAATACTAACATACGGATATATCCGTTATCGGGATAGTAACAATTATTGATATCTGAACTAACCCTAATTCAAACCCAGCTCACTCTCCGTCTTATGAAAACAAACAATCCTTTGCTGTCGCATGCTACGCTTCCGGGATATAATACGGGAGTGGATCATAGGCGTAGCCAGGGGGGAAAATTCCTCCCCCAAAATTTCTAGCATAACGTGTCCTTTCGAGGCGGTGTCCCAAGCCAAATATTGTTCCTCCAACAAAGTCAAAATATTTGGACCTTCCAAAGTTTTGTGTTGGCTACGCTGCTGGAGTGGCTTGATTTTGGAATCGCACCAGAGAGCAGATGTTACGTTTACAGTATAATATTTTTCGAATTTATGCTTTCCGTTCCTCTTTTTAAGTTACGTTGTTTTGCGAATTCCGATCGTGATCCGAGAACTTGGTATGCGTTGTTTTGAGAAATTTAAATTACGCAGTGGTTTCGAGAACTTGATGATGTCATGCGCGACTGCACAACCCAAGGACGCATGTCTGAACCTTGTTTGTTGTCTCGCAATTTGCAGAAACCACCTTTGGATGTCATTTTTCGATCGAGCATGTTGCCCAAAGTTGATGTTCTGCATCTCCGAGTGTCTCCTATGGAAGAATAAAAAATGATTGCCCAACAACGAACTTTTGTATGGGGAGGAAAAAACGTGTTTTCTTTAGTTACTGCGTGCGTATAATCCATCTTTATCTTTCAAAGTTCACCAATAACTGTACATCTTTCGTATATTCGGATTGCTGTAAATACAAAAACTTGCTGAAAGCTATTCGCTAAGCGCCACTGTGCTCACTGAATTTAACAGAATAAGGAATAAGCAATGCTTGACTCAGGAGCTAAACTGCACACTAAAGCAGCAATTGCAAATTCACTAGCTTAACTAAAAAATGGAAGTTTGCTTTGCTGTTTCAACACGGTTTTCATTGCACACTACTCTTTTTGTGTCTTGCACTGGCAGCTACAATCACATATTCCGGAATTCTGTACAAAGAGACAACTGCGAATTGCACTTTCGTATGTTCGAATTGACAATGAGCGTTTTTCCGACATTAATTCAACAGTTTTCGTATTTTACTGTGAAAAATTTTACGTCTTTTCCGAATTACAGTCCAGTAAATTTTCTGTGTCTTCTTATTCCAACGTTTGCTTTGCATCTTGTACTCATATGCTAGACCAGGGGTGACGAACATGCGGCCCGCAAAAGAATTTCGTGCGGCCCGCGAAGAATTCAGGTGAGACCAGCAGTCTTCAACTTTCGCATTCAGGCGAGACGAGCAGTCTTGAACTAACAGGTTTCATGGTATGACTAAAAAGTTGTGCGACCCGATTACTCAGCGGTAACTGACAAAGTGGCCCACGATAGCAAACAGGTTCGTCACCCCTGTGCTAGGCCGAAGCTGCATGGAGGCAAAGGAGGCACTTGCCTCGGTAAACTTTCTGAAACCTGCCACAAAACATTTTGTAATGTGAATTCTATAAATATTTTTGGCGTGGCTATTTTAAGGAGATCAGCACTACAGTTACCCTGTGTTGTAACCACCTTTCAATCCACATAACTGGACACGTCATTGTCAAACCTTTGCGCTGCAGACCGGCAACTTGATTACTGTAGGTCACTCATTGTCAGTACAATCAATTTAGTATGATTTAACCGTCAAGGCGGTATCAAGCGAAATTTCTTACCTATCATTGTCAGTTATTTTGCTTCTCAGAGTAAAGGAATAAATTTTTGCGACTAGTTTATTGATGTGTGTTGTGTAAGTTAAAGACTTTTGATTAGATGTCAGATACCCACAACAAGATATAGTACGGGAATAAGTATAACCACTCAAAAATATTGGACTTAAATCTTGGACCTCAATTACTTTTCTTTTTCTACCCCAACCCCAACCCGACACACCAAATCACCAAACCCTAAGTCCTAATCATGAATTTTCTTAGCGTATTTGATATGTAGAACATTACTCTGTACATGCGCACATGGCAAGAAGTCAGATATTTCGCTTGACACCGGGATAAAACAATCGGAAATTCGGAAGTTTAGTAAGACAAAGAGATCAAAGTTGGCCCAGTCCAGAAAAGTGAGCCAAGTTGGCCCAGTCCAGACAGCAGCGTGCTGCGGGCGTCAGCAATCAGAAGTCATTAGAGGTAATTAAGCTAGTCTGCAGTTCACTGAGTTAATTGCTGCAGAATTATTGACAGAAGATGGCTCAAAAACGAAACACATTATTTGATTTTGGTTTAACAGCCAAGGCTTTCAAATCTCTTGACAGAACTGAACCAGTGGGTACGACGAGTTCAAATAATCCGAATTCAGTAGCCACTGGAGCAATAGGCTACGCCAGTTCTTCTGGAACTGGTAGTAAATCTGTACACTATGTCTAGTGGCATTGTATTTGGTGTGCGTTGTTTGTGATATTACATTTGACGTTATATTTATGTTTCCAATCCAACGTTTTGGTGAAGTTTGTTAACATAAAATGCAGGTTTTTTTAAGGAAAATGTTAGGTACCCGGTATGGACCTGTACGGAGCCGATTTCTCTGATTCTAGCGACCCGACGATAATTTTCTCTGATTCTGGGGACCAGGTTTTCAATTCTAGGGACCCGAATTGGGTCCTTTAAAAAAACTGATAATATGCGTATTCTTCTACACGCACTCCCTTATTTTATGTGTCATTGCACTGAATATAAACTATCAGCGCCCCAAGTTAGGATATTGGATGAACATACACTCATCGCTACGAGACAGGAGTTCGTAACTGCAAAAATATCAGGCTGCGCATTAAAACAGGGGAGCAAAACGCACTCATCACTGCGTCAGAGCAATTTACAACTGCAAAATGAGGCTGCGCTTATGTCGTGTTGAATACGAGCAGTGGAGCATAGAAAGTGTGCGGCTGGACTGGCTGGAGTACACGAATCTTGCTGAACTACACAAGAATTGAGAATGCGCATAAAGTACGCAAGAAAACTTTTGTTTTTTTGTGTATAGAAGTCCAGCAAACTTTTAGTTTTCCTTTTTCCCTGCTGAAACATTATCAAATGTCTTAATGCTTCTATGTTAACAACTGCTGTTTTTGAGCTCGTGCAACAGTTCAATCATGCTACAGAAACTGGTAATGTAGCCAATGCGGTCAGCGCATGCGCTGATCAGCCAAAGCAGACAAAATAAAGAAAACTGTTTTGGATAAAGTGAACTATCGCGGAACACAATCTTAAACATGCGTAGTGGACACATGGTCTGCAAAAAGTGGTTAGATGGTTTCTAGATGCAGACGATAACCCAGATTCCCACAAAAACCTTATTACTGTATTACTTTTTGGCCCATTTGCAATGTTCCTTAAAATTTGCATGCAAATTCATTCCGTGGCATTTGCATTAAGTCGACAAATTAACAATCAAAAAGTATGCCAAAACAACTAATACCCTTTGCGCGGGTACTAAAGTTTTTGTAAAATATCAAGCTCAAGGGGGCGTTTAACCCCAACCCTCTTTGTGTACGCCCTTGTCTGTGTCTGTAGATAATCCAGAGACATTGCCCATTTTTCTTATTCATTCCCTGCGGCCTTAATGCTGAGGGTTTCTAACAGTAATGTAACCATGAAATTTGTACAATTACATTATTTTTTATCACCAAATATTGTGGGGGACAAACGATATTGTGTCCCCCCTGCGAAAAAGTTTGGGGAAACATGTCCCCTCGTCCCCTCCATAAACTCGGTCCCTGTCTGTGTGTGTCGCACACTTCTGCCAAAAATTTTCTTCTCTCCATCACATCTTGCTGATATGTCTACAAGGCTTGAGTATGGTTCACTTATGTAAATGTTTGCTGTGTTTTATCTGGTGAGTGATTATGATGATGTGCAGTGTTCGGTTGTAGTGCTGGGTAGACGTTTGTTGGTTTCGTTATCCACCTACATAGAGGTACATTGATTGAAGTTATAGTGGAAGAATGTGAATAACGTAAACTTCAGAACTTCGGGTTAAAGCTTGGTTTGAAATCTCAGTTTAGCCATGGTGGTCCATGAACCAATAAGCTTATATAGCAGCAGTATATATTCAACATTAATTAGATTGTTTTCCTGTATGTAGCTTTGCCAAAATCACCTATAGAACAATGTACGGCAGAACTTACGAAACTGTAACGCAGTACTTGAAACAATCACGGTTAGATGTGCTCCCGATGATCACAGCATAGTAGTCCACGCAGAGTGAATTTGGACGGTTTCCGGAAGCAAACATGCACAAGACAAGTAAATAACAGAAGAGTGAATAATTTGCTAGATCTGCAGGCGCAAGTCGAAAAGGGTTGTTTTTACCCTGTGCACGTCTACAATCGCCTTTAGATGGTGATATTCGACTTTTGGTCTAACTGCAACTCCTGCTGTACTGTATTTTCGTGGTACGTATCATCACCGGAATAAAGGTTTTTGTTATTTCTAAAAACCTTTTTTGTCGTATCATCGTTGGAATGCAAGCAAGGATTGTCTACACCGAGTTTTCAGAAATACATTGAAGTTCTTTGGAGTAATCTGATTGAGAACCAGTGCGGAATGGTTTGGTCAGCACTTTGTCATGTCGGTGCATAGGTGTAGGAGGAGATAGTTTTTTGGTGGTGCAAAGGATATTTTACCTGCATTTCCGAAAATGTACCCGAAAAACTTCTATGCGACAAATTTTCTCCCTGCAAATTTTCTGTAGCTATTGGCTCATTATATTTCCTTCTACCATGTTGCCATACATTCTAAAATAGAAAATGTAAAGCTTTAAATTTTTTTCTTCAAAACCCAACTCAAACAAGTATGCTATAGGCTGTGCAAGAACATCATCAGAAGGCAGCTGGCTCAGTAGGATATTCTTAAACATCTGCCACACCGTTCTGGGGTTTTCCATTCACATTCCAGGTGTTGCTGTCAGCAAGGAACCTCACACCAAATTGAAACTGAAGCAGACCTGAAGCGGCTCCTCTTTAGAGATATCTCCGATGTATGTGACATGTATCATATTATTTATATCATGACTATGCTGTGAGTCTCACAACATTGTCTGTTCAACTTCACAAGCATGCAACATGCAAAATATTATGCCAAAATGTGTTTATCCCAACGCAGCAGCTAAAAGTAAAAACAAAGTTTGCAATTTATAAAATGCACAAACAAATGCCTTCCTTTGCCAAAGCTTCCCTTTACGTCCAGCATGCGCCACAGTTTTTTGTTCCAACTGACGCCACACGTTCGGGTTGCCTGTAAAAGGCGGAGTTCCGTAAATAGCGGAGCTTGGTTGCGGAGGTTTGATGACGTAACCGGAGTGGAAAAAAGTTGCGTTGCAAAATCAAAAAAAGAAAAATAGTTAAGGAAAAATTTTGTATCTTTGCAACTTAATATGCGTTTCCCCCAAAAATGGAATACATGGAAGTTTGCGATGTTTAAAAATTTTATACATTCACAACTGTTGAAACCTATTTTTTGTCCCCGAACCGTTGTGAAACTCAGATAACCAAAAATAATAAAACTTTAAAATTGACTTTTTTTACCGTAGTGTAATATCACCTTTTGCCGCAAAATTATTTTTGCTACCGTTTACTTCTCATTGCTAAACGAAAAATATCGGTTTTAACGACTCCGGTTACGTCATCAAACCTCGCAACCAAGCTCCGCTAT
>JGI24159J19872_10002027_pt1 | contig 23490 bp, 12 predicted proteins | sample Ectturendosymbi4_FD_19872 | JGI IMG/M metagenome (IMG submission 19872) | reverse complement strand
GATCAAATAGGCATAATGAAAAGAAAACAGAAAACGAATGAACGCAGAACATGGTGAAGAAAATGTACAGGTGAAAGCGCATGCCTATGTACATAGGATAAAATTAATGTGGATAAAAATTAATGTGGATCCTCTTTCTAGTTGCGGCGTGGGTTTCGTTAAAACCTTTTTGCCAAAACAAACCAGCAGTCAACCTAAATTGTACTGGGTTAAATTACTCAAAACGTGCAAATTTTCTGCTGCAGTTGGCCTGCTTGCTGTGTGGACGTAGGATACGACGCAAAAACCCATACCTGCTGCGGTTCGACGGTTTATGCAAACCCACCAGGGGTTACCGGCGCTCAGTGCTGCGGGAATTTCCCTTTCAATCGGCAAACACAGCTCTGCTGTGATGGTTTCAATGTCACCATTCCGGCAGGTGAATAACTTCATGACTGCAAGCGCAGTCGTATAGATCCTTTCCACCAGTTTGAAAAGTAACAGAAGTATTGCAGTGCGATGTGGAGTCATACTTGTTTGGTAGTCGTCGGGCAGGGAGAGAAATTGCCTTCACGCATTAGAAAAATTGGGCAAAACTCGGTAATATTGTGCAGGAATTGCTACTCTAGCAAATTTTGGCAAAAAATCTGACAAATACTTTGAGAAATTTGTAAATGGTTTCAAAAAGTTTTTTAAATTTTGATTTCGAGAATCATCGTTGAGAATCAACCAAAACTTTTTTTGAAATTTTTTATAATCATTCTAAATTTTCACGGGGAACAAAAAACAAAGCATTGGATAAAAACTTTTACGACAGTTGGAAAAAAGTTACGCGAAATTACTTTTCCTTCCCGAATGATTCTGCTCTCCTATAACGATGCCTGGTGTATCAAAGTATGTTGTGTAATAAGTAAGAAATCTGCAGCATGATATATAAATACGAGTTTCTTTCCACGCAAAGTAAGCATTTGTTCAGTGTTTTGTTTTCTATAAACTTCTTATAGTTTGTTCTAAATTTTTTAATGGAAAGTATTGATACATTGCATTATTCAAACCACAAATTATCTGCTATAAAGTGGAAAACCAACTTAATCGCGTAATGACCGTCTTTGTGCATATTTCGTGTTTGCCCACGACACCTTGTTGGTAGATTTTTATTCAGTGGGTTGCACAAGACAAGCTCTATTCTGTAATACGGCTGAGTTTTTTACCATTTTTGACATCACCAAAGGAGATAAAACCCACATGGATTCAATTCCGGATTTTTACAGGAGTCACCAGGAACAGAGCACAGTGTTGCGGAGTGGAAGTAATCAACAGCGACACCCAGCTATGCTGCCTTGGAGTAATTTTTAATAAAACCAATCATTTCCGCAGCAAATGTTGCGGTGATGTTGTCTATGAAAACGACCAACAAATTTGCTGCGATGCCCAGGTACCAATTATATTGCTTGCTCTGACGTCTAGGCGCACGAAAAGAGGCAGCATCCAGCTTCAAAAGAATAATCGTCACTCAGACATCAGATACACGAAGCTTGCTGTATAAGTGTTTCACAACAAAACAAGTTGTAGAATAGAATTATTTTTATATATATAAGAAGAAAATGCAGTGTAGCACAAGCTTTTTAAAGCACTCAGAAGGTTCCAAGACATTATTATATTAAAAAAATTATACAACAGTAAGCTGCTATATCAGAAAAAAGTGTGTACATAGACACATTGTTTTCCAATCGATCGGCAAGATTTTAATATATTTACAGAAATCAGTTGCAAAAAATTAACTTGTTTTGTTACGACATTGTCAAATTTTTCGAAATTAGCAGATCAATAAAACACAATGAAAAAATCGGAATTTTGATTCAAAAACTACACGAATAATTTCAATGTGATTTTGCAGCCAACTGTTTCATTTGACAGGCAAGTCTGTCAGCATAAAAGATTCTTTTCAAGCTTTTTATATCTTCAAACTTATATGACAGCTGACAGTAGAATTTTGCAGAAAAAACTCTGTGGTAATCCGATGCGTTTTTTCACTTCCNCAACGTGTGCCAAACTGACAATACTGATTTGCAACAAAACATATAATAAATGTTTTTATAGACTTGGAATTTGAAAGGCGATGAAAGAAAAAGTATCACGAAAATAAAAAGATTTCATAGAAAAATGATTCAAAAATAAATATATTTTAGAATGTTTTAGTAAATTTAATTGACATTTGCTTTCGTATCTTACTCCTACGCACAACGTCTATAAACATTCGACTATTTTAGGGTTCCGTGGTTAAAAAGCACCGTTAAGATCTTTGCATGTAAGAACTACGCATAAAATCTTAATTGTGCATCAGCCGAAGTATCGAAATGTTCTGAAAGCAGATAATAAATGACGTTCAAGTGTTACAGAGTTTTGAGTCACGCTTTTAGAATGAAAAATTTTTTCGGTTCAAACCCGTCTCGACAAACTCTACCTAATGATATACTACCCTCAGAAAAGTTTCCTAGCACCAGGTAAGGAGTAAAACACGCGTTTTGGCTATGGAAATAAATCAGCCACTTGTTTCCTCATCTTTTTGTACCAGCTCTTGTTCTGATAGGTACTTCGTACCTCTTTTTGCGTCAGTTTCAGCTTATGGTTTCTTTACTTGTGTTCGTGTGGTTTACTAGTCAGCAAAGCTTGATCTTGGAACGATAAGTTCTAATACAAAAAATCCCTATTATTTTGAAGTTTTCACCCACATACACGTTTACATACAGATTAGAAAATATAAATAAAAAAGGATCACCTGTGTTTTCGACATTTCTTTAGTGGTAATCCACATTTAGATGCTATACAACTCACCAACCTAGAGCAGAACCTCGGTAAATTCATTCATTGTGCAGTTCACCTGAGAGATTCCAACCTAAATGTTTTAATATGCGTTTTACTCCATACAGCTACCCAAGGTTACTTTCCAGCTTGAACGATTTTGTACGAAGGTCATCTTACCGCCGTTTTCCTTTTCTGAAAATAAGCATTTGTACAAAATAAAACCTAGTCTTTGATGGGTATTTTGGCAGCAAACTCGCAAAACCTTCTTTGGTATTTTGAAATAGTCGCACTAACCTTAGATGCTTGCTCAACGCTGACGAACCTCGCCCAAAGCCTTCTTAAGCTTAAAACTTAGTAGGTTTTGCGTGTGTGTTTTCGTAAGTGAGGGACATTCCTTTGCCAACAGTTAAATTCACTTTTCTCAGGACGGCAGTCAGCCAATGTTGTACAAATTGAAATTTGGGGCAGACAATTCCAAGTGCTGCGGCACGCAGATGTACAATGCAAGTACGGACTTCTGTTGCGAGGGAGCAGTGAGAACGAAGTCATTCGCACAAGCAGGCTGTTGCGCTGGAATAGCATACGATAGAGAGAAAAGAATTTGCTGCGATCAGCAGCTTCAAAATGTGAGTACTGCAAGTTTCCATGCAACTTATTATGGATTGCAACGAAAGTACAATGGCCTGCAAAAAGCAAAGAACAGTTAGAAACTCCTTGCGAGTGTATGTGATTTTCATTAGTGTTTAAACGGTTAACTCGTTCTAGTGCTTGAGTGAGAAGTAACTACCTTTCCTCTTCTAGAAAAAAAATTCTTGCTGCTTTCAGGTACTTTATTGACGTCCATGAAAGTTTAATCAAGAAAAGGTTTTGGGTCTAACAACAGATAAACAGCTTGAAAAATTAGACTAAAATCGTCAATCACATGCGTTGTTAGTTAGAACAACCTTTAATTGTTGAGAACTCACTTCTCACCATGTGTCCGTACTATTCCGACAGGAATATATTGTGAACATTGACGGCATCAAATGTAGAGAATAAATTTTTTTCATTTGCTAGTCTTTAAAGCTCTCAGAAGAGCGCATAGAAAACAATTTCAATTCTAGTCAAGCACGCCTAGAAGACAATTATTGTTTTTGTGAACAAAACTTCATGCAGTGTTATTGTTTCAACTCCTTTATGTTTTGCTGGAATGATATATATCTAACAACAGCGGTTGCATAAATTCCGTCCCTAAACTGCTTTTTACTTAGCAATACTTTAGGCTTGCTCAATGTTACAGAACCCTACTTTCAATCGAAAGTATAGAATAACGCCACTGGCGNTTGATTGTTTCCAATACNGTCGTGTGTGCAGACCCTTCTGCTGCAAGGCAAGAGTCNCACCTAAAGCTGCGGCCTGTAAAGAATTGTTGCCCATTAANNAATACCAAATTTTTAAACAACTCTGAAAATGATGGCAACACAACTGCTATTTTTNTCTAAGCCGTTACAGACAAGATTCTTAAGCGTTTACCCCACATTGAAACCCGAAAAACTGAAAAAAGCATATATTTCACAATGATGTTCTGANTATTTTGACTACATTCGCCAACAAATTATGATCGGGAATTTTGCATACCTACAGTTGGCGTTTTTGCTCAAGAAAAGCTTTTCTCAACCTTTCATGATCCGTGCACCCCCTAACAAGACCCTCAACACATGTGACCTCTACCCTGTAGCAGTGATAATTCTTCCGTCTCCCGTGCAGTCATAGACCTCCGGATGAGAAACTACGCTCAAGCGAAAGCTACTGCAATTGTTGCTACGAAACGTGGGCACACAACCAGTGAAACTTGCCAGTGCTTTTAAAAAATTTTGAGTGCAAAAATCGCGTTTTTACGCAACTGAAAAAACTAAATAATTTATATAAATCGGGTTTGATTTTAACTAGCATCGCAAGCAAAAAATGTTGTTACAACACGGAAAGGCGTTCATTATAAAAGAATATGTTGGTTTTGATCTTTGATCAATTGATTTTTTGTTTCAGATCGGAGGTAATGTACCGTGGAGAGATGCCAAATGTTGTGGTAGCAAGTGTTTCTACAAAGGACCTCAACGATGCTGCAACGACCGAATATACGTTGGCAACCAAAGATCAAATAAAACATGCGAAACGTTTTGAAATGTTTATCATAGAGAAATGTATAAGACATTGCACGTTTCCACTATGTAACAAAAAAATAAAAAAGATAATTTAATCATGCTTCCCCAGGAAGTCCATGATGTCTAACAAGAGAAAGGCACATCGAATTCTGTCTTTGAGTAAATTCTTTTGAGAAATGATTCTTCTATGTGTTTGTTCCTAAGGGAAACGATTAAACAGCAAATACCGTACCCTGTGTCATTGATGAAGACAATTGACTTTTTTCATTAATCGTAGTTTTTAGTTTTTTATTGTCAAGTCAAAAAACGTGGGAATGCGAATAATTCTTTTCCTTGTGGTTTTGCAAATTCAGAGCAAATCTAGCCAGGATGGATTCATTACGCTGAAGCAATTATCCATTTTCCACTAATGAAAAGGCCAGTATTTAATAATAGCTGAATTCCTATATTTACAGAACATACTAGAGTAAATACTTTATTCAGAAGCAGACGTTCAAGATGTAAACTTTATACACACGCAAAAAATATACTATGTATATATTATGTATGCAAATCCACACATAATACGTTTGGAAAACCATTCTTGTTGAAACGCTTTCCACAAATGGTATTTTCTGTGGCGGCAGAAAGTTCTCGTGACCGTTAATGCAAAATAGTCACGCTAAAAGCTGCTCAGAGGTCAGCAGCTGGTGGAATCACATTTCGTTTGCCAACACACAAAATCTGCCAACGTGAGAAAAAGACTTCCGAGCGTTATTTGTCTAACGCAGGAGTTCTTAACCTGGGTCTGTGAATTCCGTAAGGGTCCATAAATCTTTTCAGGGGGTCCGTAAACCAAATCACGGAGATCCGCTAGATTTTTCCGCCCATTTGGGCCATTTATCAGCTTAATCCCACCATAATTGTAGCGCGTGAGAGATTCGAGCACAAACATCTGTGAGTGCTCCAAGTGGCAACGTGCTGATAAGAAAGCTCGCTCACATTTTATGACGTTCATGCTTGAATCTGTCACCATTTCGTGTTCGCCCTGACGAAGATAGTTGTACCTAACTATCGAAACGTTAGCCAGTTTTTTAGCCTGTTTTTATGTTTGACCGCCAGCAGTAGAGCCTGATTAAAGTATTGCTACTGAAGTCCCGACTTCTTCGAAACAGAAAGATTTAGTCTGACACGTTCATGTTGCAAGATGACTGACCGTTTTTATTTGATATTGGTGAAGGCAGTTGGGTTCAGGCCGACCGAAGCCTGAAATGTGCTTCTTGCCAGGGTAATTGAGGTGCTCACGCTAAGAAGCGACCAAATCCAATTTCTCAATAATCGAAAAAACGTTGACAAAACGAAGGGGTATGCAACGGTTTTGGGTACAGCGAAAGGGGTCCGCAGACACAAAAAAATTGAGAACCCCTGGCCTGAGGAAAGTCGTTCCTGTTCGCTTCCTTTTCAGTCGGATTTTAATCGCGTACCGTCATTCCGCTTAAAGCCCAACGTATCACCTCATGCTAGGCTGCACATGGTAAATGAAGCTGCGCAAACTTACGTTACATATGAATTGCAGCATCGTTGATATCGACAGTTGTGTACAAGATTGTTCTGTGTGCCATTTCATGGATGCGATGCCTGTAATTTTCAGCATTTTGATGCGAATAACCTCTAATGAAGCTAAACTTTATAACCAAGTTCCTTCCCGTCACTTTGTACGGTTGATAGAGCTGTTGTAAAAGACAGATCAATTTATAGTTCGACACGAACTCATTGCTTTGAGTATGTAAAAACCGGAAACCAGAAACGATGTGCACAAACGATGACTACTTCGACGTTCGTGCTGAATCAGTTCCTTTTACTTCACTACAATCTGTGTCTGAACACCTCCGCGGTCTTGCTGCGGATTCAGTAAAGCATACGAAGCCAGTCAGAACAACCTAGACGGCACATAAAAACTATTTTTATGGCATACTGTTTAACCAGCTGAGGGAAAACATGTAGAACTACTGGCAGTGTATAAAATATAAGCAAACTTTTATCACATCAGGACTTCTAGTAAGACAACAACACATACATCAATTAATCCAGTACACGCGCTGTGCTCGTTTATTGTAATTTTTTACTCCATGTGTTGAACGTAGACTGCATTCATCAAACTTTCGCTAGTCCCACCCGATGCCTGCCAATCACAGCAGCATGAGCTTCCTGGTATATTTTGAAAAACGAAAATCATAGTTTCGCATTTCTTAACATTTTCAAAGATGTTAAAAACTACTTTAATGATTTCTACAAAGGCACATGAGGTACATAACTCTGGTTTTAGAAGAGCTGCATCAAAAATCGTTTGTCAGCTAAGAAGAGCGACAATGGACTTAAGCTAAAAGGTTTGAAATGGACATATGATGCACTTGGCAAACCTCCAAATCAAAGTATGTGTGAATGCAATTTAAGAGGAAACAAGGAATGGCCGTATACTTGGTTGGTTCTGGACAAAGGAAGATCGATCGTGCGAGATATCATTTAAATCTATGACAAAAATAACTGCTGAAAATCGATACCAAACATTTTGAATGTACAACGAGACCTGGATGTAAAACAAGATCGAAACAGCTTTTTTCAGTGCAGAACTCGGATCTCCATGAGAAATAATTGTTTTAATTCTACATTATTCAGTTATTTACATCGATTGACAAACACCAGAGCATTGCAGTACTGACATCTAAACAGATTGCTGTTCGTCATTTCCAATACGAAGAATATCGCTTGCATGGAAAAAATGAAAAAGAAGAGGCAAATAAAATTACATCAATCTTTGCTCACAAGCAACGTTTGTCCATCTACATGAAATCCCTGAAGGACACATCTATATTAATATGCGCATTGCTTAAAAACACAATAAATAGCAACACTCACGTCAATTACCTTCAGACAACGCATCGTAATTTCAACTCGTCTCCGTTTCAGGAATTTTCTCACCTATCATCTTTCATTACAAGCAAGGCAGGCACATTAAGGATAATTATCTCTGTCAATTAATTTCTTTCCAAAACTCTTGTTCGCACCCTCAAAATGTATTTCGAGATACACTATGCGCAGCTGTGTAAAGTAAAGCCATTTACATCGTTAATATTTTGGCCANTTATGAAATAAGTCGATGCGTATCGTCAAAACTAGCTGACGTAAACCACCTTAGCTGAATGCGTATGGAAATTTATGCCAGTAAATGTCAATAAGTGCTGACCTCTCTGAGTAAAACCCGGATAACGTTTATTATCATCTACTCAGCTATTCTATTTTGTCACACAATCTAGATTTTGTTTTAAGCTTTCTGCCTGAAGTCAGTTTCACCGGCAATTCAAGCAAACCTGTAAAACTTCGCCACAAATGGCATATCGCTGAAGGGTTACAAGATGTCATTAGCCGCAGCTGTAACTTCTCTGTGTGCTCCACCCCTGCGACCACAAAGGTCAAAGCTGAGATAATGTGAAGATACAGCATGTAACAAAATAACTTTCGAATTTCTCCAACACCGATTAACAGGAACTAAAAGAGATTTCAGGTAAGTTTCGAACTTTCAATGACTTTCAAAGTGTTGGGAATTCGGAATTATTAGATCACTGCCTAACGCTTACCTCGGCCCTCTAAGAAGCACAAGTGATTGCAAAATCCGAATGGTTTTCGAAGCCAGAGTTTTTTACTTGGTCTAAATTTAAAAAGCGGCAAGCAGCGCAGACGGTAAACATCCCAGATATTGATCCATTGAAAGTGACATGTAGATGCGTTGATCGTTGACTGACATCTACATGTGCAGCCCTGGACTTGCACCTCAAACCATTGACAGATCATTTGCGCCTATATCTTGCTTGACAACAAATTTTTGATGATACAACACGATCTCCCTGCCCGTGACGTCGGTGGTTGATTCTAACTGGAGGCAATTTTCCAACCACCTTACCTGGCGAAAACTACTGTCTGGACTGTGTAAGAAACAAGCGATACCGTTAAGAGTAAGTTAATCTATTTGAACGATGTTTGCAATGATGTTGTTTGAAATAAAGGTACGCCCTGTGTTGCAACTTGCATTGTTTTTGACAAAAAGAGGGGACATGATTTGAATCTCAATTCAACAACTTAGTTAAAAACATGTAGGCTAAGAAAACAGCCCATGCTTTGGCAGTCAGCAAGCAGCACTTTTCCGTGAGCAAAAAATACGAGACTGTTTATTAATTAAAATTTTGAAAATAAAATATTTTATCAATTCTAACAAAGCGCATTTCTTAGGCAAAAGATACATTAACTGAATCATCTGTGAAATCAAAGTGAAATCAAAGTTTGAATCAAAGTTTTGATTTCACAGATGGTGTAAAAAGACTTTGATTGTAATCTTTAGGTGTGTGCGCCAGTTTGATTGATTGCACGATGAGATGCAGAACTCACACTGGTTGCAACTTAGTTTATTTCAAGTCTGTTCGGAAAGGTTTTTCATTAGACAGCTAAAATGCGAAATCAGTTCTGCAAACATTTGCGGTAAACCTCGGAGGACCTGGAGGAAACGATTTTGTCATACACTTTGAAAAGGGTTGACGCTTGAAATCTCGAAGTGCTTCACTCGTGAAGGAATGTAGTACCCAACGGCCCTTGCGGTTTTGCAAAATCAGATAAAAGTGTAATTAAAGCATAAACACCGAGGTCTACTGTAATAGTAAGCAGTGGCGCAAGTTTAAGCCAGGAGTAATAAGCTTTCTAGCACAAAGTTTGGAGAGTTAGAATGCACCTTGTCAGCTGTTGTACAGGATAGCCTTGGTCAGCTAAAGCCATTTAGTCAGCGTTTGTGCGAGCTTGTCAGTTAGCCAAGTTAAAATTGGCATTAGCGTTACGCAAGGGTTAAAAAATGGATAGGCCATTTTCACCTACCTACGTTTCGTTAAAAGGTTAGCGCTTTCTTTACAATAAGAGGCACAGATTTGGAAGCAGAAACAGTACATACTATTCAGTAAACGAACAGGCGTCCTGATTTTAAGAGACTTTTTTCAGACATCACATGAAACATATACTTCTCACAGCTTCAGAAAGTACTTTTGCCTCTCACCATGACCTGGGGGCTTGCTTGCTATATTTATAGAACGTTTTTACATAAATGAAATTGTACGACATTCAACTGGTTTGGTTCGTCCCAGTCATTTACCTTTAACTGAATTGTTTGCAGAGAGTGTTACCTGACATAAATTGGAGCGTGGTGTTTGGGATGTACACCACCAGCTGTATGTCAAATAATGGCCGACTTTTTGCATAATTGATAGTCAGTTGCAGGAAGATCAATGCAGTCCAAAAACAAAGTCAGAGTTAGACTTGTTTTCAACCTTAATTTTAAAGATGATGCATAATATTAATTTTCTTTTTAAGAAATGCAATTTCCAATTTAAACAGCCCCCAAAGCTGGCAACGCAAATGCCTGTCGCTCGTAACAAAAGCATTAATAAACGATGAACGTCCTTTCTTATATCACATTAGTATCAGGGTTTCATATACATGCGCTTTTAACAAACGCTGGCGCAAAACCCTTTGTGACCTATAAACATCGCTGTGAACTGAAGACCTGGAAAATGCAACGGGCGTTCATCTTCATTTTCATGAGTCTTTTGCGGGAGTGCGTGTCACAACAAAGTGGTGATGGATTTCCAGGTGAAAATGTTGCAAGTGCAAGTGGTGATGGATTTCTAGGTGAGAATATCGCAAATTTTTACAGTGTTTTTGGTTGTGTTGCGCTTAAGGCCCCATGTTGAATCTGCACCATAACCGAGTCGCATTCTTTATCTCGGCTCCGACGTGCTGAATTGCCCGATGGCAAACTGCGCGCTCATTCTTAGTTGGAATGTTTTGCTATGGGCGGAATTTTGGGGGTAATTTTTATTGTTTGTGTCGCACTGAGTGCAATAGTTAGTCCCCAAAAGTTTCTGGCATTCTACTAACAAAGTTTAGGCAGTGCGCCTTGTTAGACAAACGATGTAACACATAAAAAGTGTACAAATCGTCATTATTTGGTTAGTACTAAGAGCAAAAAAATGGTAAGAGAATGTATGGACGCTACAATATTATGAGAAAAGGGCGCTGCTTCAACAAACGGTTTAAAACAGAAATATATAAAAAAAACATAAACACTAGTTGTTGGGAAAAAAATAATTCTTTTGAATAAAAACACAAACAGAGATACAAATCGCATGCCTTATAACATAAGCCAAGAACGAAGCCACTTCACGAACTGGTTTACAAACAGGCATAATTAAATTTAAGTTTTACAATGTGGCAAGTCACTTTGCAAGCTTAAAAAATCAAATAGTTGGGCACCGGCAGAGCAGGACGTACTGTGGCAAAGGTGATTGTGAATCACCTACTGTTTGCTGAGGATGTATGTATGTGTAATCCCAGCCTCAGGCGTCTTCACCGTTTTTTGAATATTTGTTGTGATTGTCCTGCTGAACATAAAATTGGTTTTTAATTGCGACAAAACAGTCGGTGTAGTTTTCCCTCTAATTGATAACAGCTTGCAACACCAGTTGATTACCTGAAGGGCACAAGTGTGAAGTTCGGCAAACGAGCCAAATATCTTGGTGTATAACAATATGTCTCAATGAAAGGTGACAATGACACTAAGACCCAAGAGAAATGCCGTTATTGTGCAGCAAACGAGCTCAAAGACATATTTTCCCACTTCTCGACTGCAGTTGAAANCATGTGTTTCNTGCCTATATTGCACGCCAACGTATGCCAGTTAATTGTGGTGCAAGTACACCTAGTCCAGAGACGGATTCATGGAGGGGGAAATCGCCCCCTCTAAAACCTACGAATGTAACTTTGTTCAACATGATTTTGTACAATTCGGAAAACAGCATTCGCGATACAAGGTTCAATTTACCGTCACTTTTTTTATCTCTCTTGCAGTAGTGAACCGCCCCGCCCCCCAGTGGCGTAGCCAGCCGAAATTTTTGGGGGAGCAACCAAAATTTTCGACTTTAGGCAAAAAACATTATCTTGTTTTGGACATTTACCTCAAAGCACGAAATGACCAGATATGCTAAAAATTGGGGGGAGTTCTGGCCTCCTGACCACTGGCTACGCCTATGCCCCCCAACCTTACTGACTGGATCCATCCCTGACCTCGTCTAGCATTGAAACACCTTCGTGTTGCCTATACCAATGCCTATCGAATTTTGCATTACATCCCAGAGAATGAAAGCGTTCGCCCTTATGAAGTTATTATTTTGTCATGACATTTGATGCTTTGATTATAAATAATTTTTATGCCTTTATTCAACGATACGCATTTTCATCCAGCTTTTTCACCCGCTGACTTCAACTTTCTGATGCCTTTTACGTATCTTCATTTCTGTGTGCAATCTAAAGCTTGTGCATGACGATAACCGAATGTGATAGATGTTGTTCGTGCTTTATTTCAGCTTCGTTCCGCTTCAGTATTGACTGCGTGCACTAACTATCACCTACCTGTGATGCGTTGTGCCTAAGTATTTTGTACCCTTGTGTGTTCTTTTGACTTCCCCTGGGACATGAACCACTTGGCTGAGCCAAACACGTAAATTAAGTTAAACTGAGTTACAATTCTTCTACTAATTGCTGGACCAGTACTTTTTATTTATTGCTGGAATGTGGATATGTGCAAGTCCGAATCATCGCAAATTTTGAAAACAAGGCACGATGGGCAGATTCCGCGACACTGAGAGGTACCCTGCTACCTCAGCTTTACAGAAACGTTTTAAATGTACTGAAGCAAGAGAAAAACTTCAAAAACTGGTTTCTCCAGAGAAACGCCTAAAAAATAAACATTACTACTTAACCGTCCAAGCAGGGCGGCTCGCAGTTCTTAGCTGAGCACGCCACACAGGCCGAAAACACGTTTGCTTGGCTCATCACCGCGTTGCTTGAGGCTAGCCGTTACGTGATTGGCGCCAATTGTGCTTTTCGGCTTTGATGAGACCAGTAGCATCATCGCTACAACTTGTATTACAATTCGCACGTTTCCCTAAATCTTCCTTTCGTTATTCATCATTTCAACCGAAAGCTTTTCTGTCAGTTTTCGGGACTGAAGATGCGTAAATTGCGTGAAATCGATTTCCTATTTTAAAAAATTTTCTAATTGATTCGACTGCGCCGCCTCTGTGCAGACTTATTGCTGGAATGTGAGTTTGTGTAAGTCAGAATCATCACAAAGTTATGAAAACAAAGCGCCACAAACAAATTTCCCAAAAGCTCACAGCAAACATAGAGCTTCCAATTCTCTTATTTTCAATTAGTAAATTCTGATTTCGTTGATGTGCAGAAAATAGTTTTCATTTTTTAGTTTCCAGTGTTGAACCCACGCCAGAGCCAGGTGCAACATATCACGTCGGATTTTCCGAGTGTCTTCAAATGAACAGCAACGGCACAGCTGACCTTGTCGTATACGACCAATGCACATCGTTTTGTTGCGGTAAGATGATCGCAGTGTCAGGACAGAGCACTTTTTCCAGAGCGCGTATTCTACATTTTGCCGATAGTATAGACCCTGGAGAAGAATAATTTATTACCAAGAATAATTACAAGATGTTGTATGCGTTTTACCGAAACGTCGCCCAGTAAAAACAGTCATTTTACTAAAAGCTGTTTCTTACCTACAGTATTAGAAACGCTTGTTACTTTTTCAGGAGGAAAAGTCATAGATAATTCAACAGGTGTTAAGTGCTGTGGATCGGAACTTAATGGAAGTCCTTATCACCCCAGGTTCGCGTTCAGTAAGCTGCAAAACAAATGAAAATCATTTGACTGCGCAAAAGTACGTCGAGAAAAAGCACAGACCTTTAACTGTTTTTTCAGATACGAAACTTGCTGCCAGTGGTGGACCGGCCACGGCAAAGGTCATCGGAAAAGCAGTATGCGGGGCAGTGTGGGTTGCTGTGGGGCCGAAAAAGTAAGATGGGGGGCGAACAGCTGTTGCTATGGATATCCTGATCCCCCGCAGGTTTTCAACCATAACCGGGACTTGTGTTGCAACGCCCATCGTGTAAGTTTTGCAGTTCGGGAGAACAACTGTTGAGTAAAGTTTATAGTTTGAAGCTCTAAACATCGCATAGCGTATAAAGCTATCATTCCATTGCTTCACGAAAAATGTGACGCATATATCTTTCGCTGTGAAAATTTCGATCAAAATCGTTGGGAAATTATTTGGATTTTTATGTTCTTTAACGTAATGAAGCTTCCTACAAATTTACTACGATATAAGAAGCAAAAACACCAAAACCAATGATTTAAACAATTTGATAACGAAAGCAGTTGTTCACTGAAACGTCGAATATTATATCGTTTTGCGTTGTATGTTCTGTTACGACTTCAGATGGTTTCCAAAATTAATTCTATTCTAAAGTTATACTGTTTCTTTATGAAAAGATCAATTCTTACAATTACAACTGATTTGCATAAAAATGAAAGCGTTTGTATAAAGTCAATAGTGTAATTGAGATTACAAACTTTTGAACGGCGCTGCAAAATATTGGCATAGGTCAGAGCCAAAACGAAATCAGTGAAAGATTCTGCCTGCTGCGGAGACACAGCTGCGTACGACAAACGTTTGGAGGCTTGTCCATGCAACAATGGTGAAGTGCTTGCAGCGCCGTCGTCCGAAGCCGCATGCTGTGAAACGGTCGACGGGTTTAAAACTCCTTACAAGATCAAAACGCAGTTTTGTTGTAATGGAAATGTGCGTGACACAGATTTTCCTGCTGTTGATTATCGAATCGAGAGAAAATGCTAATCTTACTTTGCTTCACATAGATAAGGCGCTGCTTGAGAATATGAGTGATCGCAATCTCTGAGTGACCTCGTAGTTTTCAACACGTTTTCATTCTCCACCCATCGGATCTGCTTTGCAATTAAAAAATAGAAGTAGTGAGTGTGGAAAAACGACGCAGCAGGCTTTTGAAAACAAAATAACAGTTTTGCAAATAGAAGTAAACTAGCACTTTCCTCCAAATACATATCATGTTTAATTCTTGTTAGAAATTAACGCAACGTGCTCTCTAATCTTGTATCAATATAAGAGTGATAGCAGGTAAATGCATCCCAAGTTCAATAGCCCAGTCTATTTTTACGTAATTTCAATAGACAAATCAAGAAATCCAATCAGGAGCTTTTTTAGGTTGGCAGTAACAAAACTCAATTTTGCTGCGGAGAGAACGGCATCGGAAAGTATGGCGAACAAGTTTGTTGCGGAAGTAAACTGTTTCCAGTAAACCCTCCGAACAAAAGCAAGACCAAGTGCTGCAATGGTAACGCATATGACCCTAAGGTCAATGTATGCTGCAACGTGAGTACAAAATTTTTTGTTGTTAACGGTGTAGGAAACTCTGCTTAATCATTGGTCTAATCGGACTGCGAAACAGTTTTCAATACATCACGGCAATAGCGTTCTATTCGACTCTCATATAGTCAGGGGTGGGTATTAGAATTTAGGGGCCAGAGGCAAACTCCCAGAAAGGTTCCGCAATACCACACATTAAAGTTGTTGAGGGCCCCTTTGGCACATTTGCACATAATGTTGCTTTATTTTGAAAAATATATGACTTGCTTCAAAGCTTGTTAGATATGGCTCTAGAGTGGTTCATAAGCTTTCTAAGAAAACAAGTGCGAAACTCTCAAAAGGAGGGCCCCATAAGGCATCTTTGAAAAGGTGGAGCAGAGGCGACCGCCTCGTTCTCTTCCCTTAATATGCACCCTAAGTATAATTACAGCAAACACCAAAGATTTGGACATTTTCTTGAAATTGAAGTAAACATCCGTCGGAAAGCTTAACTTCCACTCTTCAATAGGGGGAAATTGGTACAGAAAAACTACTCTTAAACAATTTTCAGATTTATCATAACGTAAAGTCAAACATATATGAAGTTTGAAATTCATTATCTTTCGATATCTGTTTCATAAACCAAGCAGTTGAACCAAATATCAAAGCCGTGATTGAGCTTGATGCACGCTTGTAGTCATGTGTGTGTTACCACATGGATGTGATGAAATATTGAAATTTACGCTTGATTTCCGGAAGAGTGCTTATAGACTAAATTTTGATGGCATTGGCAAGACCCGAGGCAATGTCTCTCAAAATGAATGGAATGCATATGAAATGTAGATGACGTGCGTGCCATCAATCTTACGCTGCTAAGGAACGTGTCCGACTAAAAAAGTAAAACGATATCATGACAAACAAAAACGCCTTGGCCTTCATAAAGCGAGCTTCCAGTACTTGACCCATTGGCAAGATCTTTCTCGTACTTTTACAGCTGGTCAACAGTCATGTTTCTATCTGTTTGATTTAAGAGAGATTTCATTCTGCATGCTTATTGTAGAGAAACATTATGCTGCACGCACCTTGAATGAGATGCTCAAAAATTAAAGTTGAAAATTTTCAACTCTCTGTTAGCAGAAGATAACTTCTCATTGTCACTAATTTTCAATAAAAAGGATTTTGTTTAAAATGTTCCTTAGTTAAAAATGACATTCAAGAAAAGTTTCTAAACGCTTAAATAAACTAAAAGAAAGCTATAAAAAGACTTTTTGATTTGGGGAATCCTAACCAGTTAAAGATCACAGTGAAAATGATGAACTCTTGGAAATGCAAAGGCCTATAAGGCCTATATAAACTACACTTCCTTGAAACAGTGGCGTAGCCAGCCCAAAATTTTTGGGGGCAAATATTTTGCCTTTAAGCGAGCAACAATATTTTGTTTTGGACACCGCCTCTCAAAGTACAAAATGACAAGAAACGCTAGAAATTTGGGGATCCATGACACCCTTAGCCCATTGGCTACGCCTATGCCTTGAAATCAATTAAAAGGAATACTCCATTGATATCATAATACATTGTTTTTTCGTGCTTGTGAAGAGCAGGACGCAATTCATTTGCTTTAAATTTTGACTTACTAAAATTTAAGTATTTTAAGTGCAATGGGAAAGCACATTTTATTTCTGAAAAAGAAAATATTTTTTATGACCATGCCTCTCTTTCCATCAAGCATATTGTCTGTGTTTGTTTCATTTATTATCCCAGAGCAAGATAACTTTATGAAAGTTATTAGCTATTCCATGATGCTGTTGCAAACCTAAGCCAAGCTTTTCAAAACTCGGCATTTGTAAGAAAATGCAATATTTTACGAAATATTTACCCTCTTCCACACTCTTCTCCACAAAAGTTTGCATCTGTTTGTATAAAAATATCACAACTCCAAATCATTGTTAGTTATTTGACAGTAAATTTTGTTCTAATCGGACATAAATCTCCACCAGCATTACTGCTTGCGACAGTAACTGATTTCAAATGACATGACCAATAGTTGCATCAGAAATTTAACTGAATTTTTCCTAGGATAAAATTGTAGCCATAGAAGATGGAGCTGACCAGTGTTGTGCTGGTGTAACTTACAGCAACAAGACTTCGATCTGCTGCTCCGGTAACTTGCTGAGCAGAGAAACAGAAGGAACCGAATGTTGTGGCACCTTCGCTTATTTTCCAAATAAAGGTACAATATCCGATGCTAGCAAACAATAGTGTTTTTTCGGTACGTCTTCATCAATAAAATAAGTTCGAAGTTCATTCTTTTCAATAAGTCACCGGAATAATTTCTTGAACTTAAAATATTTGGAAAATTTCAAACAAGACGTTTCTCCAAAAACACATTTTCGATAAGAAGCGTTGTCAAGATTGGAGTGGTTAAAACGGAGTCAACTTATGAACTTTATGGTAATTTTTCTTAGGTGTCACCTTAAATCTCATCGTCATTCGCCATTAAGAGCATCACTTTGTGGACAAAATAGTAAATTGTGGCATATTTTAATGCACTGTACTTAGGGTACAAGCAAATATATTATGTAATGAAAATTAGTATTCCAGTTTATATGTAGATTTGAAGTGCTTAACAACCAAAACAAAAATAATCAGAAAAGCATATTTTAACATCGTTGTCAGTTGTCCATAGATCCAGTGGACATTTTATTTCAATACAAGCAGCAGAGACGGGAGAAAAAACGCTACATTTGAATTCTAGCAACTTTGAATATACCCATACAAATGCAATTAACCATCTGCAAGGTAACCTCGACGCAGTAGTTGTTCCGTTTCCAATTTCAAAACGTTTTGTTACAGGCCTACATCTCATAAAGCTATGTGTTTTGACAAAAAATGAAGAAAAGTACTTTTGTTCTTCCCTGATTCTTGAAATTAGGACAAATGCCGCAGCAAATCTTTAACTTGTGGTGTATGTTTGACAGGGTCCTTTTGCTGCAACGATCGTGTCTACCAATCCGAGGCAGTGGGAGGAGATACTTGCTGCGGTTCAGGCGCCAAAATCGACTTCTATTACAAATCTGAAAGCAGCAACTTTATTTGTTGCCAGTATGACGGTCTTACTCTGCTTTGCCAATAACTTGGTTGCACGCACTTTTTTATATATTTTAAGGTTCATCACGCAGCACATTCAACCAGTGGCAGATCCAGAGGGGGACAGTTTGAGGAAACTCACCCCCAAACGTTTGCGGCGCCCTTTTGAATGGCGACCGTTTGAAATAAATGCGTCCTTTTTCAGTACTTATCGAAGTAGAAACAGATATTAAAAATACTCTAAACTAAAAAATGCTTAACAGTTCGTTGAACTCTTGGATTTACGTGCCGGACTTTTAACCAGCCTCTTTCGTAATAATACTATTGTTCCGTTGTTTCTTTCCCGCGTGAGAAGCGCCCAGCCCTTCTCAGTTAGTCACAAACGCAGTTGCTTTTGCTAGTACAATTCTCGACTTGCCGCTGGTCTGCGCAAAATTAGTGTTTGCAATTTCTTTAATATCTGATGGCAGCCTTGAAAGGAAGTCAGTGTTAAAAATAAGAATGCAACATGGAAAACGTATAACTGACGTAAGATACTAGAAGCCTCCAAATCGAAAAAACAGTTTCAGGGCTGTTGGCAGTGTCACTGAATCTGCAATGGGTCTACATCGTAGTTTTGCAACAAACAGTTGTGTGGATGAGTTTATTGTCGAAACTAATACCCCGATTAAGCCTTAATGCAGTATGTGAAAAGCTGTAGTAACAATGACAGATGGTCATGTGGTTTTAATCCTTTTGCTGCAACTGCCAGCCCGTAGACAGCTCAGTTTGACATGGTTAGAGAAATCTGCACCCGGCAACGAAATGTGTAGCGTTCTGGTTAACTCAATCCTCTTAAATCACATAAATTTTAGCAGAAATACAAAAGTATTTCTCTGGTAACTGTGATTGCTGAATTTCCTGGTTTTAAATTGGAAGCATATCCGTCACCACATCAACAGCATTAGGGTTGGATTTAAGCTTCTTTTAGGGGGTCTTCGTAGTACACAATGAATTGGAAAATGACTTTATATCGGGAGACTAGGGCTGGAGTTTGGAGGGATTGAGTGTGAATTTGGGGGCTCATCTCGCCTATGCCCCTCTTCTGTTAAGCAGTGTCTTAACTTCTTTTTCATGACCTGCGCTAGTGGGATTGATGTTTTTTTCTTCAAATCAGGAGTTCAATGTCCGCGCATGTGAAACAGTATTAAACACTTGACTGAAATTCTACCTTTATTAGTGACGTTAAATGTACAGTATTTTAATGCAATATGCTTTCAGGCCCAGTGAGAATCTATCATGCGAATAATGCGATTATGAGATTGTTTTTACGATAACCAGCAGAGCTACCTAAAACGAGAGTAATGTCATATCAAATACCTTTCTTTCATTTTTTGTTTATGAATTGTCGCTTCAGAAACAAATATGCTTTTTGTGTACAGCCCTCCAAAGCCCCCCCCCCCCGTGGCGACGGGACTGCATGTAACTGTACAAGCTTTGTCTGGAAATGTGACTGTGATTTAGCCATTTATTAGAATCCTATCGTGGGACTGAGTTGCCTCTTGTTAAAGTAAAAGGAATAGTTCTTTTTGTAAGCAGATAGGGAATACGTTTCATGCATTGTTTTTTTGTGTTTCACGACGGATAGCAAAATAGTGTCAAACACTAGCGAGCAATATGCTTTGGGATATATCTTTTAAATACTTTTTGTAGATTTAAGAGATTATTTAGGACACCAACAGTGTTCTTAGTTACTGTGCAGGTTGTGAAAGATGAGAGCCCATCTTTTCGGACATGCTCCGAAAGTTTGTGAATTAATGATATAAAACCCTTTCAAGCTGTGATGATCCCTGGAGGATCGCATAGTTCAACCAATAAAAATAGTCACTTTCTTGGCCTGCAAAACGTAACCACTTTTGTGTGATACGCAACGATTGTCACAGAGAATCTGGGGTATTTAAACAAATGAAGACCTTTTTCGCGCCCCCCTATATGACCCCTTCCCCCAAACGCCTGGTCTGGATCTGCCACTGCATTTACAAAGCTTGCTTTATTCTAAAATTTAAATTATTGTTTGCACAAACGTTTGAGATCAATAAAATTGTGTGAAGACTTGAGGTAAACTGATAATCATAAAATAAAATGATCCGGTAACTTTCAAGTTCGAAACGTACAGATGAATCTCAGGTTTTTGTTTACATATAAACGCCAAATTTGATTATCAAAATCAATTTTCGATTGTTTCAGAGGCGTACTTGCTCTGCGCAGTACTGAAGATTCTTGCTGTGGAAAGATTCCATATTTGTCGAGTACAGCCATTTGCTGCAACAACCAAATATCAGAAAAAACTATTGGTGCGTAAGTTAATCTTTACATTTAGCACATATGGAAAGCAATTTATATTAAATAGCTGAGTAAACAGACACTTTCTTTAGACATTCAAAGATACACATGCCTGCACAAGTATAATTTTGAAAGTTTCAACCAACCCTTATTTACAAAATTTCAATTGATTAAAAGTCTCAGTTTTATTATTACTGAAATACATAATAGCATCAACAATGCAGAGGAGAAAATTGCTTTTGGAAGTAACACACAGACCTGAATTATTACCAACAATTTGCTTTCCCAATTTAGTATGAAAAAATACATAAAAGGGAACTTATTGCATGTAGCCGGAATGAAAAAACTTGTGTCTCTCAGTAAAAAATGGCTACCCAGAGGCGTTGGGAGTAGGTCAATACATAACGATCAATGAGGAGTTGCGTGATAATCGTTTTACATAAAGTCAACCTTCTGAACATTTTTGCGCAAAAAAGAAATTTGAAATATTAGAGGCAAACAACTGAAAATCTGAAATTGCAAGTGAAAAGTTTGACATGTTTAATACGAAGTTTCTGCAATGCAAGGTATTCGCTATGTCCCAAAAATCCACGCAAGATGTTTCCTTACTTTGTGCAAATAAAACCTAACGCAGTCAACAGCTGCTAGGTAACAATTATAAATCGATAAAAAATTGCCTTAACCTTTTGCTTTTTTGCCTGAAGTATGGTGGGTAAAAACCATTTGACCTACCGGAAATCTAAAACGGGCATAAAAATGAGACAATATGTAACTATTTCAGATTTCATTTATGGGTTCCCAATTTTAAAAATTAAGTGTTATGATAGAAATCCTTCAACAATACGAAATATATTTTTTTAATGGATAAAAAAAGGTAACTCAAAAGTTTCCACATTTTCCCCGATATGTGTCCGTCTTTGAGCAAACGTGTTGGTTGTGCAGCAACGATTGGTAAACCTGCCCCTATGGGTTAAGAATGCAACTTTTAAAAGTTTTTTTCGTGTTTCAATTCGTTTTTTCCTCAAACCACGATTTCAGAGCCAAACGAAAATGTTTTTTTACATCGATAGAGAATGAAAGTCAAAACGGAACCCCAAACAACTTCCTTACCCCCAATGTATACAAATTGATGTGAAAAAGAGAAGCAAAATCAAATTCCAACATAGTTTTCTATTTCCATAGAACTAAAATTTGATGCTCTGGAAACCCATGGAGTTGCTCTGCAAGGAGGAAGAGATGTGCTTTGAATCACTGGGGGAGGGCGAAAACTCCCAACAATGTTGCAAGTACTTTCTTCAATCGAGCACATTTACTCCCAAAAGGCCAAACATGGGGGCGTCAAATATTCGGTCTTTTGCGAGTAGATGTGCTGCATTGAAGAAAATTTGTTCGAACATGGGTCGCCAAACTTGTTTCTTACCCCGGGCGCCATCTATCTTGGGTACACCAATGGCTTTGGCAAAACGTTTTTGTATGGAGTAGCGATGAAAAGAAGAAGTGCAGTAACAAAAAATATTTCTTTAACTTCGGTTAATAAAAGCGAAGACAAACCATCGCCAATTATTTGATGAAATCCAAAACCAAATATTAATACAACGGTAACAGGGTATGAATACATCACAAAAAAATAATCATTATGAAGTTGCTAAAAAACTCATGGTCCATAAACTTGTTTTTTCTTACATATTCTTTGCTGTAAATGATGTAATCACAGACTTATGCAGATGTATTCGAAACCTGATCGTAAGAACAAGGATCCAAGTTATCTATTCAGCTGAAAAATGTTAATGCATAAATAAAAATATTCTACGTGCAAAAACGTTTTGAGGTAAAAACATAATCAATTTGTTATCATTTTGGACAGAGTTCGTAAAAGATTGGAATTTTGAAAAACGAATATTTCTTGCAATTCTTCATTTCATTCTTGTGGGGAGGGTCGTAGGAGCAGCAGCCGTAGTATTAGAAATGCTTCACAGATTTCAGCAATTGCAGAAAGTTCTGCTGGCTCCACACCAAGACGGGTCAAAACAAGGTCGGAGATGTAGTCACGCCACTTGGTCTTGGACGACCTCTGGGCAGCTTTCCGGTGGATGTTGCCAGGCCTTGCCTCGCCAATCTTTCCTGGGACATGCTGGTCACATGACTGAACCAACGTAGCTGAGAACTCTCTATTCGGAGGAGAACTGGCTTGACATTCAGGGTTTTACGTATTTCACAGCTGTGCACTTCGTCGCAAAGTTTCTTGCAAATCTTTTAGCATTTAATCTCGAATACATGGCAGCAAGCTGAAACAGTGCTTGACTTGCTCAAAAGAAGAATTAATAAATGCAGGCAAAAATGGAATTTGAAATTTCGCTGTTTCATTACCTTAAGTTCTTTACATGTTCAAAAACCGATAGCAAAGCCATGCGGTTATTAATTTCCCAGTCAGTACCATTACGCATATTTTCGGCGAAGATATTTTTCTTCCAAAAGTCTGGTCCTAAGTGGTTCTGAAGTTATAGTGGAAACAGCAAAAGAACTCCTTGAATGATTTGTTATTTTAGTGATTTGTACTTTTCATATAAATTTTGTCCCTGTATTAAAAATTCAACCTTAAAGTTGCAGAGAACAAATTGTTTATGATTAGAAATGAAAGGCTTTTCAATTTGTCTCCTTCCAATCAACAGGGTTGACCATGAGACATATTTATCTGTCCCATTCCCATCCCATAGCAATTTATGCCTGTCCCATCTCATCCCATCCCATAGGACGTTTCCCATGGGATTCCCATAGGAATGGCATTCCCATGGACAAGCCTAGGGTTGTCCATGGGACATATTTATCTGTCCCATTCCCATCTCATCTCAT
>JGI24159J19872_10002026_pt1 | contig 23498 bp, 22 predicted proteins | sample Ectturendosymbi4_FD_19872 | JGI IMG/M metagenome (IMG submission 19872) | reverse complement strand
AATCCGAAGCACTCGAGTAGCCTACACAGTTCATGAACTCGAGTACACAGTTCATGAACTCGAGTACACATTTCATGAACTCGAGTCCACAGTTCATGAACTCGATCCAAACTCGTTTCTTTTTCAGCTTCATGAACCGCAATCATCTTTTCCAGACCATGTCATTGATTCATCCAAATTCGAAGAAATCTAAGATTTGATTTAGACGTTTTTCCTACTTATTCGATGCGACTATTTGTGGCAGGAGCAGAACGTGGCCTGTCTGTGCACTTGACTATGGGGGGTCGAAATTTACCCTCTTACCCAAGAAGCGCCACTGTGGGTCGCTTGGGCACCGTGCTACGTCATCATCAGACGCAATTCAAGTGCCGCTGATCATTGTTGCAATGGTTGCTCCTCCTCATTGGTTTCCACCCGATATCACAGGGTGCGGGTGCCCGGCTGCTGAACGATTGTTGTTGAGGTCTTATCATGTCATGTTCGTCAACAATGTGTGGCCGGCCTCTCGTGTGACGCGCCCGATCCCATCCGGGACCTTCCGGCTCCCTGTGTATCAGCCTAGTCCTACGGGGCTGCATGCAAAGAACGCACATGCACGAAATTTCTCACATTGGTAAAATTTTGTGAGGCAACAACGGTAATTAGAAGTACTCGGCCATGCGATGACAACTCAAAACTGTTTGTCTCACCAGCCGCAACGGCTTGCGTCTTCCTTGATGACTTCTTTTCGGAAGAAGGACGTAAGACTTGAATCACGCATTTTCTTCGCGCAGTTGTTTCATCCATTCTTTCACGCATGTTCTTAAAGGCTGGGGTCATATAAAATACGATATTGTGTCGACTACACTAAACTGAATGTTTTGGTGAAACGCGAAAAACACCCAGAAGAAGCTACTTCCACTATCTTTCAACTCTGCTGCTGCCTCCACACTGAGCTGCGACTAATCGTAGTCAAAGATGTCGTCGCAGCACCTGGTCGCACATTGGTGAGAACCTGATTTGCTGACATTTCATGGGTTGTTCCAGCAACCAGTGCCAGGTGATGCTTTTAGAGGCCCTGAGGCACAATTTTTTGAGGGCCCCCATCTTTTCAGTAAAAGCCAATGTCGGATGGCATTCCCATAACACTCGAGTTCATCACGCGAAATAACACACTCTGTAACATCAAATGAAAAGAGTAGATATGCAATGCGAAAATAAATACGTTTTTCCTATCATAAACTCAGGTATGCGAAAAAGTTCTCAGTTTTTCCCACCATGTTAGCACTCAAATTGTAATAGTACTCTTCGTGCTTTTTTGCAAGCAACTTCATTTATCAGCTTGCCAGAAATTTTGTTTCCTTAATAGTTCGCTCTCAATGCTCGTCAGTGACAAATGATTTAAACGTTGTTGTTGGTTGTGAAACGTTAACATTGGCATCGCTTTTAATTACAGCTACACTATTTTGATAACTAGACATTGACGTTATTTTTGCTTCGTTATACCGCACTCATTCCTATCCGATGATGGCTTCTTAGTTCTTACGTTAAAAGTTAGAGATCAAGCTTGTCTCAAACCCATGTCAGGAGACATGGCATCGTTCTTAATTTGCTCATCTCGTTTTTCTTGCTCTACTCTTGATTTTTCTTTCAGCTGCTCCAATTTTTGCATTTCCTCTGCGTTTGGCCTGAACTTACGATATCCGTAATCTCAGGTACCAGGCACTCTGTTTTCTCACAACACTCAAGGACGACAACCTTCACTACGAAGTTAGCCTTTCTAACTGATGCAGCTGTACTACCATCGTGACATGCGTTATGTCAGAGGTCGGGAACTTTTTTGGCCAAGGGAGCCATGAAACCTACTTATATTTTAATTGTATTTCGTTGAGAGCCACATAATATTTTTCATCACTCAACGCAACTAACTTCCTTCAATAACGTGTGCATTTTTAAGCAAAATCAACAATTTTAAACAATGGTAAATGTCTGAATTTTCTCTTCTTGCTGTTAAATTAATGCGACTTCTGGTGCTGCATGGTGTTGCTGATGGCGTCATCAAAACAGCCACATCTGGCTCGCGAGCCATAGGTTCCCGACCCCTGCTTTATGCCCTGCTCTTTTCCTCTGTGTCGTGAATAAGATCCCATCATACCGTTTTCTATCATGTCACGACCGCCTGTAATGTGTTTTTTCCTGTTGCACGCATAGCCTGTAAATTGCAGGGGCCCCAAATACTATTTGGAGCGTCCCTAAGAAATAGTTATAAATTCTCGCAAACCAAACATTTCGTGAGCATATAATTTTGTGGAAAATACTCTAAAATTAAATAGAAATTTCAGGACTAGGCATGCTATTGGCAGCAGTAATTTTCGTGCACAAAATTCTGTGAAACTTAGCACGTAAAACAGTAGGCCTAAATGGTCGCATTTATTGTCTAATGAGAATGGAAAATTTAAAATGTAAGTTTGAATTATTTCGTGACACAGAGTGGAAGGTCTCGCGACCCACTATTTGTGGACCCCTGGAATATTGCATTGAGCGTTGGGCAACCATCATAGTGCGTAGGTAGGCTATAACTGTATTGAATGCCAACGTTCATGTTGGGGGCACCTTGACTGCAGGGGCCCTGAGGCCTGTGCCTCACGGGCGTCATAGCTAATATGGCACTGCCAGCAACATATCTGGCGCACGGCAGTTCATATTTTGTTTCTATTCGAAAAGGCTCAATCTTGGGCGTTGCGAATTTGACAGCTACTCCACTTTGCCACGTGCTGATGTAAACCTTTCGTAAAAACCCAACATCTGCCACTTGTGCATGTGGTAACACTCTTTTGGTCATTATTTATAATCACAACCACGCATGAAGAATCGGAACGAAGACCGATTTGAAAACCAAACGCTTGCAGCTTGATCACGACATGCCGCTTTCTGAGCTTTTAAAGTTTTTTATAACATTGATGACGTCTTTCTCTCTGAAATGCATTTTACGTGTGCGATAGGGCAGCATGAACGGGGTTGAAAACAGGTATTTCCCGCCTGCTGATAATATCTTTCTCTTCTCCGAGGATGATATCTGCTACGATTGATGGACTTTGCAGTGTTTGAGATTCCGCTATGGCCATTCTAGATGGCCTGGCACTTCTTAGTTTTACACTGGTTGCTTTTCGCCGTTTTTTCCAGATCCTCCCATGACTTCGCTTTGAATAGATTTTGTTCGAGCTGCAGCAAAAAAATCTTCGCTCCTATCACACTTGCACGTGTTTTGCCGAAGCGGTAACGTTTGGGTAAAAAACGCAGCGATTTTCACGGAAACTGGGGTCTCTACGGGAATTCCTTGTTTAGACTTGAGCATACTCACAAATGGGTTACTGCGCTGGCAGACTCGCGGTACTTATTACACCTTCAAAGGGGAGGTTCTATGCTGCGCTATTTTCGTGGATGATCGGTCGGCGGTGTCTTTGATTCCGTTCCTCGCCACAACCTTCACGGAATTGTGTCAGTCCAGCTTCTGCTTTCGTCATGATCTTTCTAATAACGCTACTTTGAAGCAACATTGTTGATTTAACGTCGTTCAAATTTTTTGTGTTTACCTAAACTAATCTTTGAAGTGACACTGTGATCTAATAAATGCAAAACAAATTATAAACTGGCTTTGGACTCCCAGCGAAAATTAATTTCCTGCAACGTCTTTCCGTTTGACTCCCGCAGAACATCGAATATGCTTCTGGTCAACAGTTTGAAGTTGATAGTTGTCAAACATGCGTTTGTTGGGACGGTCACGTGACGTGTAGAAGGAAGGAATGCGCAGTGGACCGTGTCGACAGTGGATGTCCTGAGGGAGAACGAAAAGTTGTGAGGAAAGGAGAGTGTTGCGCAAGTTGCGTGTCGTTATCTCGTAAGTACAGACACATCTTTGAATGCGTTTAATGGTTAGCGGTAATAGAAACTGAAAAGGTAATTCTTGTTTTAGCAGCAATCATTATGTTATATGCTTGGAATGAGTACGTATTTCAAACTGGCTACTCCTCACGAACATCTCAAATAAGAGATCCTATTTTTCTCTTGTTTTGCTTCATGAAGATTTTTGCAGAATTTCATTACGTGATTGACATGTCAGCAATTTATGCTCTTGAAAATCAGCAGCGGATCGCGAAACCTCATCAAATGATGATCCAACAGATCAACGGAACTTGTGTTGCAGGGTTTGCGTTGAAGTAAATGCTTTTTTTCGTTTCCATGTAGAACCGTGTGTTTACAACAACACCCGCTATTACCATGGCGATATTTGGGAGGTTTCCAAATGTCAAGCTGCTGTCTGTATCAACGGAAGCGTCCGCTCTCATTTTGTTCAGTGCTCAACGGTGGAGTGCAAATCGGTGAGGAGCTGCTTGACAGTACTTTTTCTGCGAGACGCAAAATAACTTAACGAAAGAAAAGTGACAAACTGTTTACTCGTATTGCACTGGAATTCTAATTTTCATCAGATTTTCACTGTTTCATGAAAAATTTATATTGCTTTTTAGAATGAGAAACTGGTTCATACCTCGTGCTGTCCCAAATGCATTCCTACGATCGAAATGTGTCGTCACAATGGATACGAATACCGTAACGGTGACGTATGGCAAGAAGAGCGTTGCACGAGATGCGAATGCCTGCGAGGAAAAGTGCAGTGTTTCACCACTGAGTGCCCCCGTTGCCCCCCACGTACTGTCCCCATCAATGTCCCAGGTACATTGAGCAGTGTGATCATTGCTGAGCAAACGAAGCCAGTCGCTTCCAAGCAGCAACATTTGCTGAAAGTTAAGGAGTAAAAATTTAAAAATATAGACGCCTTTATATTTTTTGACTCTGTCAAAACCATTTCTCGACTCTTCATTTCCAGGCGAGTGTTGCCCAGAATGCCAGTTGGTCACGTGCCACAGCGATTGTTCGAGTTGCGATGCCCCTGGATACGGACACTGCACATCTTGCAAGTTGGGGCGTCTGCTACAGGAAGGGAAGTGCGTCAGGAGGTGTCAGCCTGGGTTCTTTCAAGACGGTCTCCGCTGCCTCCGTAAGATTTTAATACCTTGCCGTGTGTAGCTTGTGACTTGCATTTCTGTGTTTAACCGAGAAAATCTTGAGTCCAGTGAGACTGAAATCTTAGTTCTGTCTGCAGTGATGGCGTTGGTGGCTGACAAACGAAAAATTTGCTTTACGCCGTTTACTCCAATGTTTTTCACGTTAGCTTTATCAAACTTTTTGTATTTTGTGTGAAGTGAAAATCTTTTTTGTTTTCAGTGACGAGGCCACACATGTATATAGCTGTCTGGCACCTGGAACTTACACGTGTTTTGAAAGTGGTGTAAAAGTGGATTCTTGTAGAATTCCTGTCGCTGGCGGTGTTCGGAGAAAATAACGTCTTTAGTTTCATGTTTTTTTAAATGACGGAACCCATTGTTACTCAATAATGAAAGATTGTTAACCGCTTTTCGGGCAACGCATCTCCAGCACAGGAACGTCACCTCAAATATTATCTTTACTGATGACAGTGAGTCCGCAACGAACAAAAGATAAGTTTTTGAAATTCACCACGTTTCAAGAGAGCAGCAGTGACTTTAACATTTCACGAATAGAAGGGTTGGTGAGGTCAGCAGAGGGTCAAAGGTTAAAAACTAAGAGCCCACGGCATCTCTGTCCTTTTCCAAATGAGTTTGTGGATATCAAGAGCATCTTTCACTGATAACTTTTATCAACGGTTGGTGCCAATATCTTTTCCATTCCCGTGCTGAAAAAATCAGTTGTTAGAAATAGAAAAGAATGAATGACTTCAGAGCGCAGTCGCTGCAAGGAAATTAGAAGATGGATTGAAAAATGGTCTTGTGCGAAGAAAATCCACAATCGTGGCTTTGGCGTTTATTCGGACAATGTATTTGGGCCCGCAATCCGTGGGACTGGCTATTTGCCCATTGGTCACGTTTAAAATCTCGTGAAAACAACATTCAAATCATCGGAGACTGCTTCTTGCGTTTTCGCTTTGAATGACAACGCTTCAGACATGCGCCATGTTTCATGGAAATGCATTTGAAGGCACCCGGCTATCGAGCCGCTGGTTTGTTGACCTTACAAAGTTCAGCCTAAAAATAACTCTTAATACCCTTGTCACGAACACGTCCGATATGCGAGGCACGAAGCTTCGTGCAATAATTTTGTTGAGAACGCTCGATTTTATTTGCATTAAGGCAGATATAATGAGAAAATAATGACAACACGCATGGTATTTTTCATGAAAATAACAGTCAAATTTGCGTTTATGGCAGCTTGCCATCCGTCATGCTCCACCTGTCAGATCGGGTATTCCCCTTCGACATGTACGTCCTGCCCTTCCGGGCATTATCTTCAAGAGGGAAGATGTGTCAAGTCCTGCGACAATGGTTTCTACCGAGACGGAAGGCAGTGCAGAGGTATGGAGGTTCATTTATCAGATAGACGCTTTTTGACAGTTGCAAGTTGCTCAGCTTAAGTCGTATGGCGTGTCCCCGGTCTTGTTCATGTCAAGACAATTGTGGTATTTGTTGCGCATGCGCAGTACTTCTTTGAAACCTGGCTCAGCAACAGGAGACGTGGGAAACGGCAGTAATAATACTGTAGCTTAACTTTTCCCAAAAGTCCTTGAAAACGCTCACTGCACATGATCCGAAAATCTGACCATCCGTGTGAATGAAATAGTGCACGGGCTTCATCGTCACCTTGGATGTCGACGAAACGTTTCTGAATGGTGGAATCGCATTCGCTTATGCTGGTTAGCTGGCAAAAGGCATTTCATTCAGTACCGTTCTATGCAATGTAACTTACGGCGTGATCTCCACAACAGAATGTCTTCATCGCATAGGCGTAGCCAGGGGGGCCTATGCCACGCCAAATTTTAGCATATCTAGCCATTTTGTGCTTTGAGAGACGGTATCCTATACAAAATACTGTTGCTCGCCTAAAATCAAAAATTTTGGCCCTTCAAATAGTTTTGGTTGGCTACGCCACTGCTTCATAGCAAGCCTCAAACAACAGGCGGCGAAAAAGATTTGTTGGGTTCCTTAGTTTAGACAAGATTGGGTGTTGGGCTTATCCGCTGGTCTAAGTTACTTCTTCCCTAGCATACTGTTCTGTTATAATCTGTTATCAATCAGATGAACACAAAACAGTTATGTGAACAATACAGCAAAACACTCCAACTGACTGAAGAAATCATAAGAACGTTTTACAACTTTGGCTAGCTGCTGTAACTGGTTTCACTAGCCATTAATTGCTACGTAAATCGTCTTGCAACAGTCACATTACCAGTATTTTTATAACAGAAGACACTTCAGTAGCTCTACATTTTTTTACTCAAGTTACTAACCAAAGATTAATTATAAAACACATGATAACGGTGACGTTTTTTGGCTACGAAACAGTGGTTTGGCTATGATGTACCCACGCCTTTAAAGACTTGTTTCAAGGCAGTATTGCTAATAATAACACCATACGGTTGTAGGGATTTATGGCAGTTCACGACAAAAATTCACTACTAGGCTGAACTTGACGGCGCGTTGCAATGAATATTCGCTATCACCGCGAAAGTCGATGCGATGATTTATTGGTAGCAGTGTTATGAGTGTTGGGCCATTTTTGCTATCGTCAAAGAAGCTGAAGTTTTCCTCTTGAAAAAATGGAATTTGACCGATGGCGTATTTTCCGATTTTCACATTCATAATCTTCGTGAGAACCGCAATGCTTGACTCCCTAACGAGTGACAATTTCATTGGTACTGCATAGTTGGTGCAGTGAAGCGTTACACAAAATAAAGTTAGTTTGTTACGTCACCAGTCCGATATCATGTGTTTTATGACCTTTGTTACGAACCATGGAGTCGAAAGTGCATCAAAGGCTTTGATTCCAGAGAAACGAATACTGTTTTTTGGAATCAATTCAAAATTTTAGTATGTTTTAACCTGGAAGCAGAAATCGCCCTCCCGGAAACTGAAATCGTTCCTCAAATCCCGTAAGTCACAAAATCGCCCCCACTACATTTAAAATCGTCCCCTGAGGGCGATTTCGCCCACGTTGAACACTGCTTTAAATAAACCTCTTCGTTTTACCTCAAACATTTCCCAGCAATTTAGGTGGAATAGAGATAAGCGTTCTTTTTCCCGAAACCATTTGTTGACGGTGACATTCACTGCTGTGAATGAGATCAACGTAGCTGTGAAAGCAACATCAGTGGTGAAGCTGAAATTAAAGAAACTTATATGCAAAACTCCAAAACGTTTTTCTCAACTGATTGTAATCATGATGTGAAAAAATGCGGCAATTTCGAGACAAGCGACCGGTTTCGATTCGTTAGAGGAGTCGCACCGTCAGGTGCTGACCTGTGACGTGCAGGCCATACTTTGTTATCTCTATTTTACTGTGGATATAGACATAGAGCAGGTTTAAAGTGGATTTATAAATTAAAAGAATTGCTTTTATCCGGAGTTGTTTGTTAATCGAACAGTGACGTCGTTAGAGTAAATCCTCATCGGTCACTGAGTTATAGTATCTGATGACGTCACTGAACTATAGTATCTGATGACGAGTGCTTGAGTCATTTGCTAGGTTTGGTGATCGTGAGGTAGCGAGTATTAAGATGTAATGCTTATAATGCTGATGGTGATCTCGCCACGACGTGCATCTGCTACTGGCGATCGATATTGAATGAGATTAACCACAACACGAGAAGTTCCTCACCCCAGCTGTCTGTTCAGTATCAAATGCTGTTGTTGTCGTTTCGGCGAGTTTGCACATTGAGCTGTTAGTTCGCTCAACACCAACATCTGTGTTATTTCGCTTCAAGGTCTGGACTGGGCGCGTCTTCTGCGAAGCAATTAATATTCCAACGATATTGGAACCAATTTCTTTGTCGCAAATTTCTTTGTTTTTGTCTATGCGTACACCATTGCCTGCTACATTGGTTTATGCCAAAATCTCTCAAAGCCCCTTGTCAAAATAAACCTTACATCATTATGTGCATCGCGTGTTTGATTGACAACGTCTTTTGTTATGTTGGCACATTGCCACTGGCAGTTCACTGGACAACAACCTGCGGAACACCTGTCAAGGCATTTTTGAAAGATAACGTCAGTTGAATTACAGCAAGATTTTGAAGCCGATATAACACCAATCCTCACTGAAATAATTAAATGGAAAAAGTTTCTGCTAAAATCGTAATTTTAAGAACTTGTGGTAAAACATCGAGACCAAGGTTTTATACTGACAAAGACGTAAGAAAATTGTATCATGCGTTGGTACTTCCCCAAATTCCATGTGAAATTAGCGAAAACAAAGCAGTGAACTTTGCAAACCCAAATTCTTTCCGAAACCTTAGATGATATATACAAGCAAATCAGAATCGTTCCTCTTTCTAAGCCTTTCAAAGCTTTTTGCAGCGTTCAGAAAACGCTCTTTTCTGACATTTAAATATTGTTTTCACTCATGTTTCACAAATCCACTTCTGTACAGCTAGACATGTCATATCAAACGATATCTATGTACCAAAAATTAACTCTTGATCAAAACTTTCTTACACGTATTGGTCCCCAAATAATGCGCAAAACTACCACAAAACGTTGAAGCCACCATCATCAGGATTTTAAATTCAGAGCAATTTTTTTTTCTTTGTAGAAACAAGGAGTACAAATTGCTTTAGCCGTTAAATTTTAAACAATGGTTTTAACATTTTTACATACAGTTTTCAGAACACGTGAAATACTACAAACCTTGAATCAGTGATATCTTTCTTTGGCTAACTCGTGTGTGTCAAGTGGCCTGGTGTTTTTGGAGGGTATCGAAAGTTTAGCAAACTGGGTGATAATTCCAATCCACAAGAAGGGAGACAGGATTGAATGCATGTTTCTCAAATCCATGTCTGTGCAGCTCATACTCTGCCGGCACGGACACAAACTTAGGATTGAATGCAATAACTACCGGTGCATCTCTCCCTTAGGCTCCCTGGAAAAGTACGAGTACCATGTTAAAAGATGCCGCGAAACAATTGAACCATTGTTGGATGATACCTAGTGTGGTTTTCGTCCCGGCCGCAACAATACAGACAGCATTTTCACTCTCCAGCAAAGTTTCGAGAAATCTTGGGAGTACGCCAAAGACGTCTACACATGTTTTGTCGACCTCGAGAAAGCATACGACTGGGTTCGTCGTGAAAAGCTTTGGGAAGCGTTGCCGGGGTATGGTGTTGTCGGCCGCCTGTTACTGGCCGTCAAGTCACTGTATTCCTGCTCAGAAGTTTGTGTCCGTGTCGACGGAGTTAAATCACAACCGTTCACTGTGGATGCTGGACTCCAAAAAGGGTTGGATAGACATTCACAGCCGAGTCGACGAGGGCGTCACTGTTGGAAGCTGCATGATCAAAACCGTTTGCTTTTTTCGGACGATTTGGTGCTGCTTGCATCTTCTGAACAGGGTCACCAACATGAACTTGATCGATTTTCTCCTGCGTGCGATCGAGCGGGAATGAAAATCAGAACTGAAAAGACCGAGATATTACGTATCTAGAAACCCAAGCGAGTCTACGCTGCAAGTAAGCGGAAATACACTGCAACAGGTTGAGAAGTTCAAGTAACTTGTGGTATTCACGAATGACGGAAGGCGGAACGAGGATTTGACACGGATTGGTAAAGTTAACGCAGTTCTACGTCAGCTTTATCGCTCTGTGGTGACAAAACGGGAGCTTTCAAACACCGCAAAGCTATCAGTTTTTATATCGGTCTTTGTTCCGATCCTCACCTGTGGTCATGAATCTTGGGTGATGATTGAAAGAATACTATCTCAAGTGCAAGCAGCAGAGATGGGATTTTTGCGAAGAGTTCACGGCATGACACTTTGCGACAAAGTGCGCAATTGTGAAATTTGTAAAGCTCTGAATGTTGAACCACGTTTCGGAATAGAGAGATCCCAGATACGTCGTTCAGCCACGAGCCCAGAATGTCCCACGAAAGGCTGGCAATTTCGAGTCCTCCTCGGGCTGCTGCTCCGCGACCCTCCCCAGAGAAACAGTGGGCATGAAAATGAATGAATCTTTGCATACAGTACCCTTGCGTGTGGTTTTATATCTACAGTTATAAGTCCATAACATTTTGTCTGTGCATAGATATGGTTCTTGCTCTTCTATTCTTAATGTTACTTTGTCACCTGCTGTATCATGCATCCTTAGGGTTGATTGACGAGCTGACAGTCTCGTGGCCTTCGCCAATCTCTAGTTGTTGAGCAAATCTGAAATTATGCATTCTACTCTAATGATGATGGCATGCCAGAAGTTGTATTTTACTTAGCGGACACTTTTCCGTGTTAGCGGATTAGCATTTAGTGATGCCTTATTGTCATTTTTTATGTTGATCGCATACTGATAGTCTTGAGTAGTCATTCAATCGCTTCAACAAAACTAAATTTAAACTTAGTTACTTTGTAAATGTTCTGAGACCTAAGACATTTGGCCTGGTTTGCCAAAGTGTGTCAATTTACCTGGTGACTTGTTATTTCAATGTTGACAGAATGCAAACGGTCCTGCTCTGTCTGTGCGTCATCAAATAAATGCTTGAAATGCAAAGACTCCAGCACAATACTCCAGGAAAATGACTGTGTGGTGACATGCGCCAAGGGCTATTACTTTACCAATAACACTTGCACTGGTAAGTCTAACTTCTGTTCATCGAACTTCGAAAACATACAACAGTGTTTTTCAATCTTTTTGCTGCAGTGGAACCTTCCTTAAATGTTTGCGTTGCTCATGGAACCCTGTGCAACGATCCAAGTGTCTGTCCTACTTCCTGTAATGAAACAAATGGGTAGAAATGTCGCATCTTTGTTTTATTTCTATGTTTCGGCGGAACCCCTGGCAGCCACTCCCGGAACCCTAAGGTTCCGTGGAACCCCGGTTGAAAACACTGGCGTAGACCTATATGGAACGTTTCTGTTCGTTCGACGGGTGTAAGGGCGTTGTGTGGATCAGAGCAGGTTCTAGATCTCTTAACTGTCGTCTTGTGATGAAATGAAGTAGTATAAATGAATAAGACCGTGGTAACTGTTAACGAATTTGGAGGGATTTAGACGCTGTGGACATGTCATGTCTATTAGCGCAGCTGTTTGTTAAAAAATAAAGCCCCGTTAATTTGTATCGTCTGACCAAACGTATTTGAAAATGCGTTTTATCATATGTTTCTAGCAGCAAAAATTAGTGTTAGCCGTAATAAAAATTTACGAACATTCGTTACCACAGTACCTCGATATTTTCAGCGTGCCATCATTCCTGTGAAACATGCAGCGGTTATGATGACCACTGCCTGACGTGTCGCAGTGGAATGCTGGTGGAGAAGACGAAATGTGTTGAACGATGCTCACGTGGATATTACCAGCTTTCTATATCGAGATGCGCAGGTGGCTTTTCTTTGTTGAATCGAAATTATCTTTTTGGACTGTTTCTTCGTTAAACTGCTGCAACTTGCCTGAAATTAGTCTGATGCAATTCTATGACGGTAAGTGCTGCATCCAGCTACTTATTATACTTGTTTTTACAGCTTGCCATAAATCCTGTGCTTCTTGTTCTGGTCCTTCGGATAGGAATTGCTTGTCTTGTGGCCCTGGCTCCGGTTTATATCGTGGCCAGTGTCTCCCTCAGTGCCCGGTAACGTATTTCCGAGATATTAATGGAAAATGCAAAGGTAATGGAAAAGTTTCACTGATTGTGAACTTTTGGGTGTAAATGAATGTTTGTCTGTGGTCTGATTTTGCTAAAACATTTATCCTTTTGTAGCTTGCCATGAAAGTTGCCATTCATGTATTGGACCAACCCCCAACGATTGCACTTCGTGTTCAACCTCCCGCTACGTTATTCAGCCCATTTCAGGGGGAAGTGTCGCCAGCGGACGGTGTGTCTCGAGATGCAGACCCTCGCGTTACCTCGACGAAAATATATGCAAAGGTCAGTCGGGCGTATCAACAGTATGATCACGTAATTGGTCCAGCGTGGGCGACGGTCTTGTTTGTTTAACTAAAGCTACCACATAGTTGGCTCGTATGGCAGTGGCCGCCCGCAGGCTTTGCCGGCTTCCTTATGAGGCTTGACGTCATATCAGTGTTTCTCTTTTGTTATGCACTCTCATTCAAACTGTGCCGCACCAATTATCACATTGTGCTAAAGACAAAATAATAAACGTTTTCGGGAGTGTGTTTATCTGAACTACCACAGCGGTGCAACGTGTTGTATCAATTTTTTGTGCTTGATAAATCAAGTTTTTTTTTCATCGTCATGCTGTAAACATCACCTGAATGCTCAAGCAAGCAGTTTGGGAAACGAAATTCGTGTCAACGCCTAAGCAACACAAAAATCTACTAGAGTGCGGGTTTGTGTTTCTATTGTCAATGAAGAAGTATTTTTTGAGAAAGGTCTTAAAATGAACTGCGCACCTCATCACGCAGTTGCTTATGTCTGATTTTGTCACCTTAAAAGTTAACTGTTCTTGCTGCTTTTTACTATCATACCGGTCATCGCTCTGCTCCTTTGTGATTACGTAATCTCACGTTCTACAACATGCTTTGCAGCATGTAACACAACATGCGCATCATGCACCAGTNCAACATCATGCTCTTCCTGCAAACCGCAAAGATATCTTCTGGCTGAGTACGATGGTAAAGGCACTGTGTGTCTCAGCGAAGACGAATGCATTNAAATGGATTTCATAACAGAGCATGGAAGATGTTTAAGGCGGAACTTTTTGGCTTCATGCCCAGAAAACCAAGCTTATTATAATGGAGGTTGTGTTGATTCTTGTCCCAAAGGAACATTTCTAACGGTAAGTGATAATAATTGAGGAGTCTCTTAGATGAGAAGGTAATTGTTTTTCACTTGCTGCTCATATTTTGCTTCGCAGGTAATTGGATCGAAATCGATGTGTGAGCGATGCAGCGACAACTGCGTTCAGTGCACGTCATCAACTGAGTGCGATAAATGTTCCGAAGGAAGGCTACTTTCAAAATTGTCAGGGACCTGTGTCGAAACTTGCGAGCCTGGATATTACCCGTCATTCAACACAGGTCAGCACGAGATGTAGAAATTATCTCTGATCAAGATCGGGTTTGGGCGTCTGTGATATCCGAATGGGCCGACGATGCAGAGGTAGCAGTGAGACAGGAAACCAAGTGACTGAGATTTTGTTGTTTGGTGGCTGGTGTTTGTTCGTTACATGGTTTAATACTCTCCTGAACTTGAATGTGACTATCTGTTATTTTAAGTTAAATCCTTAACTTCGTCATCATATGTTTGTGTGGCTTCGCGTGGTGCTGCAAATCAACACTCCAAACTTCACCTTCAAGCTGATTGACCAATGATATGATTGATCGTGCTGTCAAGTGCCAGTTGTTTTTGTCAGCCATCGTGGAATTTGCGTTTTTGTTTTTCGATCATTATACATTACGTCATCTTTTTTCAATGTTACAACGAAGGTGCTTGCGAAGCCTGTCCATCAACATGCAAGACTTGTCGTGTAACGGAAAAGAGCGCTCGGCCACAGTGTTTATCCTGCAGACAACCTCAACTTGTAATACAAAATGGCCGATGTACATCAACATGTGCTCAGCAGTTTTATCCTGCTTGGAGTGGTGAGTGGGTCAAGCCGAAGTACAAAGATCTGACTGCGTGTTTCTAATGTAACGATGTTTGCAACTAAAATTATTTCATGAACAAAGATTGGTTTCGGTTTCATTACTTGTGCATTGAATGTGCAGCCAACACTTCTGGAACAGCAGTGTGCGAAGAATGCGATTGGAGTTGTGTGAGGTGCACAGGACCTTCATCAAGTGACTGTGTTGAGTGCATGCCGGGGTTCAAGATCCAGCAAGGAAGTTGCGTTCGAGAATGTTCTGACGGTGAGAGGCACGCCGTGGCAGATGTACACCGTTGAGGGGGGATTTAGATGCTCAGTAAAACTAAACAACATTCAAAACTGTGATAGAGGTGTTGGGTGAAGCTGAGATTTGGAAGTTAATATCTGGTTAGAGATAAACAACCGTCGGTACAGTGTTTCTTAATTCTTCAAATCTTCCTGTGTTTAGTCATTCGCCTGCAGGTGAAGCGCCAGCGCACATATGTATGACGGACCGCATCTTATGCTGTCGCCACATGTTGCTTCTTGCTGCGCCAAAACCCAGCGTTCAAACCATCACTTTCACTTGTTGCTCATCGTAAATCGTCATCGCTCTTTGTACTCTATTTTTCTGCGAACTGTAATATTTATTTTTATAGGTTTCTACCTTTCACGTGACAATTGCCTCCCTTGCTCACCTGGATGTGCTTCATGTAAAAGAACTGATCAGTGTTCCGCCTGTCGCCATCCATATGTCTTGCACGGTAAGAACATTTCAGACCTCTGCTTGCGCACCTTGACAAGTTACTGGTTTATATTCAGTGCAGCGAATGGAAATCCGCTTGTGAGAATTTCACCCGAAGCAATAAGTGCGTTGGATTTTTCCTGTTGTTCTTTTACAATTACATGCACTGGCGCTTGCGTAAAGATCAAACAGGCTTTTGAAGTTGCGCATCGTGCGTTTTATCTATTTCTTTTATTTATTTACTTTTGATTTCATTACAGAAAGAATGCTGACCGACTCACTCGTATTTGGCATTGACTATTAAGTGACTAAGATTGCAATTATTCTCTAACTGACCTCCTGGTTAAAAACTTTGGCGATATTAATTTCAGGAAACCGATGCTTGTCTGCCTGTCCACGAAGTTATTTTGCTGACTCCACCACAAGCAGGTGCTCGCCGTGTCCCGTTCACTGTCTCCAGTGTGTCGACGGTGAAACATGTCTACAGTGCGATAACCGAACCTTCCTGCTGCCACCAATCAATGATTTTGATGGTTCGGAAAGTTTATTAAAAACATGTCAAATGGTTTTGAGCTGCTTAAATTTTAATAGAAAGTGTGAAGTGTTTTCCCTGCTGCTGTTCTAGCATAAGTAAACTGGATGGTCTGTCTGAAATATAGCTTGAAGCTTTTCCTGTCTTGTGCTTCGGTGAGAGAAGTCCATGCGATGGCTGCAGTTACATTACGTCATCAATTGCTGCAGTTACATTGCGTCATCAATGGCACAAACGTTTTTGAAAAAAATGCAAAAACACAATGAAATGGAAATTTTATGTGAATCAGCTGCTCAATCACCAAATGTTGCAGGTGTTGCTGGAAACTCCGAAGCAATTTCAAAACCTGGCGCCAGCTGTGTCATAAAATGTGGGCAAGGTCGCTATGGAAACAAGGAAAGCCGCGTGTGTGTGGTGAGTGCACTGGACCGGAACCAATCGTTCTATATTTTCTTTGCTGATTGCTGGTCAGTTCGTATGCACTGATGCGTGAAAAGAAATCTTAGAATATTAGAAACTACTGAAATTATTTTGCGTTGCTTTGGGGGGTTATTTAATAAAGCTAAATATAGTTGCAGTAAGTAAACGTATCAAAAATATGCCGAAACGTTGAAGAATATTGAATGTCGTCCGTTTCAACCGGAAAGAATCGCCATGAATCGTATTCACGTTTTTTTTTTATTTTCTCTCAAAACTTTTTGTATATCAGGAAAACGGTCACGCTCCGTTGCTCAAGATGAACGGTCAAGTGACACTTGGTATCGGGTCTCGATCGCTGGTTGACGTCATCCGTGTGACTGACGAGGACTCGGATCCAAGCGAGCTTCGCCTTATTCTCAAGATGGATGCGTCGAACGGATGGTTTGAAATAAATAATGTAAGAACCTCTGTGGGAGTCGGTTGTGCAGGGTGTAGACAAATTCGTTTGAAAATTTTTTCAGTTTGATTTTTTCCAGGTTTACATCAAAACTGTAATTGATTTTCGGATACACTGTCGTATAATTTTATGTCTTTACTGTTTATTGAGAAAGGTATGCTATTTTTGTGTCAATGAGGAAAATTTACTATGTGTTGTCTTTGTTTTTAAAGACGGTCAAACATCTTCACATCTTCAAGTGAATTTTTAATTAACAGCAGCTACATTTTATTTTGTTCATGAAGACCCGTATCACTGTTGGGACTAAAGTTCCTTACCAGAAAGTTCTTCGCGGTAGCCTCTGGTTCATACATGAGTCGGTCCATCAACGTTATGGGGAGGCAACCTTCCAAGCAACCGATGGTCATCTGAGCAGCGATTTGCAAACACTTCCCATCGCGGTTGTGTCGGAAATTGCTCCTCGCGTTTCGCAAAACGGACCACTTGTCGTCAGGTAATGAACCAGTTCCTTGATTGAATGGTATCTTCTACAGCATGTGCTGCGTGAGCTCTTTTTAACTTTTTATTGATACAGGTCTGGAGAAGTTGCCAAGATAAGTCACTCGGCTTACCTCAATGTTGAAGATGAAGATAACGCATATGACGTAACAATTTCAATTGTACATCCTCCTCAGTACGGTCACGTGATCAAGCTGCCCAATTTTGACCGTAGCATTAAATCATTCAAGGTGAATTGTTGAGATAGCCAGTGTTATTTAGTGTGGTATATTGCTTAATCAGTATACCCTATATGACTGAAACAAGGTATACTTGTTTTGTGATGGGATGTCGGACATGTCTGCTGATCAGAGTAGACACAACATTAGCGGATACCAACGGTTGTTTAGTCTGAAAGCAGTTTTTCTGAGATGCTAAATTTGGTTCGATGTCCATCGTGTTTCTATGTCCAACCTGTGCCACCAACGTGGCAGGGCGGACATGACTGCTTTGAAGTTGATCTTAACCTTGTTTCTCCTCAACACGGATTCATTATTTGACATAAAAATTGTTTGTTCAGGTGCTGGATTTGCAAAACGACGACATAGCGTTTGTCCCTCATAGCAGCGGAGCAAACAAAAATGTTTTGTATGACGTGTTAAGCCTTCAAATCGATGACAAGTTCCACGTCATAAACACGGTGCTCCACATCAATATTTTGCCACGGGTGAGTGGTTGCCGTAAGATGATCTGCATTCTAAGAGAACTTGCCGATAGTTTGCAGAAGTAATTTTCTCTTACTTGTTTGAATAGTAAATTAAGGACGACTGTTCTTGAAGCAAGGCTAGGCTCTGCTGGGTGAGGATTGAACGATTGTAGTTGCAAATTGATAAAGACGGTAGGAAGTAATTTTCGTCGCTTTCGAAAATTTTTCAATTTTTCTTTGGGTGGACTTAACTGCATTGAAAATCTCGTTTATGTCATGTTATTCAGATGTTCATTGATAGCGGGTATAAACATACTGCAATGTTTAACATGTTGTACAGCTGTTTGCCACCTTAATTTATTTCATGAACAATTAGGGATTGATTAGATGTGCAGCGAAGCATCACCGACCTCGTCGAAATGCTCTTACGATTGCTGTGTAGGAATAGACAAAGAAGTAAAACACCACTGAAGACTTAGAAGCGTCCTGGTTGCCTTTTTTCTTCTGCGAAAATACCAGCTGCAGTCTTTTTTAGTGTCTGCTCCAGTCTCGAGGACCCCGGGTTAAGTTTCCAGAAAACAGATTCTTCCGGATTCGAAATTCGAGAACGTCCAGTTACCAACCGATTAACTCCAAAATTGAACTTTTCCGAGTCTACGGCGTATCGAATAATTTGATCAGTGCTTCCCAAACATTTTGACCATATTGCCCCCTCGCTATTATTTTTGTTTGGTGACAACATTGGATACTATTTGATGAGAACTATGTTTAATTATATCATGCTGTCCTCTGGCTGATTGTGACTTCATTAGAAATGTTTTTATTGGTTGTGGTGCTGCAGGAAGTCGTTACAGATATGTAAGAATGCATCTCCTATCTAAAATTTTTGATATAATTACGTTTGTTACTTGCTGCAAGCCAACAGTGCAAGCAATGCACCGTAGACTTACTGACCAGAAAGAAGCTGTAATCTTTGCACGAGTCGCGTTTTTTAAAATTCTGCCTTTATTTTTTCTGACTGATATTTAACTGAAGCTGAAACGGCGCGAACTTGGTGTGGATCCAACTGCAAACTTCAGATGTAGTTAATCTGCAAAACGGCTGAACGCGCTATCGTCCATAAACATCAACCACTGCATCGACCGTGATGTTACCCCCTTGGCCAAGCTGCTTTTGGCCCATTTCTTGGGTATAGCTTGCCTATGTGGGCTCTAGTTAGTTATCTTTCCGTTATAACACAATACCAAGTTGAAATGTTTATAGAGCGCTGGAATCTCCAAAGGTTGTTAAGACGATATCCGGTCCAGGAATACTAAGCTTTGAGCGTGTCTGTGTATGTCTACTCCTATACCCTTCGTGCTTGAGATGCATGATGTTTTCGAGAGAACTGTTGTCCAAATAACCTCTAAACCCTACGTAGCTTACCACTTCTACAAACATCACTCCAAACAGTTTTCAGTTGACGTCATGTTGTAGAAGCGTGTGATGTTGATTGCTGTTTAATGTATACTTGTATTTAATGTATACTTGTAAGTGTAAAAGGTGAGTTAGCTTCAGATTTTGTGCTTCTCTTCGATTAGGATTGCAATTTTGCTAAATGTTCTGCGAATGAAAATCCTGAAGCCGAAATAATACCTTTCATTAAACAGCTGCGAAAGGGGCCGCATACAAATTGTTTATTTAACAAAATACACTTCGACATTGCGTCTTCTCCCTCGTCTAAACCTCCGTACTTCTCGTGGGATAACGAACTCCTGCTTTTACTTAAATCTACGTTCTGCAACTTTTCCCGAAAGACATGATGCTCACGGTGTGGTCTGGCGCACGAAAAAATAGTTTTTCTTTAGGTTTCGGTTAAATTCTATTCAAAGAAGAGCTGATGATGCTTAGAATACTATTTTTATCATGTTACTTTTGAGGGCTGCTTTGGATTGACACTAGCTTCGCTTAAACCTTTATTCGTGGCATACTTACAGCACGGAGAATTATTTATGAACGCATTATCGTTTGTTCCTGTGGCGCCCCGTAAACCGAACCATACCTGTGTCTCCGCTCGAGATCTTCTTTCATTAATTATATTCTTCACCTGTGTGCTTGATGTCAGACGTGAGTCTCGTAGTTTTCCTGACTTACTGCATTCGCTCCTTTTCAGTCTGTTTGACTGTCAGTGCAGACTTCTTTTGACATTTCTGGAGCTGCTTATAAGTTTCTTGAGTTAAATAATGGAATTAATTTCCGGCAACTTCCAACTGTTCCGTCCCCAACACTTTATAACAAACTTCCGATCTGGGCAAAATGCAGTTGGGGAGAAGCGCAGTTCCACAAGCGACTGGGTTCATGTGATGTTGTCAACCAGGGAGTTAAGGAAATAACAACCAATCTTAAATCACCACTGTCTGCGCCGGCAATTGATGATCTTAGAGTAGGAAATATTTATCTGGTTGAATTTGGTTGCATCTCCCCCTGAAAAAAGTGTTTATCTTGGCTTCCCACCATCATACGGCACATGGTTGGAAGAGCTGTAAGTGGGACTGGGTACAAGTAACAAAAATTCATTGTTTAAGTAATATCTAACAGCTTACTTACGTAGCCTAAGTAATTCAAGCAAATCGACATTTAAACTTAAAAACATGCAAGCACATCAAAATCATTGCAATTTTTAAATCACATAATGGGCGGTTCAGACAAAACCCGCACCTGTTGGCCGCGGTTTAATTTAATGGAATGAGATTCTGGCTCCAAATCGTAATCACGATGACAATCAATAATTGTGACTCACAAAGCGTTCTGCGCAGGCAAGAAATCTATTCGCCTCAATGGCTTATTTTATGTGTGATGACTGATGATACATGCAGGCAATGCTCCCTCTAAGCTGCGTGACCACGCAGCTGCTAAGATCCCTCTGCGCAGTTGCAACAATCCTTAGCGCAATGAAATGTGTTTTATTTTTAGTTTTTATCTGCAATACATCTTACTGTGTAACAGATTTAATAACTTCTGCTCAGTAAGATTGTGATTCAGCGCACCAGCTTGTTTTGCCGCTCAGCATTATTAAAAATTGGAGGGAACACTGCATGCAGGGATGTAGTGCTAACGAAAAAGGTGTGGGAATGCCGTTCCCACGCGTTGCCGGCCCACGACATCCCTGGATACATGTCATGTATAATATTGTGTTTACAGCAACAGATGTGGCTTCTAAAGTCTCAGCTTTTTCAAAAGAAATTTTCTTGAAATATCAAGTCATGGCGCAACAACTTAATGAAGTGATAAGAGTAAAGGTTATCAAGTAAATAATTATATTCAACTAGATGCAGTTGCTTGTGAGCAGACTTACAATTTTGGAGAGCTTGATGTTGTTCAGGGCAATGATTCGGTGATGATGATCAACAACAAAAGAATTCGAGTCGTTAGAGGAGGCGTCGCTCAGATAGATAACCAGCACCTGCTGCTCGAAGCGAGCAATGTCAAGGATCCTTCAAAGATTATCTATGTTTTGAGCAAAAGCGAAACACAAAAGTAAGATTGACCTTTGACCTTGTGTTTTGCGCTGATGCGTTTCTTGGATGGTTTTCCTGCGTTTTTTGCTTGTTGTGACGTCATCGTGCCGTTGCAACAAAAGTTATGCTTCGTTGCGCATGGTTCAACGCACCCCACAGACAAAGTTACGAGCCATTAGGAGTTTATTTGCAATAACACCTTTATGAAAATATGAAATATTAATTTGCGCACTTTATGAAATATTAATTTGCGTGCCATTCAATAACGCAGTCCAATTGCTTTTTCAAAATGCATGCCACAAGTAGTTATCTATTCGGCAGAATTACGCTCTTTTTCGTCAGTCAGTGGTTCTATTGTTTGACGTGTCCACTGACAGTGGAGAGCTGCAAAAAGTTCACATTGTTTGGTATTGTTTATAAATTGTTAGACGATCATGTATAACTCGTGCGTTACATTCAGAAAATGCCTTTCGTTTTTGGAATTTCGTTACATTAAGAAATCCTCACTCCATGACCCACGCATTTTTCCCCAGCACTTTGTCTTCGTTAATTTCGTAAAATCGTCCGCGTTGCCGCCATGTTTTTATGAAGCGATGACTGATGAACATGAAATTGAAATCTTTAATTTGTCGCTGAGCTTCAGAGGACTATGGAAGTAAAGATAAACGTAATTTTTAAAAAAGTGTTCGATTAGTCTGCGGATTGCTGATTAAATAACACCGGATTGCTTACAAATATTAATAATGAAGTTGATACGCACGACACATGCGAATGCACAAACCTTGCGATTGGTTACATAGTTGCATTGCTTGCACGCGTTTTTCTTTTCCTGGCTCTGCACGTATGTAAACTTCTCGGGTGAATTTCATGCATCTTACACAACAATGCGATAAGAACAAAAGGTTTAAAATTAGCAACAAACAACAAAAGTCGAAGATTTAAATGAAATCATTGCGGTCGTCTCGGAATAAGATATTTTCATCCTCATCACCAGATAGATTCAATTAATACAATGTACCACGCAAGATCAGAAATTATGTTGAAGGTTCCGGGAGTACAACAGAGAACAATTTAGTGCATGTCAGCCGTTATTTCGAAATCATTGTTTAAAATTACTTTCAAGTAATTTGGTCTCTTACGTGCAGAAACTTTCCGTGGGCAAAAAAACTGCGCTAGGCGCTTAAACACGTAGTTGATGAAACACTTAGACCTTATTGACTTTGGGCCATTTACGTAAAAGACTTCGCGTGTGCTTCGTTCATGCCTTCTTTTACAGAGGTCAGTGGTCAAAATTTGGTTTAATTTACGTGGTTCGCCGGCTGTAATCAAAGATCCGGTGTTCTTATGTATTCAACCTTGTTTCTATTGTTTAGCTCGAATTAAGAACTGTAAGTCCTGACGTATGACTGACCATCACTTTAAAGGTGTAAACTTTACCTGATCGCTGAGTTAACGTTTTCGTTCCGAATTGGTTCCAGGGCTCAAACTTTTGTCCGAGTCAAATTTTTTAAAAGGTCCATTGACTTAGAATCATGGTTCAGTATAACGTATGACTTCTGACCTATGCTTGACTTATGGCCTGAATACTGGCTCATGACTTTAACCTCTTACTAGTTATCAATGTTCTTGAGTATGAATCAATAAATTCGGGCCATTTGCACAGAGGGGAGCTTGTGCTGATGGTACCGGAGCTATCCGACGCCCCTGTTCAACGTGGTTTGTCTATGGATGATTGGATCCGGACGTCAGAAGGTCACTACAGGTCACGGCCTTTGACCCGTTTCTCGCAGCGAGATATTGATGAAGGGCTTGTGTGGCTTCGATATAATTCAGAAGCTGATGAGGAAGACGACATGGAAACTTTTGAGTTCGAGGTGAATAACAGTTATATTTAAAACGTGCCTATTTCGTCAACACCAACTTTTCACACCCGCAAATGTAAAAACTGAGCCCCCTTTAGTTGACATTTTGATTTTTAGTATTCTTTAATTTGTTATTTTTTTGCGTTCTTCGGGGTGTTTTTTTTTTTTTTTTTTT
>JGI24159J19872_10002021_pt1 | contig 23539 bp, 14 predicted proteins | sample Ectturendosymbi4_FD_19872 | JGI IMG/M metagenome (IMG submission 19872) | reverse complement strand
CTTTCAACGCGTTTGAAAAATGTGTAGATTTTTGATAATCCGTAAGATCTTTTGGATATGTTCAACCTATTCCGTAAAACCTTTGTAGTTACTTTAAACTTACTTCGTTTATATTGTTTGATGAGACTTTGCCAAATTGAACTGACTTCATTGAAATATAAGATGGAATTAAACTGTAAACACCATCGTAACCCCAGTATTACAAAACTTCTTGACCACGCTCAGCTGCATGTAAAGATAGCTTAGTACTGCACGTAATTAAATTTGTACAAATCACCGGCTTCTTGAAAATACAATAACTTATCTGCGGGATTTGAAGCCCTGATGGGAAAAAATTCAAATTTAGTTTCATTTTAGTCACATGCGCTTTGCCAACAAGAGAGATTGCAAGCTCAGGGATGAATATTAGGGAAGGATAACGAGGCAGTCGCCTCAGGCCCCTCTTTTTCAGAGATATCATGCACCCCCTTGAGAGCTTTGCACCATCGTTTAGTTAAAAAAGTTATGTACCACTCTAGAGCCACATTGAAAGAAGCTCTGAAGCAAGTCATGTTTTTCAAAATAAAGCAAAACTTATAGGAAAATGTGCCATTGGAGGCAGCTTGCAATTGTGAAGCTGCTGCAAACTGTACACATTTTTCTTCCTTTCGTATGTATCTTATGCTCTTGAATTTAGTTCACAAATTGAAATGTGAAAGAAATTTAACCCTTTTATCCAGCAAGTAATCCCACATCCACCTTTCGCAATGGCGATGTTTTGAGGCCCCTTTATGAGAGCTTGCCCCTAAATTTTAATATTCACTCCTGTGCAAGATATCTCAGTATCAGTAAGTAACGGCAGTGTCAATTCCCTCAGCACTTGCAAACTAAAAAGCATCTTGCTACTTGCGTTAGATTTTGATGCTGACTCTTCTCGTTGCAGTTAAATTATTTCAAATGATTTACTGTAGGATAGGGTGGTAATTAACATCAGATGAATGTTGAAACACTGAGCTTATGAACAGCAGGTCGAAGTCAAATATCTTGAAATTACTGATTTTTTACTTGCCGGCAAGGTAAAGGGAAATCATTGATGAAAACGTTAAGCCTCCACATGATTGTGATTGAACCGTTACAATACATGTCATCACAAATAAATATCTAGAAGGAATGCTATTGTTGCTAAACAGTGACTATGGCGCAATGAAGAAGTCTTTGAAACTGAATCGCTTCTTAGCCAAAGCTTGAGCTTCAAGACATATAAAATTTATCTCAACGCCATATTCACGCATGTAGTTTTTAAACTGTGCAAAAACAAAAATCTACGCTATTGATTTAAGGCTACGCTGGCACTGGAAACAAGGATAGGTTGTATTTGTAACACCCACGGTAATAAAAGAGGAGATTGCGATGGTCTTGAAATGAAACTTACATAAACATTAGGTGGGATACAGCAAGCTGGTGCGCCAAAAACAGCTGCGAAAAGCGTTACTCCAAATGTTTTTTCCTGCGGTCGTTGATGATTACAAAAGGTCAGATACAAGTTTCTATTCGACTAAAAGCTGAAGTAGGATAGGTTCCTTGAGGCAGTTTCGTTGATTTGCACTGAAGTATTCCTTTGGCTTATACTTGAAATATTTTATTAACCTGCAAACTTTGGAATTGCGGTGGCATTGCCCCGTTGCGATCGCTGGCTACGCGCCTTGTGGCAACCGTAGTCTCAGGGTTGTCCATGGGACAGATTTATCTGTCCCATTCCCATCCCATAGCAATTTATGCCTGTCCCGTCCCATACCATGGGACGTTTCCCATGGGATTTCCATAGGAATGATATTCCCATGGACAAGCCTAGGGTTGTCCATGGGACATATTTATCTGTCCCATTCCCATCCTATCCCATAGCAATTTATGCCTGTCCCATCACATCCCATGGGACGTTTCCCATGGGATTCCCATAGGAATCCCATTCCCATGGACAAGCCTGCGTATTCTGATTGCGGGCTACAGACCAGCACAGGAATTCGTGATTGAGCGAAGTTCATGTGCACATCAATTCGGTAATTCGATCAAACTAACCAACACAATTTTCAACAATCACGACGATTCAGTTTACCTAGGAAATCTGTATGTGTCTACAGATAATCCAGTGATAATGTTCATTTTTCTCATTTATTCCCTGTTTTTTTTTGCTGGAGAAACGATACCGACAGCAAAGTAACATGAAATTTGCACAACTACATTACTTTTTATCACAAAATGTTGGGAGGAACAAAAGATATTATGTCCCCCCATCAACTCGGTCCCTGATTCAAAAGACATACGCGTGAGACAGAAAAGCAAAACAGAAAACTATGGTTTGTTGACATACAGTTGCAAAATTTTAGGTCGGTGTGAGAGGGTAGGAAAATGCTGCAGCACAGTTTTGCTCAGCATTGCCAATTTCAAATGCACATGGAAAAAAATTTTCTCGACGGTAACTTCAACAAAGTTAAGGAATGGAATGATGCTCGGGAAGCTAGATGTATTGTTGCGTATAAAATCATATCTCAGCTTTGAAAAAAATCGTTATAAAGGGTTATGTTGTTACTCTAAAATGCTCGATTTATTTGATAAGAAACAAATGTATAACAATGCAATCAGGGGAGAAGAAAACGCCCTTGAACACATGGAATTGTATCACATCGACGACTCTGACGAGCTGTAACATAGTATCCATATTGCATTTGCTATTTGGCTGTTTTGTTATTAGGTCTGGCTTTTTTTGGTGAAGACAGGTTGGCAACCCTGAAGCTCTGTACCCAAACGAAAGGTTGCGCTCAAAGATAAACAAAAGGTTTCAAACGTTGAATGTCACCGTCACTCCCGTTGCAGAAAGCTTGCAGTGTTGGTGGTGGATAAAGCTCTACGTAATAAATTAAGCATGCCCCTGACTGAACAGGGTTTGGAAGCATCTTAAATTAAAATTCGCCAAGGTATACGGCGTACAATCCTACCCTGATTTCATTGCATCAGGCATTCTACTAATGACGCCAACAGACCAGCTCACTTCCACCGAAAAAATTCAGGTTTGCAAGGTACAATACGGAACTTACGAACATTGAACAAGGCTTGGTTGGAAAATGAGAGGAGACAAGAAGCCCGCATGAAATTTTACAGCACGGCCGCGTGCATTTTTATTCCATCATAAAAAAAACGACAAAGTTGTCATGGCAAAGGTTAAAATCAATAATTTCGCAGCAGCTTGATGAATGCGTGGTGGTAAAAACGCGAGCAAAAACAATATTAAGTTAGTTCATTAATATTTTAGCGAGGGAAAAGCCAGAAAGATTAACTTGCGGAACCCGGGTTTGTTGAAACAGGCTGTTCGCTCGCAACGCCATGACGTTGTTCACCATAGATTTCGGTCACTGCATGGATGCCGGCCCGCTCTGGTGTCAAAGTGAAAACGCGTTTATTATTGGCTCCTGTAACACGAGCATCTGACTGCATGATTCATGAATGGCCTGATAACCGATCACACTATAAAGATGCGCGGGCCCAGCGCTGTCGTGAACAGCAATACATAAAGCAGGGGATTAAAGCGTCATTATTCGCAGTATTTTCCCGCTCTCGAGCGTTGTCGAACGCAGCCCTGCTGCGCGCACGCCAGTGAGCAATGCCTGCGTCATTAATCAACGTCGCCCCGGTTCGAGAAGCCATGCGTCATCCGCATCGTCGCTGCGACGTCAAAACAATGGCGGCCGAACAGGTGTTTGAAGCGAAAGCGAACAAATGAGTTGCGACTCGTAATTTCGACGCACACCGACCCGGTCACTCACCTTCGGCCGCTGCTTCGGTTGCTTCGTGGTCGAGTTCCGGCGTCGGGGAAAGATCCTTGGCAGCAAGAAGGAAGAACTGGTTAGCTTTCAGCATCAGAATTCATTCGAACTGACAGGTTCAATCATTCAGGACACGACAAGTCCATCGCGGGCGGCAATAGCGGTTGCGTCATCAGCTCGATAGTAACAGTTTTTTTTTTTCGGAGAAATGTTTGCCACAAATTTGAAAATATTATTTTAACGTCTTTATTTCCACAGCAAGACCACGAGCCACTGAATTAACTCTCAAGCATAGAATCGATCCGGCTTCAAATTAGATTTGTCGTCAAAAGACTGAAGTGGAGCGCGAGAGGCATAGGGGTGGGGGGTGGTGTACAGTGTTGTCTTCAGTTATATTTAATATTTTATTAAATATTTTTCAAAAACAAGACTAGGACGTCAACAAACACCCTGCAAATGAAATCAGACGCTCACTTCAATTTCCGGCGAGTCATCTTCGTCGTCGGTCGCCGGTACTTCCCCTTCCTCCCTTTCCTCGTTCATAACGCTGCGACAGATTTACAGGTTTAATCCAGTCAGTCGGCGCCCGCATCGACTTGAAATAAGAAACTCGCGCAAAGCAGTGGTGGTTCGAAAAACAGAAAGTAACTTTAAAATCAAAACTTAAATTTGAACACTCGCGTTTCAACCATCAACAATTTCTTTGGCAACGCTCGTAGGGAAAAACAAACTTGAACTGATCACAGATTAAGCTCTGCACGTTTGATGTTGTCTCAGAGCGTGCGCAGACTAAGGCAAACAGAATCACACGACAACCTTTCGTCCTTCAACCTTCTGGAACGTTTCTTGTTCTTCTTTTCTTTTTTATGCTTATGTCTCTTTTTGTCACCGCTCCGTTCACTGCCGCCATGCTTGTGTGAACGTCTGGAGAAAAAAGATACCAAACTTGGGATTTCAACAGAATTTTAAGCTTTTGATCTGTAGACCATTGTGCGACAAAAACGAAAACATGAAACAGACAATGATGATGGCGTTCGGCGAAATTTCACACCGGAAGCGTTTTTGCCAAGGACCTCTACCGAGTCTGATTGGATGACCACATGAAGTCGGTGGATGCAGTGTCGAACTTCGTTTCGCTTCATTTTGCTTCCCCTTAACCAGTTGCTCGCAAAGCGCCACTTTCTTGTCCGGCTGGCTGTGAGTTCAGGCACAGTTCACAGTAAAACAAATTAAAGCAATTATGTAGAAAACCGTATTTATTCACGGCAGTGCGAAGTAAAATCAATGTGTACGAAATTTACTTGCCGTTGCCACCAGAAACAACCGAGAAATCGAAAACAGACTTGAAAAGCGCTGTTTTTCACAATGTTGTCAGCATTGCTGATCTATCAAGCTTGGCGCTGTAAGTCTTCCTTGCGCATCTGTTCGATCAGGACTTCCCCACGTTTTGGTCAACGGACTCCCATTTATGAATCTGCTTTTTCTCGGACCCCAATCCCGATTGGATGACATTATGCATGACGTAAACAGTTCGCTTACAAGAAGAACAAACAGAATGGAAAATTCTAGAATGATATCAGCAAAGCGCGAACATTCCCACTGGACATAAGTCATATGATTCCGCGTATTTATTGCGTCATATACGCGGAATGCGAAAATCATTGTAAACAACACTTTGACTGCGAATTTTAAGAAGGCACAACAAACAAGATTTACGATCAAAACCTTGCGAAATCATTTCATTTACGAATCACTGCGGCAGTTATTTGTGACAGCGTACATACTGTACAATGTATACGTTCGACTTTATACTTTTGTCATATCTCCTGCGCAGTCAGTCCGGGACCAGCAGCGGTCCGCGGGCCCAGTTTGAGAAACCCTGTTTTAGATCAAGAAATCATGCTTTCAACCATAAAGTTTGTCTTGATTACCGCAGGAATTCAAAACAACTCGGCAATGATACAGAGCCAAGTTTGAGCAAAACGTTTTGTGGGAGTCAACGCACGAACACTGGTGATGGGATGAACCTTGCACACTGCACAGCGACGAGACAAGAAGCACATTAACAACTTTCTATCGAAACGAACACGCGGCTAGCTGGCGTTAATGCTATTGGTATTTTTTGTTGTGATAATCAAACAAAATATAAATAAAGCGCCAATATTTTGGGCCCATTTCGCAAATTGGGGAAAGCCGTTTACCTTTCAACGAAAGCGGGAGTCTGACAATCCCGCGTCTCATAATTACAAGCAAGGCCTCCGAGACAGAGGCTTTGCTACCAAGTCACCTTTTCGTCAAGCACCGAGATTAAACGATGTTAGGCTTATATTTTGCGTGACTACGACATATTGTTTGTGAATCAGCCTTGTCCAATCGCGTATATATTCATTTTCACGACGTTCGTTCCACACGGCATGGTTGTTTGTCGCTGACGACTTGTTTTTGACGGTGGACCGCTATCGATCGAATAGCGGAATTTTAGAGGTTCTGGGCAACTTCCCGCTCGATCCCCGTCACAAAGAGCTGTCCGCGCCCTTTCTGAACTTTTCCACGTTGAAACTTTTAACAGGACAAGCAAAAAACATCTAACTACCAATTGCCTCACCCGCACCCACAGCAATAATCACAATTAACACACACGCCAAGCTCTTCACAGTCGCCCAAATCTGATTTTGCCAGAAGCGCTGCAGGACCTGAGGACCGCGCAACAATTTGCTTATCGCCCATTCTGATCCGACACGCAAAGAGAAAGAGAAAGGGAAAGGAGATGAGGGTTACAACCGAAGTCGGCGCGTGCCAGCGGGAAAAGCAAAAAAAACTTAAAAGTGGTAAGTTAAAAAGAGATGCAAGTGATCAGTACTTTTAAGAAGCAGACCACGGTCGCGCGCCTGCAATACCTGTGTTTTGACATGCGGTGTGGAGAACGGTCACGTGACTTGCGCTTTGACGAGCGCTTGTGCGAATCGCGGCGGCGGCGAGGTTTGGGCGAACTGGTCCCGTCCCTGAAAAGGAAGCAGCCGATTTTCACCTCGACGGCATTTGAAGCGTTCCGCAACGAAAAGGTGTTAAGCGTTATTGCAATTACTTTGTCTTTTTGTGTTTTTCATCGGCATTCTGCTGCCGGTAAGCAGAAGGAACTGATGAATCGCCATTCGCAGGTGATGATGATCGACTGATCTCAGCCTCCCTGCAAGATATTTTAAACAGTTCAACATTGATAACCACTCGAAGTAAAGCAAAACACGTCGCCTGCAACAACAGCCGGCACAGTTTAAATGCGACAACCCTCTTCCAGTAGCGTTTGAATTAACTGAACCGACCAAAATCTAACGGTGGTCCATGCGGGCTCAGACTTGCACAGCTAGTTGTCTAATTAGACGAATTAGAGCGAAAGGCCAGTAATTCTAATCTAGTTTGTGAAAAGCTTCTGCACTCTGATTTCACTTCTAATTTCCGGTTTTACTGTAAATGTTACTTCGTCCAAAAACGTTATTCGGCGAGTGATACAATAATGTATCTAGCGCAAGGAAAGCGCAGCTCAAAGATGAAAGTGTCACATCAGCAGGTTTTTTTAAGGAAAATGTTAGGTACCCAGTGTGCACTTGCAGGGACCCGATTTTATCTTATTCTAGGGATCCGATTATCATTTTCTCTGGTTCTAGGGACCCGATTTTCAATTCTACGGACCCGAACACCTTAAAAAAAACCTGCACATCAGTGTCCACAATCACACCACAGCACTTAAACAAGCCATAGAGTCATTGAAGGCATTGTGACGAACAGTTGCTAGTACGTGCCATGCCAACGCACGACAGCAACATCGTCTCCATCGGAATGAGTTTTCAACCAACCAAGCGAATTATGGGTTAAAGCGCGAAACGCACTGATCTTGGCTGCTAGCCTGTGCTGTTCTCATAATTGTGCGCATGAATTCCCATTTGTCATGAATCGAACTTACGTTGAACTTGATTTGATTAGATAAAATTCTAGTTCTGAGTTTAGTTTCTAGTTTTCGCGAATTCGGTAATTGTAATTCTAATATAATTTGAAAAAGCTGAAACAATTCTAGTTGCTCAAGTTTGTGCCCGTTGCAACATCATATTCGAAACGTCTTCCCCTACCACCATGTATTGTATATGATTGTTCGCTTTTCGAACAAATTTATCACTTGTTTACTTTGCATTTGGATGACCCGGGCACCAACACAGGGTTCGGTCGCTTGGAGTCTTATCGAACGCGCGACTTACTTGAATCGCTTTCTCGACGACGTCGACAAAGGCGTGGAAGAACGCGAGGAAGGAGCGGATGAAATCTTCTGCAGGATTTCCAGCTTGCTAATAAAAGGCCTCTCGACCCTTATCTCCTCAGCATCGCAAGGCTCTTCACCAGGGGGAAACTGCCGCGAAGATTTTACAAGTGGTTGCAACAAGTTGATATGGCCACGTCGTTGCTATTGGTTGCGACAAGTGGCTATGGTCACGTCGTGCTACTGGCGATCGCGGCTCAGTCTCACTGAGCGAGCGATTTTTTTCATTCGCTACTTTCTAGAAAACTTTCACCAGGCGAACAGATTCTGGTGCATGCAGTACATTGCACCAATGCCACCGATAGCTAATGCATTACGACAGGCAGAAACAATTGTGGGTGCGTCCGCAGTGAAGCCGCAGAAACATGGACGGCGGAGCGCTGTATAATGAGACGGCAATGCAGTCGTCAAATTGTTGTGCCAGCATTAGCACGGTTTTCTTCGGTTCCACCGTCGTCAAACCGCAGAGAAGAACGTCACAGCATTTAAAAAATAACCACGGTTTAAAACATAACTACGGTTAGCGCTGTAGAAATTAAGCTTCGTGAACTGATACTGCGACAGGGAACAAATCCGCAGATGCTGAATTTTATCACAGCATTGGGCATCAACCTACGTCATCCTCCGTAAACTGACAGGTACTCCTCTGCGAACGCAGAGCGGCACGAAAAGTAATTAGCAGATTGACACTTGATGATATTGCTCCAGCCTGGGAAACGCATTTGTCACACGCAGCACTTCATATTCGCAGATGATCAACCACGTGCTTAGACAGAAAAGATTCTAACACCTGTGCGCGTTACAAAGCCCAAAGGGACTGAAATAATCTGAATCCAACCACTCCCGCGTCCGGAAACGACCTCGCGACGACTGAAAATCAATACCTATTTAAAACTTGACAGCAAAAGGCCATCACTTCAGTAGCGCAAGGACGTACCATGTCGGACGGATCTTCGGGTGGACTGGGCGACAACGTCAGATCGAATATGTCCTCAGACGCTGCGCTGTCCAGCAGCGGTTTCTCTTCGACAGCATCTGCCTTGGTCGCCTTTTCATCCTGCGCAGTACGATTGCGTCAGTGAAGCGTTAAACGCAAAAGGTCGCTCGAGGACGAGCGACACTCCTCGAACACCCGACCGACCTGGCTTTGCTTGGCGAGCAAGAACTGCATCGCTTTCAGGCGCCGCAAGGCTTGCTTCTCCCGAAGCACGGAGATGGAGGCGGACTCGCCACTGGGGGTGACTGCGGTGAAGTTGGAGGGAGGAGGAGGGGGGACAAGACGATGCGCAGGCGGGGAGGGAGGTTTGGAAGGAAGACGTGAAGCGGCAGCGTAATTCGGAGACAGAGCGTTCGCTTCCAGCGCGGAGTGCTTGAACGTCGCGGGCAAAGCAGCTGGTGCGAAGACCTTGGCAGCGGGTTCTGTACAAAACAAGACATTACGTTTGCGACGAGCGAAGCAAACGGCGCGTCGCAGCAAACGCCGCATCTGCCATGCATGTTTAAAGTCTAGCGTTTTGCGTGTGGGAGTGAAGACGTTACACAATACACTTACTCGTAGCAGCGAGTGCGTGTAATAAGACTTAACCTCAACGTGCAAACGTTAAGTGGAACACCACGTCGAACATCTGTAACATTTGATCTGAGGGCCGATATTCTAAACGACGATTGCATTATCACCAAGAATACAGTGACAGCGATTGTTTTTGTAGAAGTCAAACGCGAACTTGGTTGCGGTGGTCAACACACATTATTTAAACTAGAACTGGAGAAGACGAGTGCACTTTTGGTCTATGATTGTTCTTTTCAAGAGATAAAAACAACAGGATCTAAACGTTTGAAACATTTGTTAAAAATTTTGTGAATACAATATCTCATGGCCAGCGTTTGGGTTGTCCAGACATATGGACACAAGGCAACGGCCCGAATTTACGACAATCCGGTTTTCTTCATTTGTAGTAAAGCGTAAACAGATATTCTACAAAATCATGATTTTTTTGTACCGCAAATACAGGTTACCACAGCAAACGAATTTTTGTCTGCGTTCCGATTATACGTTTGAAAACTGCTTCTTTGCTAGTTGTAACACTGATGCTAGTAATCCCGTTAACAAAAGCACATGCAAGCATAAAAATCTATAATAACAAGTGGAGGTGGTTACTCACACCGAGAGAGCTTTATCATTTATTCTATGTGGCTAGGTGCGATATCATGTTAGCCCACGCGTCCACACTTTTTCAAAGAGTATTTTTTGTTCACGTAAAGGCGGCCACGTGCCAGCAGTCCCTTCCGACATTCGTGCAGGTTGGCATAGTCCAGGCGTTTCGTTTGCATTTTTGAAGCAGTAACACTCCTTTGCCACGGCTTTCGCGTTCATATTTTCTCTCAGCGCATCAACACACAACGAGAAACGTCTAAGTGGCAAGAAACCACCGTTGCTCCGACACAGAAACGTAATCCAGACTTTGCCGGACCGTATGCAACACAGCCTGACACTAGCGCCAGGGCAATGTAAAATCTTATCGCATGCCGCACTTTTGACACCTTTGGTCTACGCAATTGAATCTGATCTGGAGTTCGGGAAACTACATGCATGCCAACCGTATACACACTCATCATCTTACAGTCAAGCAAGCTTTTTGAAAAACGCGTTTAAGACTTCCGATGCCCCTTGATAATCTGACAAGAGGTATTGCGTGGTATCGACGAAGGCAACGGAAAGGGCACTGCAACCTGTCTGCCTGGTATCATCCCAACACGCTTTAAACTAAAATTAAATGCGCGTAACCAAAAACAGCACAAGCAATTCGCAGATGTCTTGCATAGAGAAGCTTGACTGTCAGCAAAGCAGGTGTTTTCCTGGGCGATATCGCTTCTCGCAAATAAGTGCCTTAGATATCCCCCGATGGTGACTCATACCGCACAGATTGCCATGCCAGTCAAAAAAAACAAACATTGCAAAACACATGCTCCGCTTTTTTACATATTTTTACATTGGGGTTTAGCCTGACCGAGTAAATTTTTTTCGTGTGTCCAATATTGTTGCAAGAACAACAGAGCGAAAATGAAAAGACCATCAACGTTTCGGGAATTTTGAAATTAACGAACAAGTAGGCAAGCCGAGATGAATTTAATTACAGCTGGAAGCGTTTCAATGGCTCAGGCAATTCTAAAACCCAAATCTATTACGATGACCTTGTCTGCAAAACGACGTATCAGTCTCGCACCTGCCAGTGTTGTGGTGGTACTTGGCCGAGCATAACAACCACCTCAGTGACGTCATAATCAAACTCAGTTTACCAAACAAAATCGTAACATTAATAGCCATTACCAAAAGATATATAAAATAAACTGTACTGAATTATAATGATTGAAGCACTTATTCCTAGTTATGGCAGGTCGGGCGATGCGAACGCGAGTGAGCAAGAGCTGTACACAGCGAAAAGTCCACGAAAAGTGTCGGTGAAAAGCAACAGAAGAACCAAGAAGAAGAAGAAACGTCCGAAGAGCTCGGAGGCAACGAGTCGGCAACCCAGCGCGAACAACAGAATACCAAGCGTGTACAATCCGCATTCGTACCCTCGAGCATACTCATGCTATACCAAAGGGCCACAGGTACTTTCAAACGCAACTAATCTAGCTAACGGTAATAGAATTGCAGAAGTTTTTTGATACACAGGTCAATCTAAGCACAACGCTGGCGGTTGGGTTCAGTCAGATGAACTTGTTCAACTTTACCGCCTGAAGCCGAATCAGCTCACTCAAACGGTCTAGTTTTTCGGCTCTTGGACGACATCAAGTGGCAACTTGCTGCGCAAGCATCAGTAGAAAGTTGCAATATGCACACTACAGATGGAAGCATTATTCGAAGCTTCCAAACTTTTCGATCTATCGTCCTGCAATGTGCTGTCACATGCCACCGGGCAAATCTCCAATGGTCAAGAATTTTTCTTTGGAAAAAACTTTGCGGTCATTAATATAGTATATTGTTGTATACAAAAGACCCGATAAGACGAGGCTCAGAATCAGTAATTAGCTGATACCAGTCAAGTATAAATGCACATCTTCCATCTAAAGACCAAACCGGTCCTAACATCTTGTTCATAAAACTAGCATTGAAATATTCAACCATTCTAGTATACTCATATGACTTCCATTCATTAGACAGTTTATGATGAAGTTTTGACGTCAGAAAAATAGCTTTAGAAATTACTATTCTTTATTGCAATGTTCCAAACAGCATTAGATTGAGATTGTACCAACGTTGTTGTACTGTTCTACTGCTTCGTTGCACTGCGATTCTGCGTGACCGGCAAGTAAGCTTATAGCAGATGTTACGAATTTTAGAAATCTGCCGAAGCGTACGAACCTCCGGTTACAGAACGAGAGTGGTGGCGAATTTTCCTCAGAGAAACTCCATCACCAGGACATTACGACTACTACGATTTCATAAGAGCTGAACAGCTGAAACGGATACAGCCAACTTACAATTTTGCAGGTGAAGATATTGCAAGATCTTTGGAGATTACACCACACTTCGTTGCAATTTCACATTTGGTATGCAGTTGTTGCATCCATTATTTAATCGAAGGCGAAATAACCACTGGCGTGAACAAAAACGCATGAGTTTTTCTGCAGAGCTGTGCAGTAATGATTTACCATAGCAGCGCGCTACTTTTTAGTAGCGAAAGCGCCGCCGTATATTTTTCAAGTATCGGAAGCGGCAGCGAGTTTCCAATACAGGTCCATTACCGCTACTTGTTACGTTACTTTCATTATTATCGCTCGCAGCGAACCGCAACAAGTTGAACAACGCGTATTTTGCATGCCTTGAAAAGAAATTGCTGCAGAAAAGGAGATCATTCAAAAGTCCCCCGGAATGATTAACGACTGACTTTGCTCTGAATGCTTCGCTTGTTTGTAAATATTTCGCTTGTTTGTAAATATACCAACAGATTTGTGAGCTTAAAAGATTGTTAGAAAATTTAATTATTTTATTTACGTACATCTTGAGACAACTTTAAGTTTTCTGCAGTAGGCTAAAACATGGGACTATCTGATTTATATTGGAGCAACCACGAAGGAGGCCACCCCTACAAAATGCAGCAGCTGTTTCTCAGTAACTGTTCTTTAAGTTTAACCGAAATACAATGCAATCAGAATTGAAATTCTGCCATAAAGTAAAAACTGCAACTACACCACTACACCATTGGTACATGCAACGGGTTTTATATTAGCCCTTCTGCTAATTATCTTTAGTATATATACTTTTTGGAAACCATGCCTGTTCAGGTTAAGATCACTGCTTTGAAAATATGATGGACGGTGGTTTTGTTTCTCTGTCAGCTAGAACCACCACCAGAAGAAAGTCAGTCGCGAAAATGCTGCAACGCACAATTACACCTAAAAATCTAGAATATAGCAGCACGAGGTGGAACCTTCGCTTAATTTCAGAAAGCGTGTTTCAGCACTGGGTTGGACAATGCACTGCCCTCGGACAACGTTGTGCGAAACTGCAAAACGCAATAAAACAGATATACTGTAACAGCGTTATGAGGATTCACTCGAATGCAAAAACTCGCCCTGCTGTTTGGCATAAAAGTAGCGGCAGCGTCACTACTATTTTTAGCTAATAGCGGTAGGGCCGCTATTATTTTTATCGAAGAGGGGCAGCTGCCTTGCATTCAAAGTAGCGGTTGTTCACTTCTGATTTTTTGCCATGTCTGCTCAGACCCTCTGGTTACCACAAACCCAATGGGCAAAGTGAGATAATTATCAAATGCTTACAAACGGCAAACTGCTTATGGACTCTTATCTTTTTCGGTGCCGATTGCTTGATTAATTTCATGCAGGTCAAGGAAGGATGAAAGAACAAGGAGTGGAGAAGAAAGGTGCTCTTCTTGTTCCCGGCCTTTACGAATTCAAGGACTTTTTGCAGGAACTGTCGCAAAAGAAGGCTACGTACTCGTTCAAAAGCAGCGGACGAACAAGAGCACCGACCGGTTATCAAGTATACACTGATGCGATGAAAGCGAACATTATTTTACTACATTATAACGGATCGTAGGACGAAGGATGCGAAAAGCTCTTACAAAAACATTAAGTTTGCCGAACGGGCTGCAGCAGTTGATAGTTCTATGTTTAGTTAGTATAATCACGCGTCATTTAATCACGCGACGATTAAACACCCAGGCATTTGATCATTTAGACATATTATCACCAGACAGATCAACACGTACGCACTGAATTACTCAAACTCTTAATCCACGTAATCCACTGGTTTTAAGTGTAGGTAGCCTGGCATGTAAACTACGAAAATATTGACAGTTGAAGATTGGCTCTTTAGTGCTTTTTTGCTTTAGCTGTGGTCCCTTCATCCGAAGTTACTGAAGTTTTTTGATACTAGCTGACAACATGCCAGAGCTTTTAGCGTATTTTGAATATACGTATATTCGAGGCAGACGGTGGCCGCAGTGAACATTATAGTTCCGCCATCTTTCCAGTAGAAAGATGGAAATTTCGAATCTGCGCCAGGGAGGGATTGCAAGAACAATTAACTCTATCGGAGGTCGGTGCAGTATTATGAAATACAGGTGCTTTTTAATGTCATCACCCAGCATTATGGACTTTTATGAAAGGACTTGACAAAGCTATGCAGATGCAACTAACACTATTTAACAAACTATCCAGTGATTAATTGTCGCGTGATAAAAAGTCACCAAACCGTTCAAAAGAACGACAAGATGTTACGTCATTGAAAGACGTATAAGCCGCAGCTACACTCCACTAACTTCCTTCGTAGTTATCGCGTAGCTTGCAATGTATCTCTGAGTGTGCTACCTCTCGATTCACAACCTGCAGCGGTTGACATCTATCAGATTGCCATGCGGTATTCATCCGCGAATCGCCAAGCACGTGGGCCGCATAGCAACACCTTATTCTTATCAAAATGGCAAATGTAGGTTTGATAAGTGCCTCTCGTAATAGTTCCTATACAGAGATGACTGACCCGCTAAAACAGTGGTTCCTGACCTTTGTTAGTGATGTACCCTCTGTGCATTTATTTGTCTATCAAGTATCCCTGACTGTTGGCATGAACACAATAATTAGGAATGTACCAATAATTATTGTACTTTTACGTTGAAATTTCATTATGAAGACACTTTTAAAATTCGTGTAGCCCTTGGAGCACCTTTGCGTACCTCAAGGGGCACGCGTACCTTCATTTGAGAAACACTACGCTAATATCTAGTTCGGCGTGAAATGAATCAGGTAAAATGTTGACGATCGCTACTGCGATATTTGCAACACCTTGTTATTATGAATGGTACGAAGTGCATTGTATCGAAATAAGTTAATATTTGTTGTTACGTTTCAAAAATAATTTCACGCGAGCTTGTAAACTCTGGGATGTTTTTGCAAGCACAAGTTAATTTTATCTACTTTATCGTAAATTTATTGTAAATCTGTGAATTTACTGGTAATGCATGTTATCAATTGGAAGTTCTTTCACTGGAAAGGAAAGCAATAAAAGATTCGTTCAGTGGCTCGAAGTCCTCATCATCAGGAAAGAGCCACGATCGGGACTTGCGTCACTCCACATGACGTGGAGTCCAGCAGTGCGAAAATTCGAGTTCCAGCATGCTGGCCTTGGTGTTAAAAAGTCTTGAAGGTCAGGTCTGGTTCTACCGAGAAGTTGATCCCGCCCATCGAAGCGCTTGAACGAGCATTCAGCAAGCGCACAGCAGTTTCCAGTCGTTTGCTGGAACTGCTTTGCTTCCATACGGAAACAGCCAAGTGGTTGCGTGAGATGACATGGAAATGACGATGCCGTTCGTTCAAGACGGTGCTGATGTTGATTCGGCACTTTCGTTCGCAGTTTATTATTTCTTTGTAGTGTTATTGTACGCGCTTAGGGGAAGTAAAAGGATTATTGTGGTTTAACAGTTTTCACGTTTCTTCGCGTCACTGGAAATAAAGTAGTATCGAATTTAACGCAGCACAGCAGCTTACTTACGTAATTACATCTGGGTCGAAACGGTGCAGATCTTTCAAACTTTGGAAGTTTCAGCCCATAACGATTAGTTTTCATTATCGTGGAGATCAACAAACGTAACGGCACGCCCTATAATTGGACTTATATCTCAATGTACCGCACATTTTTCGTTTAACTAAATCATCTTGCAAGAAAAAAGCGTGGAGTAAAAATATTTAAGTTTTTCTTGCAAACTGACTCTTTATAACCGAAGTCTCTTTTCATTACATAAATCATGACTTGCAGTTGGAACTTCCGTCACGAAATGCAAACAAATATTCTTTTCGATATTGAGCAGAAAATTATTCTAAGCTTTGCACTTATAGTTAAGCCATTTTAAGATTATTGCTCTACTTCTCCACAAACAACCACATTTTCAAGACCAATTTCAAACCAAAAGAACAGCTCAGGAAGTTTTGCTGTTTGCGTAAACTCACAAGCTTTATTGCCTGGTAGCAACAGCTATCAAAGCCTGACTTTTCCCCATCTGGTTATGTTTAGGAATATTATATCGTAACAATTGAATATATGAACTGATTCTTAGATTGCAACCGATGGAAAACTTAACCTTTAAAGTTCCTTGCATCCTGTTTCGAATGATTTTGAAATAAAATTTGCAAAAGGAATTTAAGTCTAACATTCACTAACGCAGACCCGTTTAAAGGACAAAGAGCTGAAGACATCACCATGCCAGTACAAAGTTACGGACGAATGCATCATGCCAGTTCGACCCGGAGCAAGAAGCTCCTTCAAGTGAGACGATATGTTCGACAAGTTTCAAAACAAGACTTTTTACAAGCGAGGTTTTACTCTAATACTCCAAGGTTTTAAGCATTGCAATACTACTGAACACTGCGAACTATAGTTTACACAGTGAGCGTAAGGACACTTTAAAAGCAACGCGTTTGTAATCGCTTCTTTTAGGCGGCGGTGTTTCACAAGAAGTGTTCAGCTTTAACATTTACGTGGTTATTTCAAAGCCGCGCAGAGCCAAGCACATCCACAAAGAGTTTTGACCACTCGTTTCAGGAGCCAGTCCGCGAGGTTCCCGTCCGATCAATTCCGAGGGAAGGAGGGCCCCCCTCCGGGGGCGTACAACCCCACTGTCCCGGTGACGCGCTACGAAGTGTCCTCTAGTTTCAGATCAAGCAGACCGCGCTTCCTGCCTTCTCACACGAAAGTTCCCGGCCCGGGAACGTACGATGCGACGACGGGACAGACAGGGGAAAAGGCGCCCTCCCCGCTGTTGAAAATGGCTCGTATGCACGGACTGTATTTTCGCAACGCATTCGAACGGTAGCCATTAAACGCGAGTTTTACGTTTGCGCATCTGGCTTATTTGTTCATGCTTTTGTTTCTGCATTAAAATTTGCGTTTTCACAACCCAGAGACTGGTGTGGCTAAGACAAAAAAATCAGGCAAATCTTAACTAAAAGGAAGAAAAATACTCCGACCCCCCAAAAAACGAAAACACTCACTAACCTTCATCATAATTATCAGTGGACGGTCCAGATGGTTCTTCGACAAACTTCCTTTTCACTGGAGCCGTTTCTTTTACTGCTGCCCCATCTGACGACACATGCAAACGAGTACAACTCAAAGAAACTTTTAACCCGTAATAAATCTTATATCTCGCACAATTTTGTTGCAAGCATGAGGAGAAACAAACTGGCATGTTCCTGGGTCGTTTGATTATATTCTGGCGCAATCCTCGTGGAATTTTACAGTGTCTCTCGCCTTAACGACGCGCAAATGGTCGGGACATTAAATACTGTTCCATAGAGTTTGATGTTTTGTCGCAGGTTGAGTTTCTAATCTGCAAAGAAGGTATTTATAAAACTAACAATAGTTCAAGGAAACGTCCAACCCACTCAGCGTATCTAAACATCACAAAACCTTTACCGCTAGTAAAAATTTCAAAGCTGGTCAACCGGTTAAAACACAATCGAAAACAGTGTTTCCTGAACACATTGGCATGTTGTAATGATTCCCAACGTGGAACGCACCGCCACACTGGGGAAATTTGACGTTTAATCATGGGGAGAATTTGCTAATGATTTAATAGCGGATAAAGGCTTCCTTTGCTTAAATACGAGAACGCTTTTTGAAACAAAATTTAAATCTCCCAGGAGGACAATCATGGCTTTTGATATGATTAGAATGGAGCATGGCCAAAAGGAGTATTGGGAACACTGGTCTACAAGTTACCAAAATCCGGAGTGGTGTCGCAAAAACGCAAGTGGTAGTAATCCAAGCGCAGCGACAATTCATTGTAATATGCGACTGAGCAGCAATATGTTGTCTTTAAAACATGAGATGTACCATGAATGTGAACAAATAGAATTTGACACACAGGAAAATTAAATTTTGGGACAGGCGACTAATGCGACTCGCTTTGTCGTCTAGGATGTTCTAATCCAAGCAACAGCTAAATCACCACAACACAGTCAAACCTTTTTTCTCCTCCTCCGGGGCGTCCTCATCGCTATCCACGTCACCGAGCACCTGAGTTGTTTTCGAAATAATCGGTGCAGACTTCTTCACAGTTTCTTTGCGGGGTTTGATGGAGAAGGATATAGGAGCGGCCGGGGGAGGAGGAGGGGGAGCTCCTGGCGCTTCTTCGCTGGTCTGGTTCACATTAAAAGATACAATGTATGCAACGCATTCAAAATTATAGCTTTTGTGTACAACTCCCTGCGTTAGAACTCCAAAATTCTCCTTAACTAGATTTTTGCTTTTCTATCTATGGCAGAAATCATTTTTCTCGGCTAGTTAGTTCCTTCTTATTTCGGTGATTCCATTTTGCAATTCGATCTTAACAATAGAATTTTTTCACTTTCCACAAATGGTTCATTTCGTTCGGCACACACTGTCGCAGTTTGAGTTTTCTGTTGCAGACGCGCGTTTCGTTCTGGCCTCGAGGTTTCGGATCGAGCTTGAGCTCAAACCCAGCACGTACTCATTGGCGCCATCACGTGAGAGTTTATTCGCCAGTGTAGGTTTAGGAACAGTGTTTTCGATGCAGCTTATGTGGCTTTATCTGTGCAGTACAAGTGAAAGGGTAACGGTAGTGGTATTACTTCATTGTGCTTGTGCAGGAAATCTGGCGGAAAAGCGGTCAATTGGCGGAGGTTCGATTTTCCTTCGGTTTCAGGATCAGACTTGGTTCCAAAACTACAATGAAATGAAAATTACGCTAGGCCAGGAAAGCACGACTTGCTTCTCAGATGATCTACAGCATACTAAGACGAAGCCAGATAATTTATTAGGATGTTTGAAGATTTTACTGAAGATGTCACACCGACACATATTTCCGAGCATTACCAACGTTATCAACCATCCGGAAACAGAATGTGATAAGCCAAACAACTACTTCACCTTTCCGAAAAACATCTTCGTTTAGAAAGAAAGAGATGATCTTAGGACGGTCTATTAGCATATCTTATCGATGTGCTTGGAAGTCATCGCAGTACCACATTATAATAAGCATGATGACGTCATTCATGCGTATGTCTCAAAAGCTTGCGTTTCATCAAAGTAAATGTATTTGCGCCATCAAGCGTATACTCTCTACTACCGCCATGTATGTATCCTCGTCTTCCTTCATGTACTTGCGTTTTCCGTGTTACTGCGATGCATGCTTAAATTCAAGCGCCCTGCGTGTGGGAGTGAAGACGTTACTCAATACAATATAATTATCACGTAACAAGCTGCTCTAGCCACGCTAGGAACGCAACACGTACACGACACTTGATAAATTATGGTGGCAACGCCATCTAATTGTCGTGTCAGTGACCTGGTATCGAGCCGCTGGTGGTGATGTGATTCAGATTGAAAAGTTCAAAATGTGCGTAGAGTTCTTGAAGAGCTGCATGTGGCGCCCACCGGCGGTAGGCCAAAAACCCTGAATCTCCATGGAAAAAAATGAAGTTGTGTGGCCGCGTTACGAACGAAGTTCAGAACGTAAGCAGAGCTCTACTGGCTTGCGTTTTCGGAGTCATACAAGCAGGTTTGCGGAGTCGGAGGTTTTGGGTGGAGTCGGATTCCTAAGAACATTAGGAGTTGGAGTCGGATTTTTTATCTGACTCCGGAAGTACAACTGAATCATGTTTTGCATCGCACTCCTAAGTTTGGAATCCTAACACGTGCCTGTTGAAATGGTACAATTTCTTTTGACACTCCATTGAAACAGATAATTCTTGCTGTGCACCACGATTTCCACTGTTTGTTACTTGCTACAAAACTGTTGACAGCCGCGCTTCATTCACGTTATGTTAAGGAGTCGGAGTCGGAAATTTTGGAATGGTTGGACATTTTAACTCCAACTCCGCAACCCTGCACACAAGGCCTAGTTTTTTGTTATCGAATCGGGTGGTTTCCCTGTACAGCTCTGACTTTGACCGGTAAGTGCGGGTTTTCAGTCAATGAGAGTTGAACTCAGGCAGTGCGGGCTGGAATGTGAACATTAGTGATTTTGTGCAAAATGTGCCAAGCGTATGTTAAAACCACTCAAAACTTCAGTTTAACCTAATCAAACATTAGGTCAAGCAAATTTATTCTACACCCAGTAAGCACTAGTACACCCACGTGGTAATTAAAGTCATGGCGCTGTGTAGTTACTGCTTGTTCGTGAAGAACCTGTATATTTAAAAAATACTAATTGATGCAACAACGCACCTATACACTTCTTGTATAGGTCCATAGTCTCCTTTCAGCCTCGAACTACTTATGGAAGAAATATGACACTGATGTTAAATAACATTAAATTTTTATACGTTTGTCCTTCTTTAAAAATTTGCGACCATCTAACATAGCCGAACAGCACCCACTTCTGCAACCAACCACGCAACTTCCTCTGGAGACAATCGAACCAATCATATGCACGTCAGTTGGCGCGAGTCACGTGCACATATTTCAAGCTAGCAAGTTCATGCTTAAGCTGGTGGAGACGCAAACAGTTTCGTTCTTCTCACCTCAGGTCGACCTTCAGATTGTGAATTCAATGCACTGTCAGCCAGTCCACTTGAAGTGTCGTCGCTGTTGGCGGCATCTTTGAAATAACAAATGTGACGTAAGAGCGCACGTGAGAGGCGCGACAAAACGTGAACAAGAGGAGTTTAAATCTGTTTCGGAAGTTCTGCATCAGCTTCTTGCACGTGCAGAAAAACTTACCAGCAGACACTTTTAGTGCATTGTGAACACTTTTAGTGCATTTTGAGTTCAATTAGTGCATTTTGAAAAATCGCCCAAATCCATGTTAGGTTTACAACAAGGCACCGGAAGCGCATTAAGACTGTTAGACAGTTTATCTTTCCGAAAATGACGCTTGGCTTTTCTTGGCTTAACTTTAATTGCAGAATTTAATGACACGAACCGAAACTTCGCAACAGACGACTGCTTTTAAGCGGTATTCACGACTGCGTGGGTCGTAATAACCGCGGGCCCCGCTGTAAAACCATCAGCCCGTGAGTGACACTAACGATGTTGTTTGAATGACGTCGCGGCGGATAATTCGTTTTATTCCGCATTTATACGCCTTTGCACAGAAGGCAGCTTCGAGGTCTCCGGAGACTTCGAGGTTTCCGGTCTCCTATGAACGACTTCGAGGTCTCCAGTGAAACCAGAACAGGCTTAAAAAAATTCAAACTGGGTGGGCCGTGGACCAGAGGTGATCACGGAGAGCCAGAGTGAACTCCGTCCGGTGTTTACGATTTTTTCCGGAGTGAAATTTTCAGTTTGTACAGGAACGGATTATAGCTTTCATTAAATTTAAATTTTCTCTGACAGGCAATTGTGAGATTAATATGCTCGCTGTATTATGAATAGGGTTTTTCATTTCGTGGATACGCAAGTTACTGGAAGTATTTACCTCTTCGTTGTGTCGTGTTTTAAGCGGTTTTCACAATTTATTATTTTTCGTGAAATCATGCACAAGGCAACAGTGTATGTTCCTTCACAATGTAACAGAAGCAGTGCAGTTGCAGCCAAGCCTGCAATAGTGCAGTTTAATTCAGGCTATTCCTAAACATGCTGATATTATCTTGCAAGTTCACAATATAAGAAGGGAGATAATTTCATTTTGTGAATGAATAAGGCGGTACGTAGTGTTTTCGATGCGGCTTATGTGGCTTTAGCTGTGGAGTACAAGTGAAAAGGTAACAGTAACAGTAGTTGGTATTACTTCATTGTGCTTGTGCCTGAAGCACAAAAAGGAAAATGAATTTAAACAAGATTCGGTTCAGGTTAGAACTTAAAAGAGTTGAAGGAGATTTGGTTCAGGTGACAACAACATATGGTTCTATTTCTTGGTTTCAAGTTTGGTTGTGTCAATTTTGCCTCATAAGCCAAAAGCTGTGCTGGGGTTATTTTTCCTTTAGTTGAACCTTATTGACTGAAGTGGTCACATGACATACAACACACACAGGCAACGAGTTAGGGTTTACAGTGAGGATTATAATTTAACCTACAGTTCATGCATTGCAAACAAGAAGTCTCTAACTGCTTGCCAGCACTAATACCATGACACAACTTGTCCATTTTGGTTAAAGGCAAAATAGCTGCAGCAGTCATTTTGCCTCACGCGGCAAAATATACACTGCTTTCAAGTTTTCGGAGTGTAAACAGGAATCGAAGTGCAAATTTCCAATGAACTCCAGAGCAGGAGCTGGAGTCACTTTTTGGAGCAGGAGCAGAAGTCAAAAAAACGCCTCCGATCACCTCTGCCGTGGACATTACTGGGTCTGGACCGCGCTGGGTCTTGAAAAGTCCGCCCGTCGAGGCCCCTGGCCTTTGCGAGACTCCCGGAGCGCCTGATTTTGCGTCAAACCGAGAGAAGGGCAGATTTCGTTAAGTACTGTATATTGGAGGGGCTGTCAAGCTGCAGTCTCCGAATTCAGATGTAAATAAATGAAGTTTCAAGTACTGTGCAAGCAGCATCCTTTGACGTAATGATCATACTAACTGTAGATTATAGAATGCGAAGTTTTATGTTTGTTACAGTCCCGGCATTGTCCAACATAGCCTATAGCCCTATACGATCAGACCCAGTATTTCACAATTTTTTCTGCTTGCGGATGTCAAGTAAATTCATTTTTTGCGGACCTCTAAATTAGGGCTGTTGAATAACGCTACATGTTGTGACGGGGACATTGTCATTTCCGATTCGAGATCATCGCTGTGAAATCATCTCAGTAGCGCAAATTTTATCGTACCCGATACCAACATGTTGTTGACCAGTTTTATTTTACAAGAGAAAGCTGAACTCTTTCACTGATTGTTAAACAGGGATTTGTAGTAATTTAGTAAACACTCCTGAAATGACGAAATGAAGCAGATGCATTGGCCAAACACATGAACACCATTGAAATTGCCCTAATGTGTGAACTTTGGAATGACATTTTGCAG
>JGI24159J19872_10002020_pt1 | contig 23540 bp, 19 predicted proteins | sample Ectturendosymbi4_FD_19872 | JGI IMG/M metagenome (IMG submission 19872) | reverse complement strand
ATTGTTTTTCCTCATTGGCAAAATGTCTACGCGGGCCGGATGAAATGGCTTCGCGGGCCGGATTTGGCCCGCGGGCCGTAGTTTGGTGACCCCTGCAGTAAACGAAGTGGGGTGAAGGGAGGTCAAGGGGGTTGATTCCTGGGTCAATACGCAATTGTAGAATGGATTGAACGACGCAGATTGCGACGAAGGCGTGAATTCATGTTATTCCACTGTTCAAGAGTTACATACGACTATTGTAGGGTATCTGAAAACATTTCACATATGGAGCCAACCGAAGCTGTATACCTGATTTTAATGCCTGCTAAGAAGTTACGAAAAACTGGACAAGGCGAGAAACTGCGTTCGGTCACTTTATAAAAATGTGATTTTCAATCTTGGTACGCAAAACACAATGAATACTTGAATAGGTAACGCACGGCGCGAATCACGCATGAACACTCGCCGATTGTAACGCCATAACGAGCAATACTGTAGACTGAGTAACATAACGTATGGCACTTTCAATAGGGTTTCGGATTATTGTTTGAGCAATGTCAACCACGCAAATATTCCACACAACACAGTGCTGCACGTTCGAATTGACTGAGGAAAGCGGAATTGTTTGCTTGCATTGAGATTTGGTTTATCATCTACATACTCATAACACGATAAATTTTTTTCATGACGTTTAGTGTTGCTTTTGCAAAAACTATGTTAATTTCGGTTGACGTCAAGCTGAGAAGCAATGAGTTCGGAAATCGTTCACGTTTTGAAAAAAATCCTTCGTATTTCGACGATCCAAGAGAAAATGCTGGTATGCAAATGGGAATTCATAAAACCAGTAGGAATCGGCAAGTATTTGCTTAGTTCTGTTTGTTCTTTAACTAATTTCGGCAACAAAGAAGGTTTAAGTGCTTTCACAAATTACAAGATTTTTTAAATCCTTTGAAAAGGTCATTCCCAGTAGCATGATTTGTAGCAAGAAAACCCGATAACTACAGTAAAACAACAACCATACAAACGGATTAGCAGCGACAAATCTAACGCATTTCAGTCGCCTTACTGCATGCCTAAAACCAACGTTAAGCCATTTCACTCCTGCTGTTTTTTAATCCCCAGGTAAACCTTCGCAGCAACAAGCGTGGCAAGGAAGTCATTTGTTCATCGTTTGCATGAAAGTCACCAAACCGTTTTCGCGTTTTACACTCCCTGAGCGTTGACTTGAGGCAAAATGAAACCAACAACAACCCTATCAGTTGTCATACCAGGCTCGAGTGCTTCTTTTTTGTTGCAATAGGGGTCGGCAAAACAGCGAAGCCTTTTAGACTTGGTTGCGATTGCGGTCGTGGTGGGGGCAACATGCTGTTACGACGCTGATCTTCACGGGAAGGAACTGCCAGTTCCTGAATGGGAGACTTGACGAGCGGGGGTGCGTGACCCTCCTCCTGTTCTTCTGCCGACTGCAGGTCGTCGCTGCTCGACGATCTTGACTCATCCTTTTCCGAATCGTCACTTGCAGCAGTGACGTAAACGGGGACATTTTTCTTTCTGTGAAAGTAGAAACGCAATCAGAAAAGGGGTTTGGACCCTGAAGTGTCAAGGCCACCTAATAGTCAAAAAAAGACCTGAGCGTTATGTTAAATCTCTACTCAGGTTGTTGATTCGTTGGAGTCACAAAAATGTTATAACTATAAGGTTTACTATGAAGTTGCGGAACAAAAGCAAACATTCACCTGGAAGACGTTGGTGAGGGCAACGAGGGACTGGATGCTGGGCTAGGGAGCTTGACAGCTTCGGTAGGTTGTGGTTCTTTTGCCGCAGGGACAGGTGTTCCCACAGACCTGCAAGAGTAATAGTTTCTAAAAATGGCTACACAGCAAAACTTGCAGGTAGAAACGTTCGTGATTAACAACCTGACCTGCTGCTCAGCGGCTGCCCGCACAACCCCGAGAGCTGGTCCTCTGCTACAAAGTCGTCGGAAAGAAAAACCATATTGTCGCCGTTCCTCCCCACATCTTCATCCTCCTCCGAGTGGTTTCCGTCAGTTGGCGAAGCACCTTCTTCCGAGCGGTGGGGGGACTGCGATTGTGACCGACGACGTTGGGGGGCAGCGGCCCCCGGATCGGACGTTTCATCGAAACTGACTCGGTTCGAGGACAAGCGCTTCTCTTTTAGTTCCGGACTCTTCCTTTCCGATGCCGGACTCGGGCCGGAGTACGTTGTTATGTCATCAAAAGCCGTGACGTAAGTCAGTGTTGGCGAAGGAGGAGGCACTGATCTCATACTGCTTTTTCGAGAAGAACTCGGAAGTTGTGATGAATTCCTACGAACTTTTAAGGAACCGTCCAATGATGTAGATCTGCGATTGACCCGAATAGCGTCTAGTTTAAATTCCCGCATGACAAGGAAATATTAAGACCGCGAGTCAAGTGAAGTCTCTCCTTCTACTCATTTTCTCTCCTTGTTTCTTCCCAAGGATAAAGGTAAAATGTTAAGATTGAAAAATATTGTTATACGGCCGGCCAGCGATATTCTACAAATTATGCGGTCCGTGGCAGTAAACAGATCTAAAATAATTTAAAGTTGTTACCATCACGGATTTCTGTTTACACGACTACCAAACACAAAATACTGACATTGAAAAAGTCCAATTAATGTATGAAGTAAATGTGCGTAAACTGACAAGGGACCACCTCAGAGGGGGTCCAAGGCCTTCGCGTCATCCGCCTCACCCTCAGGCCACCACTGAAAGTAGGGCTGTTGTGTTAAAAGTTGAAAGGTTGAATTTATTCATTTTTAAACTGTTAGTTTCTTGGTCTATGACCATGTTTAATAAATCTCCACCGACATTTTCCTTTGAAGAGTTAATGTAGCGCGGAGTGAGAAAATTATAAGAAACTACAAAGAATCCATTAAAAAATCAGAGATCGGATGTGTGCAGGGAAGAAATATTCAAGAGTTTTCAACTTTGAAAGAGTTCAAGTCTGAACAATATAAATCTACGTTTGCACAACAGGCATGAATTATGCGTTGAAATGCCTGTTGAAACAAGCAACAGAAGCGCAATGTGCAAATCACTGGCATAGCAAGGTAACCTGGCTTTAGGTGATAAGGAAGCGGATCTCTTCTTGGTCGGCTGCGATGCTGAGCTAGAGTAACCCGTGTCAAATGTTTGATAATCAAATCCAGACCGGGTCCCCCAAAGAGTGTCGCCACCGCTGCTGGTCGTATGAAGTGTGCTGGACAGGTTCAAATCTCTGCAAGAGAATAAGCATTTGGCAATCTAAGTGTGTGCAATACACAATACTTTGTGCTGCGCACAAAATTTAGCCATAAGATTCAAACGAAACATTTTTGGACTTCAACAGGTAATTGCAATCAGAAATGAGTCTTAATGACAAAATGAATTTTTACGTATGCCAACTTTCAGTATTTGCAATGAGGACACATTGCTTTGTCGTTTTCCTGCCAACCAGAAAAGAAAACGAGAAAGGGTTTAAAATAAAAAAGTTTATGAAGTGAATTTAGCAAATCTTAAGATTTTATGCACCAAAGTTTCACAGGGAAGACCTTGTTTAGAGACAATTAAATGACGCACAAACCAAGGATCTGTGTGCGGTCGTTTCTGACAACACTTCAAAACTTCGAATACGTCCATATTTTACGCTGTTACGAAACCTGGACTATTGCGAGGGACGCCTAATCTTGATATTTTTAAAAAGTTGAAGCACAAACGGTTTGGTTTCCAAAAATTTCCATTTGCAACAGCAGCTCATTTTCTCCATTGTCGTTCAGCTTTTTGTTGGTTTCGTAGTATTAGAAAAACCATTGCGTTGTGACAAAGTTCAGAGCTTTCTTTCACTAACAAATTTTTTTGCAATTGGAAGTTCTTTGTTTTCCTTTTCTTGAGAGAAATATAGTTGTCTAAAACTTTTACTTCTATGTTTTAAGTGCTCATAGTATTTCAAAGCCCTAAAAAATGAGTTTGCATCAAAGTACTGCATTGCTTGGAAGAGCTTCTCCACACCGGATCAATGTTCCACTCACCTGCTTCCGTTGTCACCGCCTTTCCTCAACTTTTTCATAAAGTTCGATAGTTTGCTTTTGTCCGCTTTCTTTTGCAACGACTCCATTTCTCGCGCCATTGCTTGTATGATCTGAGTTTTTTCTCGAACCTCTCGTTCCAGGTCAAGAATCTAAAACAAAGCTCTTTTCAGATGCACAAGAGAAACATTATGACAAACATCTACCGTAAATTCCTTTGCACCACATATACAGGCTTGATAAGCTTCAAAAAAATAAATATAAAATGTTTGTAACATATTCGAAAATAGAAGCAACGCTGTACAGCTAAAGTTTTGAAGAAGGTAAGGTAGGATTTTGCAAAAAAATGTCTGTAGTGTGTTAAACTACATGCACTGGTGGAGCGAAAAAAACAGAAAACATGTTTTTGATCTTTTCTGAAACAAGCACCTGGAAAATGGATTGACCACTCAAGCTTGCTGGTGTGATTCTCCGTTTAAAACACCTATAGGACACGAATGAACTTGCTATTATGCTTCAAGATTTTCAACATTTTCAGCAGAAAAAGTTACCTGCTGCATTTTTTCAGCATTTCTGTGTTGTAGATGAATTTGTTCAGCCTCGCTTTGGCGTCGGGAGCCTTTCGAATGCATAGTCAGTTCCTGCAAAACAGATCCCTGCGTCGCATTTTTTCTGTTTGTCGTAGTATTTGTTACACAAAATCTAATCCTGCAAACCACAAAAAAAATGCATTNAAAAACGTATCGTCGCATATGTTTGTGCGCATAAAATGCAGAGTGTCTCCTCTAAAATCTGCACATCAAATNCCCATCATACATATCGGTGTTCCTGCATGCAACNCTGTAAAACAGAAAAGCATTTGAAACCACATGACAAAAGGCAAACTTCCACCTTCATCTCCTCTCGTAGTTTGGCAGCTTCCCTCTCGGCATTGTTTCGCTGTTCTTGCAGCAACGAGTTCTGGTCACGCAGAAGGTCGATTTCTCGCTGTAGCGAAGCGATCCTCGTTTCCAGCCACTTGTTTCTCTCGCACACTGTGTTGTATTGTCGTTCGAGCTCCCTGCACAACATAGTGATTTGAGCGTAGAATTTCATCAGACTGAGCTTCACCTATAGCCTCAAACAAACTTCTTCGATTCTTCAAACAACCAGAACTATATGTCACAATGAGAAATTAGCTCTACTCGAAATAAATTAAAAGGTAGATTTATTCGGCCTATCGTTCGGTGTTTTTCAGATACGTAGCATGTCAAGCTTGCGCATACTCGCACTAATTTGGTCTACATCACAAAAAGACCATTCTTACGCAGTGGTTATATCCAAGAATTTGTAGATTAACGGGTGCTTTCTCGAAACAATGCACAGAGATCCTCTTACTTTTCTAGATCTTCAGCGAGGGAAAGTGACTGGGGGGGTGTTTGACTTGTCTTACTCGATGCAAAAACGCTGAGATGCTTTTCCAGTTCGTCCTTTTCACGTCGAACCTCGTCAAGTTCTTTCAACAAATCACGGCTTGACTCGCTCCTGCACAGCCCCCAACATATAGTAAACTTCAGACTTATAGTAAACCATCTATTCTTTTAGGCAAAGGGAATATTCTAGCACTCGCATCTAAAAAACAAAAGAAAATATTTACAAGGCAAAGCAATTCCAGAAACAACCTTTGCAAAATTTGCATATGCATTCCAGGAGTCTTTCAAAATTGTAACCTGCTCTTGGTAACACGTACTTAGATGTCAACACAAAGGAAACGGAATCGGAAGTATTCAGTTTAGTCTGTTTTTTCAAGGTTTTATCACCAAACTCAAACAAATGCCAAACATCCAAAAAACCTGCGAATCACTTCTCTTCAGCTCAACTACGCTTGTTACCCAAAGGGAGCTTCGTTAGTGAGTATATTTTACATTTGTAAGAAACAAGAGTAACCCTTTTTACATGTTGATGGCGAACGTAGTCTAACTGTTGAACTGCGTTTATAATCAAGTTCGTTTATGTCCAGAAACTAAAAGAGGGCCTATTGGTACGCCCGAACACAACGTATGACAAAAGCATTGTCCCATGCCTTTGTTCCCTGAAAAAAAGAGCAACGGTGGTGAAAGTACATTTGTTCAAACAACGCCAGAGATATTTTCCTGCTCTATTAATAACGACTTCAAACAATTTTGGCAGCTTAATAACGACTTCAAATCTACATCTGAACGATTCAGAGCGGCTATATCTGTTATTTTCTAGTTGAAGGTTGAGGCCAACAGTACAAAAAGAACGACCACCCTTATTCTGCATTGAACTCTCAAGTGTTCGACATATTTAAACTGCAAAGTGAAGGAGGACAAACAGCAAAGCGTAAAAGGTGAAAATTCGCAGTGTAACTAGAAAATGAGCCAGGCATCGTGTACACTTTTACAATAGAACTGGTACTTTCAATGTATCGCAAGTCGCCTTTCTACTGTACACCGGCGTCCCTACGTGGGCCAGTCCAACAAAATAGTCAGCCACTACCTCGGGACATCACACGTTGGATTGCGATTGACGCAACGCTTTCAGGTAGCAACTTTATGTTCTTATTTTGAATAATTCGAAAAACCATACTTCGTACAAATTGTGCAAGCTGATTGTACTCTAAACAAACAGCGGAGCTGCCTTGGTATTGCTACTACGGTGGACCTAAACGTGGTGGCTTGGCTTGCACGATTTTTGAATTGACTGCAACACAACTGCCGCCTCTGTTCCTTCTGTTCAAGTATTTGCTGATTCTACTGTACTGCAATCATGTTTCACTGAGACATCCCACACCCCTGCTTGGTTCCGAACGTTTTCTGGCGTGGAATGCAAAACCATCGCTGGTTGGAATGGTTAGAGTTGCGTTGTTTGATTTCAAACGATTAAACAATCAGCTATTAACAACATTCAATGTGACTATCAACAGCATACTTAACTCTAGTCAGTTAGCCAAACAAAACAAACTAATGAAGACAAACTAACAATGATTCCATGATGATGGTCTTCCCTTGCAATTCATCCCTTTCTTGTCGTGTCCTCTGCTCCGACCTCTGGCATTCGATGAGCTTGCTTTTTAATTCGGCCACTTGGTATTCCCTAGCTCCCAAACCTGAGACATTTCAACAATTTTTATTGTTTCTTACTGCTTTAAAACGAAGTTAACATACCTTTGAAACATTTACAATTTCGTAGCAATACTATGGAGGTATAGATACAGTTACAGTGAATTAATCTGGGAAGTAGCTGCAGTAGCAACACGCCTTTATGAACAAGCCTTATCATCTATCCCGATAGTATCGTGCTGCACGTCGACGCAGCAGAGATAAAAATACTAAACTTCCACGAGGTCAGAATATTCTAGCCCACAACTGCACCACTGCAATGGAGTGTCTCTTGGATGTTTAAAAATAACAAAAATACGCCAACGACCGAGAGCTGTTGCAAGCTTGACCTGGGTGATCACGCATCCCTCACTTTAAAAGAGAACGAAGCAAAGATGTTCACGAAAATACAAATATGTCCAGTGAATGCGTGAATTGCCGAACTGTAACAATCGTCTCACTTTCTTTGGTGTTTTCAAGTTCACGCTTCAGTGCTTTCATTTCACGATTCTCTGGACGTGCACCATCGGAGGCCGCCGCGTCGCTGTCTTCAGTAGTCTGTGCGTGCGTTCCGAAGTACAAAACTCAGGGTAAAACACTAAACGATTCAGTGTAAAACACTAACTGACATCATCGATGACGCACAAGCTGCAAAAGATGTTTGTCAGCAGCCGCAACTTACACTCGTTTGAGCTTCAAGGTGCTTTTTCATTGCTTCTATCATGTCATCTTGAGATGAGCGGATGCCATCGAACTCTTTCAGTCGCGTTCGCAAAGCAACGTTTTCAGCTTTTGCTGCCTCCAGCTTCGCCGTCTTGATCTTGACATCGGCTGCCAGACGATCCACGTCTTCCTGATAGACCTGCGACGATGGTGATCTGCAGAAAAACAAATTCCAACGTTCAGAATCTTCGGGAAATCCCCTATTCAAACGTTTACGTTTGCATCAGCTGCGAGACTCTGAATAAAGCGAGGCCGGCATTTATTGCACGAATTATATAAGATGAATTAGGAGCGAAAAGCAATTGCCACCATTTAAACGAAAACATGCTGGAAATTCCAAACACAAATCTTTTATCTTCGCTGACAACGACAACAGTTGCTTTGAAAACATTCAACATGATTTTGCATAAACCAATAGTAACGGCATTTTTGTTTCTAAAGTAATGCCAATTTGCAAAACTTTCGAGTTTTGCGCTGTTTCAAAGAAGAATTGTTTTGGAAAGATCGCACAAATCTACGTAACTGAATGTTTTTGCAAGTATAAGCTGCACGCACAGAGAGTCAAAATATCTCACTTGATGGTATTAGAATCTTAAAAGTATTCAGTAAATAAACACAAGAGCAGTTAGCATGATTTAGCGCAAGGCTCAGAATATTTCCTTACTCTACGATAATTCTCACCCTCCTTTAGCTTCAAGAATAAGTTTTTCCCTCTTTAGTTCTGACATTTGTGATTCCAATTGGTCAACTTTGTCTTCTGCTCTCTTGCGGCCATTCTCAAGTATCACCCTTTCTCCCTCAAGGACCATAATTTGCTGTTTCTTCTCTTGCAAATCCTGATTTATTTTTGCCATTTCGACTGAAATAAGACGCCACATTTTGGTGGTAAAATGACGTTCAAAACAAAATCACTTTATCTTCAACTAGTTGACGGTGACAGCATATCGTTCTCTTTTGTTTTTCCGAGGTAGAGTTTTTTTGCTGCACTGACTCCGGTTACTCTGCAAGGAGCGAGATATCTTTCAAATCTTTGGTTGCTGCTAGTTCAGATTTTAAAATTTAAGTAGGAAACTAAAGTGTTTTTTCTTAGAAAATTGTTGCTTGTAACTGGTCTCTGAGCTGATTTTTTGTGAGATCCAAAATATACAAGCTTTTATCATTTAAGGCACCATAGACCTCCTGAAGTGTTAATGAGATTTTCATGAAATTGCAACTTGTTGAAGTTTTACTTACTTTACGTGAGAAAAATAAAGTGTGTGTCTGTGTGTTTAACTCAGCGACAAACAGGAACACCTCTCAGAAAAACATGCCACTCAGTAGAGTGTTTACCTCTTAAACTTCGCAGCTCAGCCGTGTTTTCCTTATTCTTCACGGTCCCAGTGCATTTCAGAGCATTAAGCTCGTCGTTCATGCTGGACAGATGTAATTTAACCTGCTGTTTCTCCCTCTCAAGAGTTCGGACATCCTTTTCCCTAGCCAAGTCCTTTTCTTCGATAATAGTCTGCAGTGTTTCTATTTTCTGCAAAAAGAGGTTCAGGTCAAGCGTAAAATATGTTTTGCTTTTCCATAAAGACTTGAAATAAATCACGAAATGTGCAAATAGGTTTGTTAGTAAATTTTCTTTCAGGTTTCAAATACCGGATAGGATATGAGAATCGTTTCGTAGTGCGTTGATGACCTAAAATCGAAAATGTCCCATTAACGCTTGTACAACTCGCACTGAGGTGCAAACTTACGTTAGAGTAAAAAACATTCAATGCAACAATCGCACAGAATCAAGGAGAAGTGCATATCGATTTCGTAAAAATGCACTTTTTGAGTGCACAGATACAATGTTTCGTTTCTGTGGATATAGATTTTCACCAACTTAAACTAAAAATTCACAGCATGAAATTTCAATGAAGCGAGAGACACATCGTCAACCAACCTGTCTGGCTTCCGTTAGTTGCTCGGCCAAAAGCTTATTCATTCCTTTGATTCGACCCGTTTCCTCGCTACTTTCATTCTGTCATATAAAAATACACTGAGAAAAAATGTTTCTAAGCTCTTTCACGTTATGTTTGATTATATATACTATCCCTAAAACCAAACAGATCCGCGGACAGCACTATAACCACGCCCTTCTTTTATCTTGGATAAATCCGTTTGGATCTTTTCTAATTCGGTCAATAAAAGTAAATTTAACTGAAGAGGAACAAACGTTTGACAAAAATAGCAAAAACTACCCACATGATCACTGAATGAACTGCTGTTCATTTTGTGCTGGAACAGGTCCTTATTGTCGTTTTCAGCTTTTCTCAACTGAGATTTTAACAACGATATCTCCGCTTGAAGTTTCTCAATTTGGGACTTCAGCATGCTATCTGGAGCGGAGGACTTGGACGGCTACAAAGAAAAAAGCAATTGTGGAAAATTTTCTCTGAACCGTTGCTTTTCTCAGACCTGCTCATTGGCACTAGAGTTTCACATGAGGGGCTTTTTTAAACCTGCGTTTCTCCAGGTCTCTTCGAATAAAGTAAGACCGAAGCATTAGTCGATAAGATAGAAGGAAAAGCATATTCTAAACCAGGGGTGTGCAACCTTTTGCTATTGCCGGCCGCATTACTTTTATTTGTCTGAAGTGCGGCCACCAATGAGTTCGAGTTATATTTATGGGATAAGTTTAAATAAAGAATAGTTTTTTTTCCGGTGTATGTCATATACTTGTGTCTAAAAGTATAATAAAATGTCAAACATTTCAACGAATTGTTATAAAAAAAACATCACCATCCAGATTGTTACGCATCGTGTCGACTGATTTTTTGCCTTGCGTTTGTTTTGCTTCAATGTACGCCAGATTCATAACCCGGTCCGGATGCAAATGAAAGGGAAACAAGGGAAACATCACCATTAGTATAAGACATCTAGTAAACTTCCTGGAAGTGTTAAATGACAACTACTTAACGCGGAAATACACATTTCATAGTTGTAGGAAAGAGACAGTTTTCGACGACATGTTTTTAAGCTTCACTTTCTTTTTTAGTTGTTGCAACTGTGCCTTTGTTTTTTCTTTTTTTATGTGCTTTTTTCCAGTTTTCTAAATTGCATTCTATCGTTTTCAAACCGTTTCTTACCGATTTGGCGAGAATATCTCTTTGCATCTCCAGCACAGCAATCATTTGTTGATTCTCAGCGCATTCTTGCGAGAGTTTCTTGTTCGTGGATCGAAGCTGCATCAGTTCTTCTTCAGAAACGTGAAGTTCGTTCATCTGCGTACATTTAGTATGGTATAAAACTTGCCTTACAGTCTGGTCACATACAGAAATTTAGCAATTGCCCTTAAAGCTCTGAATAAAGTTTTGTGTTTTCCAGAAATACGAATTTGTTAATGTCACCGACTTTTGTACTTCATCCAGCTAGAGCAAACCTGTAGTTCAATGGTTTTCCGTTCTGCTTCGGCGAGCGCAAGCTTTTCGTCCAATCCTCGGCGTTGAAAGGATGCTTTGCGCAGCTCTTCGTCCTTTTCTTCAACCATCGACGTAAGTTTTGAGCACGCTTGTCTCCAGTGCTCGATCTGTGCCTGGTTGTGTTGTGTGGATGACGTCAGCTCGTCACTGACACGGGTCAAGTGCTGCGGATGAGAGAAGTCGGATTAAAGTAGAATCGCACAGAACTTATTCAAAGGCAACCGTGTTTGTTATCAGTTATGTGTAACAGCTGATTTCGGAATATTTCATTTGCATTCTGCACTCTTCCTTACGAAATGCTGTATTATATTTCATTACGTACTGTTTTCATTTGCATTATGTAATTCTCGCGTTGTTGTTTCTAATACAACTGAGCAAGACTTCCGCGTTTTGCTCCAACTCCACGATTGCGATGGCAAACCTAGAAGGGATATCGCACCATCAAACATGAAAATGGTATCAACTTTTCTTCCGCTGTTTCTGTGACTTCATACTTTCTATGTCATAAAAATCGCGCGACATTATGACATTGTTGCACGAATTTGTTGCAACTATTCCGGTACTTAAATTTGCTGCAGGTGCTTCATATTGATGCCACAACATTGTGCTACATATACGAAACAAAGAAATGTCATGATTTTTGTGTTACAAGCCACTGCGTGAAAATTGTTTATCAAAAGAAGTTGACCGCAGCATAAGAGCAATGTTTTTGTTTTGGCTGCAACTCAGTTACTTCATGATCATTGATCTAAAGCGCTCAGACAAAGGGCATCGTTTAGGGAAGATCCATAACATTACCGCTTCTGTCTCTCCAACTTGGGCCGACAATTTATCGCGTTCCCGTCTAAGGTCGTTGATTTCCTTGTTTAGTTTCTTCGTTTCTTCGTCATAACGGCTCTGAAGATCCGAATTGCTTTCCTCCTGGGCTGCGAGTTTCTGGCGAAACACGAAAAATGCGTTGATTAAACCACTACAAGCAAGTATCACGACAGATTTTTGTTAGGTCATTATAAACGCAGTCTTTGATAAAAAGCTGCAGCTCTGTTTATTTTTCTGACTGAAATTTTTCATTTAACGAAGTAATTAGTGGAAAAGCATTCGACTTGTCCAAAACGCTGTGCAACTTTGTTATCAGCTGCAACATCGAACGTGGCAACAAACATTACTGTCTAAATTTATTCACAATTGCTCACTGTGGCCAAGTCTTCTTTTTCTCTATCGATTTGATTCTTTTGTGTCTGCAGCATCGAGATTTGCTGCATGTCCATGTTATGCACTCCTTCGAAATACTTCGCCTGTTCGGCGAGTTCTTCCGCCCGGGGTCGCAAAAGGTTTAGCTCTTTCGAAAGTCTTTCGCATTCCTGTGCGATGATGTAGTTGGCGCATAAGCGAACGAAATAGAACAACAGCCAGGTTATGCTTTGAGATTGCTAACGCAAACACTTTCGACCGTTCTCTGCAGTTCAGTTAAAATTTTATTTTGTTCAATTACAAAGATTCGTCCTCAGTCAAAAAGTTTTGTCATTGTTTTTTTAATTAAATTTTTTAATGCAGCACCAAGCAAATGATTCAGACTATTGCAAACTGCCTTACAGCACACAAAACCATAACTTGTTTTGTTTTGGATTTGATATATGTGCTTCTAAACGGATAGTTTTTTATCTGGCAGAAATTATTGCAATCTTTTACCATTTACTTATTTGATAGATTGAGTTATTGGCGCAATTCAGATGAAAATCGTACATTTTATCAAACAGATTTGTTGCCAATATCTTGATATGAATCACTTGACGGCTTCTTACAATAAAACAAACCATACACCAAAAGTTTCACATAAAACAGTCACAGAATGCTCGCAGGAATTATGTCAAGTTCAAAGAAACGGCGCACACCCACCTTCGACAATGCTTTAGCTTGTTCGTGATTGCGCAAACTTTCCTCCGTTGTTTTCGATAGTTCAAGCCGAACTTTCGCCAGTTCGGAGTGTAGGTTGGTTATTTCATCTTCGCACGCAACCTTTGCCTTAAAACACAGGGCCTTGGTAACCGCGCGTTTTGCGACAAACCGCCAGCATAGTAGAGGCGATGCCGCGGCAGCAAAATAAAAATTTCACTTATCCTTTTGGATTCATCTCGAATCAAATGGAACATTGGTGGTATAAACCACTAGGTCTAGGAGACTATTGAGAAAGTATGTTAACATTTCGCTTCTCAGCGTGTAGTGGCGTGTTCATGACACATCTGCATCACACAGAAGATTGAACGTTGCCTGCGTTTGTTCCATGAGATCAGTGTCTCACAAGAGCGTTTGGACAGATCTTACCAGAAGTAAAAAATCAACAGGATGGAAGACCGCAAGACGTTCAAGGCGCGTTTGGATTGAGCACAGGTTTGTGAATTGTCTGAGACTTGTGGGCAGAAACAGTGACTTTTGTTACTTTGTTAAAAGAGCACCATTCTAGGAGTTTTTGTTAATTGCTTGGAAGCAATAAATAGCGGGACTGTTTTTCAAATATTTGGCGATTTTTTTGAAAGGGATGTACCAGAATACGCGCGCAGCCTCTTTGATCGAAGCGGTTTTGACAAGCGACGTATAAAGCCCACGCAGTAAGATTAATCTAACTACATCGAAGTGGAAAAATTACTTTTTTGCGGATAATCACTCTGTTGCTTCTTTGTTGATTTCCCAATTTGTTTTGCTTTTTTAAACGCGTTTTTGCTTGGCAAAAATAAACATTTCATAAATTTGTAAAAACCAGTAGAATTTTTTCCGCTTTGCGCTACTCGAAAACACTACCTCTCCACCATAAAAATATGCGTTCAAACGGCTGTTGACAGATGCTTTCCAGTAAACAGGAACACCAATTCTTGTAAGCAAGAGGAGACATGCACAAAGAAACTTTACTGCAATAACGTATGAAGGATCATTTACCTTCTTCAAGTCTTGATTGATTTGTTTGATGGATTGAAGAGTTTTTTCTAGTTCTTCGTTGTACCTCACTGCCCTCTCGCGGTCTTGCTGCATTTCTGCATGGCTCCGCCGGAGGTCAGCAAGATCTTTGCCTTGCTTGAGCAGCTTGTCACGAGACATTTCTAGTTCCTGGATGATACCAACTAGGTAAACAGTTGTTGCATAAGGTGCATCGGTATGTCTACGAAAGACATTTTGCCATTTTGTTTTTGAATAAATGTGGAGGTTGCTTCCACACGCAAATACTTGCAACGTGGTCGTACATTCTTACACATACGATAATAATCACCTCTTTGCAGCTGTTGAGTGCGTTAGTGTTGCGATCGTAACGCTCGGACAGATCCTGCAGGTCTGTTTGACATCGACTAAGTCTTTGTCCAAGGTCAGTGTTTCTGTTTATCAAGGCCTGCAATAAAGGTTAACAACGGCTTTGACTTTGCGCGTTTGAGCGGACACTCATTTGTGCACATTTTGAAAATCTTTACCACTCGCAGAAACAAACCTTTACGTTTATTTTTGGGACAAAGTTGTTTTGCGCATTGCCGTTTTAATGCAAAAGTTATTAGAAAAATTTATTTTCTGATCAGGTGTATCTTACCAAAACTTGGTGTTCGACCAACTGCAGGCGACAAACTACTTCAAGGAAAATTTGCTTCAGTGCTCTGTGGCGCAAGGACGGTCTTAGAGCGCCATCAAGCTTACTTTGATGTTTTGTGAATTTGCATTTTTTCTCTTTGCGGTTCATTAACTTTTCAAAGTGGTTAACGTGTTCTGCATACACACAACCAAACGTCAGATCCATATCTTCGTAATAGAGATTGCCGAAAATGCCATTTAATTAATAAAACGTGTTGAGATCTGTCAAAACCTGTTGCGCTTTCTGTGATTTTTCTAGTTCGGAAAAAGCATGGCTCTTTTCCTTTTCCAGTAGTTCGCACTTCTGTCGAGAAATGTTCAGACGTTCTTGAACGACGTCCAAATCTTTGGCTGTATTCTTTTGCAACTAAACAAGATTTTGCAAGCTTCGTTAACCCTCACCAAGCAAAATACAACTGTACAAGTGACCAGCCGTCATAACAAAAACGATTTAATTTAGCTAAGGTCTCCGTATTGGAAACCCCTGTTGAAATCAGTCAAAAATATTTTTTGTGAAACTTTTCCAGTAGTGTTTGTCTCGCAAATAAACAAGTAAGTTTACTTGCGCAACTTAATCAAATGCTGTTAATTGTTGCGCAGATTCAATGTACAATAATGCTTGGATGTACACGACGTAAAGGAAAGCTTCGCGCATCCATACCTCTACATTGCCTTGTGATTCATCTTTTAGATCTTTTATGGCTTTGTTCAGGTGCTCAATCGTTATGTGATGCTGCTTTTTGTCGGCGAGAAGCAAATCAAGCTGACAACGAAGACGACTCGACTCTCGGCCGCGCTCGTCCATTCTAGATATAAACGATCACGTTCCGCTACCACTTCAACAACAGAGCGCGCGATTGATCGCAGACCAAGACAAACATTGAAATGTTTATGTTGTTCCCACTTACACGAATATAAAACCCAATGTTACGAACTTTGTTCATGTTCGCTGTTCCCCCGGTCGTGTCTCAAGAAATAATTGGAAGTAGTGTAAGCTGAAAGTTAATCGGAGTTTTTGCATTAAACTGCTCTTTTTCAGATAAACCTAATGATGTTTCCGAAATGCATTTGTTGACAGTAATGTGAAACGCAGCTACAAGGATTCGCTTGCTTGCGCACTTCACTTTGTCCTGCTTTCAAGAACGGAAATAGCAAATTTGGGAACGTGGATTCCAGTGGAAATATATCGCAACCGGTGAAAAGCTTATGGCTGATGACAAACTGCTGCTCGTGAAATGCTAAAAAGTTTCATGAACACGTTTCTCGCTAATATTTGCCACTGAAACGATTGCTGNTGAGACTGAACTGTCTGCGTGTTTGTCGAAATGATAGGTCACGATTGCAGAGAAACTGAAACTTTGTTGGACANACAGAAACAGTAGCTTATTGCAACCGCCTTCCTTAAAATAAAAAATTGCGACGACTTAATTAGAGCAATACGTTTGTTACACTGCAAGAAAGTATCAAATTATCCGACAACGCTCTTTATTACAACTACCGCAAACGCTTCATTGATAAATTGATTATCAATTGCGAAATTAATTAATAAATCGAAATTAATTAATAAATTGATTATCAATGAAACTCTCACTTTCTTTTAAGAATTTCCCTTTCTTCAGCGTTGTCTTTGGACCTTTGCATGAAGCTGTTTCTCTCCTTTTCGAGAAACTGTGTCTTCGTCTCTAGTTCTTGTTGCACTTGTTGCAGAAGTCGTATTGTGGTTTTCGCTTCGTTCACATCCAGCTCCCCTTCCCTCAGACGCTCATTTTGTATCTGCAGTCGCACAGACCGATCCGTAATTTTGGAAACTTTTTTTCTGAATCGAGTTTTAAGACCCACAACTTGTGTTCTAATCTTTCCTGAAGCGCAGCATCTGTCATTGATGGCACAGTACTTGTCGCAAAAACCCGCAAGAGAAGTGTAGGTTTAGATCAAATGGCACAGTAAGATTTGAATCAGTTTAAATTAACTGGAAAAAAAATTGTCGCAATTGCGTTGTCAGCCCAGTTCAGTCAAACTAAGATGCGGAATTTGCTTGTAAGATAGCCATAAATTTCATTCCAAAACAGAATCCGTGCAGCACAACTTTTATTAACACGATTAGTCGGCTTGCATCGAAAAAAAACAACTTTTGAATGTTTCTAATGTTGCAGCAGTGCCACTAACATTATAAAATCTTGAAACGCCAATATGAATGTTATTTGCTAAATGTGAAGCTGCGTCGTCATTAAAGATTCTTATAGGTTAAAGACAGATTACTTTTGTTTTAGTATTTTACACACACGATACCTCCATGGTTTTTTGAGCGTCCGCAAGTTTCCTTAAAAGTATTTCCCTCCGTGACTCGCTGTCGTCCAAAGCATCTTGAAAGTTGTCTCTTTCGATTTCAATCAACCTCGGTGGTGTCCAGCCATTGGGCGACGAGCTGCGAGCAAAGCACGTTAGGCATGACCGGCGCTTTGCATTGGGCATTATGATGTGCAGACTTTTTAAATGTTTCGCGCTTAAGACTTTTTCGGCCTCTTTATCTGTTTTTCCAAACTCTTTCGCAGTTCATAACGAACCCAGTAGGAAAAAGGGGATGTTTTATCTCTTTTGGAAGTAGGATACCATGTTGTATTTTACGACAAGATTTGTGAGTTCGACGGTCCATATTGAGTTGGATTTCTTTCATTCTGAAGTCTTTCATTCTTCATTCTGAAGTTTTAATTTTGACATTTTATCTCTAGGTGCATTTGTGACTCCAGCGTCAACTTTCTAAAACGTTTTCGAAATTAATTCTATGCATATTTAAAACAGATGCCTACTACGTGAAACGTCGCTTTGCTTGCCACAACGTTTTCTTTTTACTTTATCCAGTATTGAGCTTTTCGTTGTTAGAAACGTATTGTACGTCAAAGCGCTTAGTGATCTAATGCTATTACGTTCGGTTTTTCTTGTTTTTATATTGATTATGACCAGAGGTACACGGCTCCTCAGGAGCAATCCCTTTGTTTATCGTTGTATCTCGGTGTTCCGGTTTGCTGTTTGGTCACGCCTGAAAACTAAAGCGACCACAGGTAAAAGGGGAAACTTAAGGGCTGAAAAACGGAGTAATTGAATTGACCAGTTTGTCACGAAAGAAACGAGAACTTTTTCTGCTGTTTCACTTTATTTTTATAATTTTCGCAGGAAATCAAAAGAATTTACAAAACCTGTTCTTCGAAACAAACTCGAAACCACCGTTTTTTAAACTTCCTTACCAGGATTGCGCAACGTTGTGGTTCGAAATAAATAAAAAATCTGAAAAACAACGTCTCTGTCAAAAAATGTACGGCTACCTGCGAATGGGGGACGGCGATCGAGAACGAGAGTTGATAGGAGACGGTGAACGACGTGAATTCATTGGATAATAACTTCCTTGTTCGGCAGAGCGTGACCACCTGTCTTGCTGCAGAAAAATGTGGTTTAATAAATACTGATAGACAAATAAACCTTCACCCAAAATTTTTCAACCTCGAACACAAGTCGCTCTCAGTGTATAATAAACACGTTACGGCAAAAGTTACTTTGAAACACGACTGTCTTTTGTACGTCTCATCAAGCACTTGCATGGCTCTTCTGACTGCAGCGGAGGGAGTGGAGGCTCGACTGCGTGATGGTGCTCGGGTGTCCCTTCAAAATCAAAGTAGGTTAGTGAGCAATAAAACAAGCTCTCCTAGACCGATAAGTCATTTGGTCCTTCGACAACACAAGCGTTTTTGAACAAACCAAATAGCGTTTGGACTTAATAGCTATAAACATCATTCGCAACCAGTGTCAACTCCCATACGCACGGCGGCCTCATTCTCTCCATCAATGAAAAACATTAATACAGCCAGTATTGTATGATGTGCAAATAATGAAAGGGAATTGTATTTTCGCAAACAACCGACCTTATTACATCGCACAAAATGTTACGGCTAGGCCAAATTTCCAAAATTGATCAACTGTCCGACGAAAAGAAGCAAGTAGCACAGGTATGAGTGAAAATGAAAAACCTGACAGCCCAAAGGAACAACTGCTTGTGTTGTTCTAAGTAGGCGCTTATCTTAATGTGGATTGCTACCATGGGCGTCGGAAGGAATTTTTCCAGGAGGGGCCACGAAGGGGGTTTTCCAAAATTTTTCCAGGGGGGCCAAAAGTGGTGAAATTTGTTTTTTCCCACTCAAAACTGAAAAAACAACATTTTTTATGAAAATTTCAAAACCCATAGGGGGCCTTGGCCCCCCATGCCCCCTTCCGACCTCCATGATTGCTGCCTTTGCGTGCTACCTACACATTCTCCATTTGATTATTTTCATTAAAAATAGTCTCAGTGCTCGGTTAAAGTAAATCTTGCTTGTTCTTTGTGTCACGGTTTAACTAAAGTTTGTGGACTGTAAGGTTTATTGGCAATTCGGAATTTAAGCACATTGCTTTTTTGCTTTTACCACAGTTACCAATCACAGCTTTGCAGATTTTGCCCCCGACAACGTGAACAAAGCTGTGAAACAAGATTTAGCTGCCGCCATAGTGTCGCAGCTGCAACTAAACCTGTCAGTGATACAGCAGCCACAGTGTATCGGTTTACCTGCCCCTACTCAAGTCATCCAAATCCAAATACGAGTCATAATGTTGTTTGGGAGTTCCCCTTGAACGACTTCTCGGTATCGGGTAATCACCAATCGAATACTCCATGACTGAAAGAACAAAAAATTGAAATTTTTAGTTGAAATACAATCCTTATATTCATTTTTTCACACCCACAGAAATAAATAGAGCCGTTGAAAGATAGCTCACCGCATAAGTGTACAGTGTTATTGTGCGCTATAGTGTGCGGTATGATCGTTCACCAAATATAATAAAAAGCGACGTAGCCACATGCTTGGAAGTCGTAAAACAATTGATGTTTTTAAACTACGGTGTGCTCGAAAGTACCGAAAAATTTTTGCTGCAGTTGCCATTTCAGGAAATTTTCATGTGGGTCTTTNGTTATCTGCATCTGCTGAAAACGAACCAACTATCACCGCAAACGACATACAATCTTNATGAAAACAAGCTACGCCGACACTTTGACATTTTTCTTAGCNACAAAATTTAGTGTAAGTTTCAGAGTAAGACCCGGNGTTCAAACTAATCTGGCTTGCAATGGGCCACTGGGTNAACCCTAAGTTATTACTAGAGAAAAATTAAAAAATTTTCACCGTTCATCATGTTGGAAACTGCCTCTGGTTGTCGCAAACACAGTATTCACTAAAGGTTTGGTCTGGCTTACATAACCTTGCTCACTCCAGCTGCTCGAAATTTAAAAGGTTGTGTCTTAAATACAAACGAAAAGATGTTTAAGTTCAATGTTTGTCCGGCGGCAAATTTCCAGGTGCAGCACGCGGAACGGGTAACTGTTGAGTTCTTCCTTAGTACTTTTCACACGAACACGAGGAAAGAAGTTACAGTTGGATCCCAATTACGCCAATATTGGTGGAGTAACACGCTGCCGACTAAAACCGCCATTGAATGTGAGGAGCGTCAAGTATTGGCCGATTTTAGTCCTACTCTTTTCTTCGTTTGGGCGAAGATTAGTTCGTTAGTTCTGCGATGAGTTTCTAGTTTCGAAAGCATCGTTGCTTAGCCTACGAAGACAAAAAGCCTGCGACTAGGGCTGGGTTCAAGTAAGTGGTTACTGAATACTTAATTTAGCTACTTACCCGAAAACCTTTACCTATTACATGATTAAGTAATTTTTCCATTACTTGCTATTTCAAGTAATTCGCTTTTGGAAAAGTTAAGATTTTTAAGCCATATCTGTTGATGTAAACGCAATATTGTGCATGGGATGCATCATCACACGTGAAATAGGCCACTGAGGCGAATATATTTCTGGCCTGTGCAGAGCGCTTTGTCAGTCACAGTTGTTGATTGTCATCGTGATTACGTTTTGGTCTGGAGCTAAAAGCTCATTCCATTAAATCGAATCGCGGCCAACAGGTGCTGATCTTGTTTGGACTGCGCATTATGTGATTTAAAATTTGCAATGATTTTTACGTGCTTGAATTTTTATGAGTTCTTAAAAGCATAAATGTTGATTTTCTTGATTTACTTGAATTACTTGAGTTACTTAAGCAACCTGTTAAAAATTACTTATTATTTAAACAATAAATTTTTGTTACTTGAACCCAGTCCTGACTGCCAGGCGTAACATCAAACGCAAAAACGTTTTCCAACAAATCAAATGCTCTCAGTTTTTGCAGTAAAGAAGCTGACGCTCTGCACCTTCAACTAAAATGGAAGATCTGTGCTAAAAGCAGCAAAACTGATTTTTTCGCAGGTGTGCGAATGTTTTCAACTTCGTGATCCATTGCAGGCAAGGTAGGGCTCCCTGACTAGTTCTTTGTCAGTGCTTTGTAAACAGTTACATTTTTTACGCACTATGGATTGTTGAGGTGAGCGGATGAGAAAAGGAATGGCACCTGAAAGTTGTGTCTCAAAAAATAAACAGATATCACTAACAGTGTTGGCCAGTTCAGATTTAATGTAGCAATAACGCTTGAGACGTATAGTATTCATGGTGAGCGAATAGTTTCGGTGACAAAAACTATCAATCGCATTAAACAAAATAAAAGACAAAGGTGAAAACAAGTTGCTTCAGAACATAGCTTTGAAGCTGTGATCACGCACTGTCTTCAAAGAAAAGAGGAAGCAAGATGTTTTATGACTTACGGTTTTCTAACAATGGGCAGGCTAGCTTTGTTGTTTCGACCTTGGTACAGATTTCCATTATGTTCCGAACTGGAGCTGTTGCATTGGTTGCCCATCACGTTAAACGAATTCGGAATTAAATTATTTCATGTTATGTGAATCGCACTGGTTGTAGCATGAAGATTTTTGAGGTTAAAGTCTTCCGCAAACGTTTCAGAAAATTTTCCAAATATTACCTCAATTCAAAGTATAGCAAGATGCAGGTTATGCCGTCTAGTACAAATTCAAATTCCTGTATTTCGGGTAAACAACAATACATTTCAAAAACCTTTCACTAAACTCGTCTGTTCGTTGTAGCGAGTATGACGTTAAAAGAGAAAGGAGTTTTTAACCTTTTCCGGGATATTCAAAACATGCTCAAATAGCGGTTTGCACGCTTTTATCCGGTGCTCTATAAATTAAGTTACACTGTCGCTAAAGATGTTTGTTAGTGCAATTGGCAGATATGGTCTAGCAACCTGCATATAAATCCAGTAACTCCACTCCGCAAACGAATCACTGCTGGGTGTGTTTTTTCTGCAAAATCCTGTTAGAATTTCTGGGGAAAGTTTACTGACTGCCAAAAGGATTAGAAATCCTGCCTAGTTAAAGTGATTTGAATCTTTCTATCTCCCTCACATGTTCGTGGTCATTTTCGTCTCCATAAAAGGTGGTAGCAAATCGGAGAAAGTTGCCAGGATCCAAACCGGAAGCCAAGAGTAAGAAATTTCAGGGAGGAAAAGTTTATCTCCACTTACTTCAGTTAGCTTTCTGACAGTCGCTATCACCATTTGCAAGAGTCATCAACATCACACACAAAGTGCAAATTGCTAGATGCTAAGAAAGCGTATTTTTGCCTTTAACCGTTTGACAGACTGAATGCTAAAAGCTATGGATGGTTGTTGAGCTTATACATGTACTTGTCCATTACAGCAAGTAAACTGCCTTGTGCAGCTTCACCGTGAGTCGTTGATGTCAAGCACCAGTTCTGTGAAAATTTCCTCACTTTACAACGCATTTTCCCTACAACGTCTGTGACGTTTGTGCAAAAGTACGTAGCAGGTGAATTTCCAACTACTTTTCATTTTAGTATTATCTAACCAGTGGTGTAGTCGAGGGGACGTGGGAGAGCACTGTTTCACGAAATTGTTTGGAAACGTTTGGAAATCTTCTCCTCCTGCTTTCAAAAGTGGAAATAAAATTATGGCGTTTTTGTTGTCAATTTTTGTAAATTTTTCAAAGGAAATATTTCTCGACTGTTGAAAGGAAATTGTACAATGGTGTGTTTCTTTTGCAGACATTTCCCCATTTTTGTTTTTGGCACACTGTACTGGAGCTAACCGAAGGGTAGCTCCGTTGGATGAGAGCACACTGGAAGTCAAAATCATGGAATATTGTTGCAAATCCTAATGCGCCGACGAAGATTGGTCACACTGACCACAATTTCAAATATTCTCGTGGTATCAGTCAAGGATTATTGCTTGAGCGTCCAGAATCACGTCAATTTGAAAAAAATGCTTTCAGAACGATACGTTTGCGCAAGGCCTGACTGCGTCAGAACGCTAATAGCGAAACATTCGTTACTCTTCGTATGTGTCTCTCTAAAGGAGTTCTTCGTAGCAGTGAATCGAACGCCATAATGTTTACCCGGTATATATTTCAACTCCAGATCCGTCATCTTAAGCTCGTACTGTTAGATAAATATTACTTCATTTTATTGCTCATATTTCACTAAAACCAGTGGTATCACAAGTATTACATGAATGATCGAAATCGTAGCAGTTGTCGGTTGCAATTCCCTTTATCTTCAAAGTTTTCAACATCACTGTTAAAAATGAAGCTCACGTAAAATATTCAAGGCGGCTCTTCCCACCGGACTTTACTACGAAAATAGAACCAAGGT
>JGI24159J19872_10002017_pt1 | contig 23551 bp, 20 predicted proteins | sample Ectturendosymbi4_FD_19872 | JGI IMG/M metagenome (IMG submission 19872) | reverse complement strand
CAAGCTCAGTTTATAGTAAAGCAGTGCAGTGACAAGCGATTGCTTGCGTGCAAATGCGAAATTAGTTGACGTAAACGTTTGTTGTCCTTTAAAATGTAATGTTAGTGCTTCAGCATCAAAATCACGTTCGACCCATAAACTGCCTCTTTTTGCGAAGATTGCGGCACCTTGACGCCTAGTTTGTAAACTCATTGTCGAGTGTCATGTCTTTACTCGTTACTGCGACCTCGTCATGCACTCTATTTCATTCAATTTCAGTTGCCTGTTATTGCGTTTTGTGTGTCAGAGGAGTTGGTTGTCTTGATCACTCCTTAACCTTTGTCTGCGTTTAACCGCAATAGAGTACGGGGCGTTTCAGACGTCGGCGCTTGAAATAAAAAACGAGGGGGTGGATAAGAGCTTCATANCAGCTGATGTGTCAAGTCTCAAATGTTAACAATTCTTCTTTAAAAAAACAGCAACTTTAAAGGTGCAGCTTATGCAAAACTTAATAATAGTGGAAAGNATGTTAGGAAAACTTCACGACAGCTCGCGGGAAACCAAAGTTAGATTCCCGGGAAATTTGCATTTTTTCTGGTACTGATCAACGAAAGGTTTTATTTAAACACACTTAAATCAACGAAAGGTTTTATTTAAAGACACTTAAATCAACGAAAGGTTTTATTTAAAAATACTGAAATCAAAAAATCAACGAAAGGTTTTATTTTAAAAAGCTGTGTAGTTTTTCACAAACATGATCTAATATCCAACAGTTAATCAGCATCAACGTATGATTTTCATTGTCATCAGCAAGCAAATCAAATCATTATCGACATTTTCCAATTAAATACAAATACTTCAAACTCATAGTTACAATTCAGAATCAATCGCAATCATGACTCTTCTTGAAAGAATTTCTTTGACTCTTCTTGAAAAAACTTCTTGAAAGAATTTCTTTTATATTGTTGAAAAGTTTTGCACACCAGGAAGTTTGCTGTTTATTTCATGAGGAAGTTACAGTGTGTGCGATTCCACGCAGATATTCTGTGATGTCTCTGTTGTTGTAATCGTTTACGATTGTGAGTAGGCGCTGGTCAGTTAGTATATATTTCCGTCTTTTCGCTGGTCCACGTTCACCATGAACATATTGCTCGTATGTTACATCTCTCCCCTTTTGGACGCGGCGAAGGCCATCTATGAACTTCCAGATTGAGGGATGGACAACATCAAGTTCTCTTTTCAGGTGTCGATGTGCTGCTTAGGCGTGGTTGTTTGTTCTGCCAATGCCGCTTATTGTGAGCTGGTACATGCTCCAAATCTCTGCCGGAAGGAGTGCGGGGCGGCTTCGACGGTTGTTACGTCCAGGTCCCCCGATATAGTTGTCTTCCAACCAGTTCAGGATGGGCGTGAATTCATTCGGCAGTTCGTTGGATAAAGCATAAAACCGTCGTCCAAATTGTCAGTTGGTACAAACGCGAGCGTGACTACCATTCTGGCATGGAGGGCAAACCGTGGTTCAGCATTGTAGCGTTGCAGAAGACCGTTCTACTTTTTGTCAGGTGGAATACACATCCATGAAGNTCTGCACGNGGAAACGCTTGTAGAACAGACTTCATCACTGTCANCTCAAAGTCAAGAGAGATCGANGTTGGATTGAAAAGTGGCCATATCGTTTTGATAAGTCCGAATAGTCCATCGTACGTGTCTTGGCGTTTGTTGGGTAGCAGAGCGTACATCACGGGAAACACGTATTCTGCACGCTTGGTAAGAATCATAAACACCTGGCTAAACAGCGGGGCAGCGAGGGTAAACGTACCGTCTATGAAAACGCGATCCATATCTTGGACCCAGTTGCGATGGTTGTTCCGTCCAAAAATCATCACTCGATTAAGAACGGCTTGCCCACTATCTCCGAGTAGGAATAAGTTCCTAGACGTCGGGTGAAGGATGATAGAATTTGTACTGGTCTGGTACAACGAGATCTGCAGGTGTTGGCAGGGGTGTTTCATTCTGAGCCCGTGCACGTTGAAATATGCTTGGCATTTGTCCTTGAACGGACTGACCAGTGAATCTGACGGCTTGATTGTGAATCTGCGACCGCAAATCCATTGTATCCATTGCTCGACGTTTCATGTTTGCTTTACTTTTGGCAACTTTCACACCGGCTGCGTCGCTTCTGTGGGAATGGTGACCGAGTCGGTTTACAATGACGTCGTTTACATTCGTATGGATCCGGCACCGACAACTGCGTATCACACATCTCCAGAATTTATTCGTGCTATCAGCTGAAAAAGCGTGAAAAGTAAACATGAATCCATCATCTGTGAGCTTCTTCTTGCCTCGGGAAGTTTCTGTGCTCTCCATGACTCAAATCCGGCGAACTGGCTTGAGGATGTGCTGTTCAGACTTATATACAGAGGGACGCAACATCAAAAGGAGTTGAAAGGGAGTTGGTATAACACCTGTAGCATTCACATTTCACCTGCGATTGCATAGTGAAGGGGTGGCACACTTGTCTTCTACTGAGATCGACTTCAAAATTTCTTGATAACTCGCGATCGACCAGTCGGTAGTAATAAACTTCTACGCTGCGGCAAAAAGTGCCAAAGACGTGTTATTTTTTATTTCTGAAGGAATTTTTTACCAGATTTCTATTGCACTGTATTTCATTATTTAGGCACCCGAGTTTGAACGTGCATTTGGGAAAGCAAATTATCGAGTTTTGATTTGTCTTGTATTATACGAATAAATCATTAGCCTGCCTAGATATTCATTTACATTAACCCTGCTCAGGTAACCTCTAAACACATACACCGTTGTTGTCCTTGCCCAAAATGGTCAGATTTTGTTTATTCGCTTGAACTGGACTAACTGACAGGTTTAGACTCGCGCGCGGGTTTTTGTACAACTTAGCAAGTCTTCTCAAACTAATCCTATCGAAAAAAAACAACGTGATGATTTTGGAAAACTTTGTATATGCCGAAGAACAAAAACAATTTTCCTAACAAAACTGTGGGAAGTGCTTTTAAAAAATGAATGAAAAAGTAAAGAAAAATCCCAAAATTCCGCCAGTGGACGTTATTGATGGTGGGTTTAAGGTTTAAACAAAACCTCATTTCAAGCTTGTGGTTCAATCTGCAACGACAGTAAATTAGGTTGAGACATGAAATTTTTCTATTTTCATTGCAATTTTCACCCACATTAATCAATCTTGCTCAATATGGGCAAACTTTTTACGAAAATCAGGCACATAAGGTAAACTTGCCAAAAATGGGCAAATGCTTTACGACAATTTTTGGGCAATCAGGTTGATCGCGGCACTGCTATTGACTTTCATGTCTCACATACGGCCAGTCCCGTTGCCGCAGGGGGGATTATGTGGGCTAAGCCCACCCAAAAATGAACCACGCCCCCCTAAATTGAAATATGAAAACTAAAAATTAGTGGAGTTTTGTCAATTTGTACAATGCCAAGGCATTAACAGGGAAACCAAAAACTCACTCTAACCATAACGTCGGGTCGTTTTCACCTAGGGACCACGTGGCCAACACTCCTGTCTGGGTGGATATCACCCGGGGTAAGTATTCCATGGGTGCGGGTAATCTTTGCAGAAAACTTGAAAATGATAAATGCAAACAAGTGCTTCCCATCGTTGGCAGTTGGCACGTGAACCTAGTTTTGTTCGGTTTTGATGGTGGACAGGTTCCACAGCGTTGTCTGGTCTCAAAGTGCATGTCCTCAATAAAATGCTTTGGCCTTTTACCACAAGTGCACGCACAAAAAGGAGCAAGTCTTTTTTGGCTAAGCCAGAGTTCTAGAAACTTCAATTAGGTGAAAAGAGAAGAACAAGGTTCATCGTGTCCTCAATAAAATTCTTTGACGTTTCACCGCAAGTGCAGGCCCTGTCTTTCTCCAATATCTTTCCTATGACGGAGAAGGCGTCATACATGCTCATGCCTGTTTCTCAATCAAAACCACGAGCTGAGCAGGAGCCATTCGCGCCAAATTGATTTGTGTGGCCACTGCTTGCACTCGTGTGATTTAATCCCGTGCTGGCTTCTGTGAAAGGTTGCTGGCGTGGCTTACAAGTGAACCATGTAGATTCACTAGTAAGCTACGCCAGCAACCATTCACCGAAGTCTACATTGCACCAACTCAATTTGCCCTACATTGCACCAACTCCTTTTCCTTTTACCTTCCACCGAAGCGTACATTGCACCAACTCCTTTGCCCAAAATGGTCAAGGTTACCTTAGGGGGATCTTTGTGAAGGAATTTTGTTACAACTCAGGTAACCATGGGTCAGTTTGGGCAAATTTTTGTTCCCCATCGAAAACTAGAAAACGTGTGCAGATTTCGATAAAACTGCCCAAAAGACCGTCTAAAAATATGCAGCTACTGAAAGAACCAGCTTTCTACGTGAAAGTTAACTAACTTTTAATTTAAGTAGAAGAACCGTTTGTCCAAATTGGGAAGAGATTACCCTAACAGGGTCAACAAATTTCATCAGTTCCTTATGTACAAAAATGTCGCGACCGAAATGTCCCGTGACCGAAACGGCCAGACCGAATCGGCCAGACCGAATCGGCCAGACCGAATCGGCCAGACCGAATCGGCCAGACCGAATCGGCTAGACCGAAACGGTCCAGACCGAAATGGCTCAGACCGAAACGGCTCAGACCGAAACGGTCAGACCGAATAGACGTGTACCCTATTTTGAATTCTACTGTTGAGCATAGATAAGAAAAAAGAGATGTGATATTAAACGTAGGCGATGTGTTTTGTCAAATGTTCAACCGTGACACTTTGGCTTGTTTGCCTGTCGAAATCAATAATCTCTTTCCCGTTAGCCAAGCTTGATTTCCACAATTCCGTGTCATTGAACGCTTTTTCGTTGAAAGTAGCAGCATGCGCAGTGATCANGGGAAATTCGAGTAAGGATGAAGAAATTATTTATTGACCGTACTTTTNATGCATCACTGTCGTCATTTTCGGTTTAGCGCTTTTCCATTTTTCCCTCGTAAGAGTGGGAGATGGGTACTCCAAAAGTGGATTCACTCAGGNCGCTTGCAANCAACGGATTGGAACAAATTGGTGGATATTGGTACACAGAGAGAATANGCATCGTTTGATGCGTATCAAACTGAAGCTGAACTAAAGCAAAAATGTGTCAATGCAATTACATCAGATGATTATACTGATAATCATACAGTGTTTCTGCATGTCGAAGAAGATTGTCCAGAATATTATCACCTTTTTTTGCAACATAATCCACAATTATTTTGGTGGACACCAATTTCTGGATTTACACCTACATCGCAATTACAAGAAGGACATGAGATTGCATTATTACAACAATCAGAATTACAATGGTCAGCTCAACCAGAAAGTGTACAGTTTTTAAGTGTCAATGAAGGAGCAGCATCAAATTCCATACGTGGTATCCAACTACGTAGTTTCAGACCAGCCAATACAGATTTCAAATACAATCCAACTATCACGTTTGGTTTGACAACTACAACATATGCCGATTCCTCGTGGATTAAAATGGATGCTATACTTGATGTCAAACGAACAATTCATGTTCAATTTTCGTTTGATGATGCTGCCAACTTCAACATCAATCCATATATTGATCAAACCTTATTAGCTTGCACGATCAAACATTACTACAACTACAACTCAAATCCAAGATTAAGGTGTTTCAGACCTGGACCAAAAATGGCATTCAAGCATAAGCGCAAGCAGGACAAATTCCTGCCTTACAAAGTGCTTAAGAAAATGGGCATATGGGGTAAACGCCCTGCAGGAACATCATCCGAGTCAATGGCCGTGCCATTCAGCATGTTCAAGAGAATGATGTGGCGTGCATAAATTTTTTTTTGGGAATTGCGATGTAGGTGTAAATCCATCTAAATCCGGCCCTACTTAAGACACATCGCCTCATTTTCTTGTTATTGCAAGGAAAAGCCAAACCATGTTGATTCATCAGTCGATGAAACCAATGCAACACGAAAAAATAATTTAATAAGGTACATTTTTGTCAGCATTCTTTGTTACTAACATGAATCATTTTATTCCTTGTATATCTTCATCACGTACCTGTGTGGTTATTTGCCTAGCAATAACGACTAGCCTATATACCTATCACTGTCGCAAATTTAACCCTTATTTTCCACCCTGAAGGGCCAATAACCAAAGTCAAATGAGTTGTTTTTTATTTTTGTGAATTAGAACCTTCAGTTTAACCGACATAAAATGAAAAAAAACTATTTTTTGCCTTCTCAGTGTTTGCTTTAGCAGACAATGCTAATGAGCGTCCGAAACAGGGGAATTTATGCGCAACACACTTGCCGGAAACTCAAGTAATTTTTTTCATTTCAGATTTCAACATTAAACCTAGCCGGAAGATCCGAAGTACCTGCGTCAACCGTTAAGCGGTTGTCATGAGTTTGTTTTCATCAAACGAGAGAAATGAAAGAGAAAGAAGAAAAACAAGAAATTATCCTAATTTGTTTACGTTTGACAGCCGTTGAACCCAAAAAAGCGACCATTAGGCCAAAATTATTTTTGTGAAGTTTAATTTTTTATCTATGCTTCTTCGGAAGAAAGTATTTCTTATCTTCAATGGCTTCTTGTGTAGATCTTTTCATACGTTAGTACTGCATAGTCGCAAAAATAGTTTTTTTTCTTTCCTAAAAATATGTTGCAAAATATTTAATAACATCTTTTCAATACTTTCACACAGAACTTGGCAAGACGTTGTAAAACAGATGGATCAAGCTTTCCTGTGATTTCAGATAGTTGTTGTTTGTTGAAGGGAAAGTATGGAGTCCCAAAGACGAAGAACTACAAAAATACCACTATTTTCATGATGCTCGTCCTCCTTTCAATCGAAACTATACTGTAGTGTTGGGGCTAAGATTTTGGATAGAAAAGATGGACGTGTGAATTACATTCCTTGTTAAGAAATTATTTTTCAAGCATCACAGTTTTCGCTCCACAGCCCTTTGAATCAAATCACTACAGTTATTGCAAGGTGTACAAACCGGGTTATCCCATGTACAAGATGTTACTTGACGTCACTTATGCGTAAGCATTTCATAATAGGATGCGATGTGGCAGAACCTCTACAGCTGGATCCAAGATTGTGAGGTGACCCGTCCGCTTAGTTAGTTATGACAAAAAGGTAAATCTCTGCCACTGTTGTAACATGTTCTTCCTCATAGAGTATTACAAAACTCCAGAAACAAAGTGCACTTTGCAAAGACTGCGAAAATATGCATTCCCCATCCTGCAATATCTGATTAATTCTTGTTACATAGAATATGCTCCCTTTGACCGACTTCTATCCAAGTAACGACCTTCACTGAGAATGCAAAACAGCTCTACGTTTTTGGAAATATATAGGCCAAAATATGAATATACGCGAAAGTGGACAGCAATGTGTATTTCATTCGTGTGACACCATGTTTGCTCTCAGTTCTTAGGACTTTTTCCAATGAGCTTGACCTTTCTGCACCCCATCTAGCTATTATTTCTAGAATGTAGGCGTTTTTCAGCAATGAATCAAGTACTTCCTCAGGCAAGATGGAGAACATGTTAGGTTCATTTAATAAGTGCATATACAAAAACAGCAATAACAATTATAATTTCACCAAAAAACGCTTTTTGATTTCAATGCACTTTGATTTGGTAAACTGCTTGGTTTTACTTAAATGGGCAAAAAATATAATGATTCCCCGCAACCTCATTTTTTATTATTGATGAAATATTTACATATTACTTTTAGGGCTTTGCGATGGCAGGAAGAAATTAAAAGAATACTGCCGAGAAGTCGAATGAAAACTCACTATACACAAAAATGTCTCTTAAAGTTTCAATACCGGTGATCGTATCTGTTGCAAAAGGTTGGTCTACATGTGGACTAAATGTCTCTATCAGGTGTTAACTAGAAATAAGACGAATATACATTGATATACATAAGGTGCATGTACATAAGATGCAATTTCCTGTTAAGAGACTGCATATGAACCTTTTTGAAAAGCATTTGTTTCGTTTCACAAATGATAATGAACACGGAATGATATAAAATCTTGCGTATTTTCAAACGATCACCAGTACGTTGCTGCTGCATGCTTCGAAATAAAATCTTCGGTGGGATAGATTGTCGCTTCTTTCATTTACTTAAATTTTGCTTGAATTTCTTCTACGCTTTTTCCTTTGGGATCAGGAAGAAAAAGTATTTGGTAGATTAGAAAGAACAATGAACATCCGAGCCAAATAGTGAGCGAATAATGACTCAGATGATCCTGAAAGCAGAAATGGAATTTTAAATTACTTTTTTTATGGTAAATTACGAGCTGGCACAAAACAAAATATTTGGAATCTGTGAAAAACACACCGTAGCATCATACCTGAAAAACGCATAGCTACGTTTATTGACAAGTTCTGCACATGGAGTTGAAGAATATTACAAATGATAATGCCTAATTGTATCGTTTCAAAGAAAAGCTCTTGCATTATAGTTTTGATCTTATTTTCTTCAATTTCAAATCAACCGTTAGACCGAGTTTCAATGATTTTGATGTTCTTTTCATATCAAGAAAATCTTCAAAATCGCTCTAAAACCAGGGTGTCGGAGTCGCAAGGACTCGGAGGTTTTTGGGTGGAGTCACAATCGGAGTCGGATTACGAAGAACACTGGGAGTCGGAGTCCGAGTTTTTACCTTACTGCGACTCTGGAAGTCTACTTTAATCATTTTGTACATCTCACTTCAAAGTTGGGAATTCTTGTTGAAATGGTACAATCTCGTTGGAAACTTTTATTGAAACAGAGAATGTTTGCTCTGCACCACAATTTCTATTGATTGCTAGTAGCTACAAAATTAGTTAGATTCAACTCAAAGACCTAGCATCATAGGAAGAACGCTTTCTTTTAAGGAACAATTTGCGTTCTTTAGTATTTACACAGTTACCCATAAATACAATCGCTTTACACGTCATTGCTCAATCGGCATTGGCCAGATGGTTCTCTGAGTGAAATTGGATAACTATGAAAGAGCATGCATATTGCATACGCAAGCGAACATCCGTCGCGCAGTTGTATTCACTTGTGTATGCGCTATTGCACAACACCAAGTGTGATTTCGGGGAGTATAACTTATAGAAACGGTTGTGACGCGATTTTTTCAAGCGGTGACTTTGAAAGTATGATGTTTGGCCGGGCTCGGCTGATGTACGAGCAAATGCGTTAGTTACGTTTTAGTGAGAAAAACTACCGTCAGTGCGGTGTATGGTTCCGAAGGGTTGATCACTTTGAAGTTTAAGTGTGACGTTGTGAAATTTATCGCCGAGTTCAACAAGCTAATGCAGTTTAATTTTTAAAGAATACACAGCTCTTATATTCTGAAACAATGTGACACTGCAGCTAACTTTGTAAAACGTAAAATTTAATTAGATTTTTTAAGTTAGTGTTGCAATTGCAAGTCGTGGCAGACTGTTTGAAACTTCTGAAGCTTAGCACCGGGATTTGAAACTCGAGTAGTTTAATTGGGTTCACACCATTTGGTTTACTAACTAAAAGTTTACAGTGAGCAACGATTGATATTATTTTTGGAACTTATGAAAGAAGCGCCTTATATTGCATTTATTTAAGTTTTTACAGATTTTCAAAAATTAAAATTTTTGAAGGCAAACTATTTTTACTTTTTTTGTAAAACGTGGTGCAAACATAACATGGTGTCAATACATAAATCTTCAGCATATGTAGACTTTACATTAAGGAGTGGTTTGAAATATTAAGTATGCCAATATGCAATAAGCGAAGATGGTGACGAACGAATATGTTATGAAAAAACATTTTTTCCTTTGGTACTACTCGCAAAGCCCATGCTCTTACATTTACTTCCAACTTAGAAAGACATTTAGGCCGTTTTCATTCTGATATTTCGAAACTGGTGCAACTTTGTCTGGAACACCAACAGCATGAAATACTAAAACTTTCAGTACCGGAAAGAAGCTTGCTGCAGAAAATCTAGCAAGGTTTTTTGTTAGTGATAAAGTGACTATAGCAATGACTCCAGATGCAAATAAAAACATTGTTGACATACGCGGTTTCAATGGCATTTCTCTGAGATTAGATTATTTTCTCATTCTGAATTATTAGTACTGATGGGGGAATTTGCACGAAAACCTAGCTGTGTCTCTAAACAGAGAAAACATAAAGAAGTTAAAAACTGAGGAATATGAAAGTCAAAAGAAACAGCTGAACAGCAAGCTAAGCAACAAATTTGTTTACTTGAAAACGGATACACACGCAAACCCGCGCCATCATGTCAATTACTTAATTTTGATATGAGGTATGTAGATGAAAGAAAAAACTACACCAAAACCTTCGCTATAAAAGACATTCAAACCCAACATTTTAGAAGGCTCTTAACAAAATTGGAAAAAGATGTGTTGCAAGACTATGAAAGACCATGTATTATGCATTGTCACAGGCAATGCGTCCTATATGGCGAGTGTGACCAAACAACTCAATAACCGACCAAGAGAAAGGTCAAGTACTACAGAATAAAGGGCAGCAGAAATTCAAGGCGATCTGGGGCTAGTCACAGCAACCAATTACTCGCATGTGATGACTTGACTGACTTGACTATAAATAAATTTTGTGATTAGTAAATGTTCTATACATAAACTGACCGGCAAACGTTATTCACGTTATGATAAGGAATCGGTGTGGGAAATTTTGAAAAGGGTGGAGTCGAAAAAATTTGGAAGGTAGAAGTCGGAGTCGGACATTTCACGTCCGACTTCGCAACCCTGCCTAACACTTTTGTCGGAAATGGCAATGCTGTTGGCCTTATAGGTGCAACATGGAGTCCAGCGAGGACTGGTTAAACCGAGCTAATTGCGTTCAAATCTGATAAATACAATCACTACAAGTGCAGGGCAGAGCCAACCGGTTAGAATGTAGAGGTTGACGCGACTTGAAAACATTCCCGGTGAGGCTCGTACAGGGATTATGTGTTTCTCTGAAAAAATGCAGTTGATTGGTAATTGCAACTTCAAGTCTACTGCATGGAGAGCACTGCAATCGATTTGTTTAGATTTAATCAGCATGATGTTACTTAGCCTACTGAGAAAATGTTCACATTAATGACAGTTCCTATCGTGTGTTTGTGATTATGTTTACCCCCTAGCACCTACAGCTTGAGTGTGAATGTGGAGTAAAGAGAATGCTAATGTGTATCGCCAAATGACCTTTTATCCATATCTTGCAAATTTTATGCAAACAATAGTCATGGAAGAGTTTTCTCAAAGAGCTAATAAAATGTAAATTTAGAAGATTGGACATTCTGTAGAAACAGCCCCAATAAATAAATCAATTTCAAGAAAGCAGTACTTCTGGTGTTCGGTGCATTTTTTCTTGCTTATTTTACATAACAACTAAATACTCTTCATGCTTGCACAATGGGGCGGATCAATAAATTATACTGCTGTAATCTTTAGCTTAACCAAAGCGTGCGATAAACACCAATCAAGATTTGAACTTTGAACCAACCTGCAAATATGGAGCCACAAATCCTACCAACCACGCTGTCAACCAAAGAAAGATGGTACCATAAAAGAATGCTGTTGGTCTCGTCGAATCGGTTGTCAAAGCACCAAGAAGGCCAATAGTTGCCGAATTACTTCCCCCGATAAATCTTTAGAAAATGTTTATTGATCACAATTTATTTTGATTTTCGTTAATGCAAAATGTTTGAAAATAATCGCAGCGCGTAGCATGGGCGTCGGAAGGATTTTTTCCAGGGAGGGACCCTAGTGAATTTTTCCAAAAGATTTTTTATAGGGAGGACAAAAGTGCTGAAATTTGTTTTTCCAATTCAAACGTTAGTATACAATTTTTTTGCTGAAATTTTCATAATCCAGGGGACCAAAAACCCCTCCTTCCCGTTGCACATGGCGTGCAGCCAATTTATATATTTCACAACCAGAAAATAGCATATTACTACAGTGTAATTGTAATTATTGAGCAAATAGCAATGCAAACCTAACACAAAAAGATATTTGCTGCTCCAGTGGTAAAATTTAATTTTTGCCGACATTGTGTAATTCGAGAAAAACAAATGAAGAAGAAATTGCAAGACGTTCATGGCAACCAACCCGACCAAAAAAATTCCCATGGCAACAACCGATATCGTCGGCATGGCAACTGGTGCAAGATGGGAGAGTGCTTGACTGATGGTGTAAAGCGTGTGGGCAATGATGATGACGATATTGGCTCCGATGTTCACTTTCAGTGAACCAAACCGACTGACCATAGCTGCCTGTGAACGAAAATGCTTAATCTTTTTCAGCAACCAAGATCATCCAAGGGAGTTTTGTATTGTTAAAAAACGGTAAAACTTTGCGTGATCAGTGAAATATTCTACATCATCATATGTTTGTTGTCAGGTGCACTCGTCTGAAAAAAATTTTACTTTCATTATTGCTTCCAAATACTATAAATTTAAGAAAATCGAAGGAGGTCAAAAACAAGTTCAGCTTGAATTTCGACAATTTTACATATGTTCAAATGCAGTGGTTTACCCCGATAAAGGCTGCAAAAAGTTGTGCGGCAAATATCCCAATTGTCAATGTGGGAGCTGTTTCGGGCGGTATTCCAGCTTGCTCCAACAGAATGGTACTGTAGAAAAGAATGTGGTTGAGTCCAACCAACATGAGGTTGGAATACAAGGCACACACGGCGATGAGTTGATTTCTGCCGAATAAAAAGTAAAACTGTTGCACAATTCATCACATCCAAACTGTTTCATGGACTCAATTTTTCATTAAATTCATGAGGCAAAGCTGTTGTTTGTCTGCTTCTGAAAAGAAACTATAGTTGTGACAAGTTTTTCTAGGTTCTGTCCGAGCTAACTCTCTGCAGCCATGTGTTAACCAGTTATAATATTTGCGATAATATGTTTCATGAACTAGAATTACATCAAACTTTGATCAATGAGGGTAAATATGCAATCACAGGGCAACCCTTCGCGTGAGATAAATTATCATAACAAGTGGTCTGGTTTATTTGATACGAATAAACCTGAGAAGATGGTGCTATACAAATTTAATAACATTGAAAACTAGTGAAACGAAATATAATTGAACATATTTTTGTGTTTTATAACACTACTTCGCCTGACTGTTTATAATGTCAAGAGTCAATGATGTTCTCATTAATTTGAGGAGAAACGTGCAGTTTTGATGAAAAACGCAAACCTTTCAGGCCCACAGCAACTGCTACTTAAGCTTTGGATTTTATGATCGGCCATAACTCGTGAACGGATTAGGCTAGAGAACCACTGAAAATATCCCTGGATGCGGAAGGAAGGCAGCAAGGCATCCAATGATCTTGACAAATCTATACCTGTGCATTTGAAACTTTCGAGAAAAATCTATATTTGTGTATTTTCTGAACTGATTTTTTGGCAATTTTCAGAGCAAATCAAAAACTTGTTCCGTATTTCCAGTTTTCGATCCGGTTTTTGCTCTTCAACGACGTCTGTAGAACCAAACAACACTATCTTCCTGAAAAAAGTAATTCTAGGCTGTTTTGAGAAAAATTTTTGGGTAAAAATGGGTGAGTTGTGTCGATGGACATTCAGATGACTTTTGGAGTCGTGAGAAAATATTACAGTGTAGTAACTGCTTGGTTTGTCTTATAAAATAATCTAGGAGCAAATCTGAAGCTTTTGACAATTTGATTAGCCTGCTGGCCTAATGAGTTGGAGAGTTATGGCCTAAGAAAGAAGACCCCAAGATTGGCTCAGCCACCACGTCAATTTTTATATTTTCTTCAAGAAAAAATATTTTAGTTTGAATTTTTTGTGGGATGTTGTAAGACACTCAAAAACACCTGTTCTGCCACTTCGATATGCTTCGTGTGTGTTTATTGGCAGAAAAGTACCTTCAACCGCAAAAAAGCATACTCCCTGCATATTTCCTGGTTTGTCCCCTACCAAAATAACTTTACTTTTTTATCATAATCGAAAAGCTAGGGTCCTTAACGACATTTTTATGTAGAAAGTATATTTCCAACGTTTTCGGTTTGAGCTCTGTGGCTTATCGAATGGAAGTAACCCGTTTTTCTTGGGAACGTGAAAATCCGGTTCTGCCCCAAAACGACGTCACAATAACGTCGCCTGTGAGCGCGATCTACCTCAAAAGATGCGTTGCTGTCTTTCGGACCTGACAATGTCTTCACTGACTCTCCATCTTACTCCGTTCGCGTGTTGTGGCTGATCGTAACTTTGAAAGCCACGATCGTGGTTTTCACGCACCCTAAATAGAAAACTGCGCAACTTCTTTATTATTCTTGGAATAAAGAGGCGTTGATCACTGTGAACATAGATAGCAATTTAAAATTGCAAGGTTTGTTTTAGTTGTTATTTCATTGAATACACCACCAATAAAAAGCATTTTGGGGAATTAGGACATGATTTTGTCATCTCATTCGTTTACCTCTAACGTAATCATAGTAACAACGCAACCAACTTACAATACACATCGTTAATACCAGGCAAGTTCGGTACTGGCCTTAGTTGGCAGTAAAGTTTGTCAATCTTCACAATGACTTCTAAAAAATACAAAAATTTCCTTACAAATCTCAACTTGGCGAACGGACAGTAGAATAAAAGTAGATTCAGACTTCAAATATGATCCACAAACCTATATTGCTTAGTCAGAATCATTTGTTTGGTTGTTATAACTGGTTTGTCTTTTATCTCAGTCTGCATCAGGTTCAGCTCTTCTTCTTGAGCAAGCTATAGTAAGAAAGCATAAGTTTTTGCGAAATTAATTTGCATTACATTTGCGTATATCAACACAGCGACATACAACGGATATAATTTAAACTCAAGATGAACCTGACAACAAACAGTGCACAGGATATCAAAAAGCATCGAAAGTTCAACGATCTTGCTACAAAATCATGCCATTGATCAAGGTAAATTGTTTTTATTTTGCGGTGGAGAATGCAAGTAAACTAAAAATGTTTTCAAAGATGGAGACTTCCGGAACCCCTACACAATTGAGATTTACATGGACCCTGCAACACCTGGTCAAGTCGCAAGTGCAACTCGGACATATTCGACCATAATTCGCCACGCGATAGAGCTAGAGAGATATTCAAACCCAAAAGATTGGGATAGTTATTTAGTTTCGAATAAAACAAATGGGAACTTTGGTCTTTAAATTTTTAATGTGACGTCACGACCGGGAATCGAGAGGGATTTTCGCTCGACTAAACTGAGGCCTGAGAAGACATTTCAATCGGAAAATTACTTGTTTTTGCTTTCACAACAAACTAGGCGAACATCCCCGTCTTTAGAACCATTGATTGAACCTCCAACATTGATGGTTGGCAAGTTGTGGTCATATCGATAAGCAATTAACTAATCCCGTAGTGGTGGAGTAAAAAATTCATTGTTGAAAATATCCTTGACTTATCCCAGTTGTGACGTCACTCTAAAAAATGTTCAAATACAAAATTCTCAATTTTTCAAAAATCGAAACCAGATGACTTTCTGCATCTTTAGAGGGTTTGAACATTTCTAGAGCTTTATTGCTTGGCGATTATAGCCGAATATGTCCGAAGCATGCCCCAGAGTTAAACAAGGTAACTTATTCGCTCAAATTCTACACAGAAGCATTAACCAATAGCTTCGAGTTTAACTGCCGCAAAAGTTTGAAAAGTTTGAACCATTTTACCCAATTATCTCCCGTAAATAATCAAAGTTTGATGGATTGCTTTTGGCTTATATTTGGGTATTGCTGGTTTCGGATGCTGGGATATATTGCGGATAACCCAACACGCCTGTTCTTTTTCAAATACGATTTTTCTTTTGTATGAGTAGGAAACAAGCATGTAACCTCCTTGGGACACCAGGAGCCGCGAAGAGTTTCTTGAACCGAGGATTTTTAACTATGTCCGATGGTTGTAAACTATGTCAAACACACTTTTCCAGAGGGGGCGAAAATATTTCCTCGGAGATATTGCCCCATTGCGCCCCTCTGGTAACAATATAATTTTAATATTTTAATGGATTAATGCAACCCTCCTCAGTAGTATAAATACTTTCGTTCACAAAATTTTTCTTTAACAAAGCACACATTTTCCTCATATCAACATATTTCGTTTGCCTAAACTTTTCTTTGATCAGCAGGTCCGTAAACAGCTTGAGACACCAGGTAGGCGAAGAGTTTTCTGAAAGTGGACCAAATTGTTTCAACTATGACCAACACATCTTTCCAGGGGAGCAAAATATATTCCAGGCGGGACAAGCCGACCCTGCGCCCCTCTGATTACCGGCCTGGTAATCAGTCTAAATAGTAGCTGTTGCACTTCTCAAAAGTATGCAATAATTCATCGTCTGCATTACAGTGCGCTCCGAGCCACGCTCATAGCAACACCAATAACGAGCACAGTCGGGAAATGATGAAGCTCGCGAACAGTTTTAAAAGTGCTCTGGCGTCGCCTCTAGTAGGCCTACAATAGAACAGTTAATTTAGTCGGCAAATATACGCGTTGAACAACGCAAATTAAAATTCATATTAGGCAGATAACACTGCTTGCTTCATCATGCTTTCGATGCAAGCTTCAGTGCTCAACAAAGCTTAGTTATATGTGCAGAGCTGCGATGGCAACTATTTCGCAGTTTGCNGCCATCAACACGAAACGCACAGTTTAGAAGTGAGTGTAGCAAACGATTCACAGCACAAAATATTGACACGAGACAACNTTTCAAGGGCGTACGCAAGGGGGGTTGGTTGGTTACCCCCCCTTGAGCTTGATATTTTACAAAAACGTTATTATGAGGCGAGTGTATAGGGNTTGATTTTTTACAAAAATAAGGGGAGTGTGTGTAGAAGAATATACCTATTGTGTCAACAAGCTTCGCTTGAAAACACGAATATGACATCAAATTGTGACGTCACAAACAGCGCACACCAAATACGAATGACCACCATCTGCCACTGAATGAACTTCCCCCATAATAATTTTCTGCGTACGCCACTGCAACGTTTCGTGGGTTTCGTGGGCAGTGGAGTAGAACCATGCAGGCAGTACACTTCACGTGCTTGATTTGATGGTCAGCTGTAAAAACTGATTTGAAAAAGACGCTCAGCGAATGCAAAGGGAAGACGATTTTATCTTTTATTCGCGCGACGACCCTTTAATCGAAAAGTAAGTATTCGTTAAAAATAGAAGCTTGCCAANACTGATATCGGACCCCTCGGNACGAGGAAAACGGAATGTTTTCTCCTATCACCGAAATAAATTGTTAATTCTCATTTGGTTTNAACTACAGTACAAGCATCTGAATCAGATAAGCCATAATATGCTTTTGTTCAGCACAAGTTCACTTGTGTTTTATGAATTTGTTATANCACACCGCAAATTCCCATACAACCCCAAGCGAAAATCACACAAAGAGCGAAAAACAGTGGCGCGCCACTCAGCTTCAACCTGTCTTTGAGGTCGTTGAAAAAATAATACTTTGACTTTGTGAGGCCTAATCTTGAGTGCAAAAATTGCAATGTATCTGAAAGCAAGCGCAACACAGTGGTCGGAGGTGGAGTTTGTTGCCCGTCTTAAGATATCGCGAGTGGCCACCTTGCAGTTTACTACAATGACTATCAACAAAAAACTCATGTTTGCAGGAGAGAGAAGCAACCATCATAGCTATCACGTTCACAGCCATAACATCACAGTCAAGTAGTCATCACGTCTTAATATTCCGCGGTTTCCGTGGTCAGTGGACTGGAATCATGCAGGCAGATCACGCGAGACCGGTTCACTTCACGTGCTTGATATGATGGTCAGCTTGGCATGTTGAAAAAATGCGCGAAGCGAAGGTGACGCGACTTTTTTCACGAAGAGACCCATTAAGGTAGAACTCGAGTGTCAAAGCATCCATTTAACGTTAGCACAGGAACGGATCCAAAGGGGAGCGATTGGGGCGATCGCCCCCCCCCCTAAAACCTGTGAAAGTAACTTTTTCACCATGATTTTGAACAATTCGGAAAACAGCATTCGTGACATAAGGCTATTTTGCCGCCCATTATTTTGTCATAGCAAAGGTGTGAAGTATACTTCATCTCTCATACAGTTGTGAACCCGTAATAAGAGTTAATTGCCAAATATCACTGAAACTTACTGGCTGGATCCGTCCCTGCGTTAGCAGTGGCGTTGGGTGGTCATTCTTACTTGGTGTGCACTTTTCGTGACGTGACAATTTGACGTCATATCTACTTTTCCAAAATCAACCTTTTGGGAAAGTCTGTTGACGCATTGCACATATTATTCTTCACCAGGGGTGTAGTGGGTTGGGAACGCGTTCCTACACCTTTTTGCACTGGTAACGTTACTTAAAGGTTTAGATTTTTNATTTCAACTTCTACCTGTTGCAGATTTCAAAAAATAATTGAGCGTTTTGCGTGTGAGGGCATCTGAGCAACATTTGATGAGACTTTGCCTTTAACTTAAATCAGGACTGTAGTGGGGTAGAAGTGCGTGGAAACGGCGTTCCCACACTTCTTTCTTTAGCACTACATCCCTGTTCTGCACCCATTTCCTTTATTTTTTTTTAATGATTTTACTTATATCAGCGGTGGTAAACTTGTTCAACAGAAGGGTCATCGGAAGAAAGCAAAAAATGCACAAGCGAGCCCCAAAATCAGTTTGTAGTGTCAAATACAGTTTGATAAAGAAGGTAAGTTTTACATAAAATGACCTACATCAAATCGGATTGACTCCTTACAAATTTGTGTAACTAACCTTACAAATTTGTGTAATGCGTTGATGAATGAAACAAAGATTAAATATGAAGCGACAACTCGCTATCAATTTGGGATATTTCTATTCAGCTCGAAGAGCCACAAAAAATCTGTCGGCGAGTCGCAGTTTGCCCACCATTGGCCTATATACTAACAGCTCTCCAAGCTAACATTACAGAAGAAAATATAATTAACCCTAGGGTTTCCAGATATTTGATTAAGTATATAAGCGTTCGTCCAGTTTATAGTAAATTTGTGTAAACATTTTTTGACAATGGCAATGGTATTGGGAATAATGATTTTTTCGACACATAATAATTCTTAGAATTCATATTTTTTCATACTTCTCGATTTTTTAAGTTTGACAATCAAAAATATGTTTCGATGGGAAACCAGATGCCTACTAAGCAGGCAAAATATGTCCTATATTTGGATCGTATTATCTTTTTCTTGTCTACGAAATGATTTTTTTATTCATTTGGGGTTTTCTGCAAACATGTTTTATATTCTGAGTAAGTACAAGCGTGCCTTATTTGGCTCTCGTAGCCTTTCCAGAACAAATTCTGCTTTGTTTTGATTGCCTTGTTTCAGCAAATAGAAAGGAGTGTTTGGAATCCAAAAGCTTGCAATGATGTAATAAATTGACGGTGCAGCGCCAATGCAGAAAAGTGCTGGTAATCCATGAACAGTCCCAAATACCTTAAAACAATAAAAAGATTTGCATAAGTTGATTTTACAAATACATATAAAACCTTGTTGGCAACAACCAAATCTTATTGTACTTGAGCGTATTTCACAAAGATGGATGGATCATGCTCAAAAAATTCCGATGTTACTATTTGCAACGCTACTGAACAGAATTTTAGTCAATATTATAATGATGCAATTGTAGCATACACGGTTTTGAGTTTCCTCATTTGTAAGATAGGCTCTAATCACGTCTTACATACGATTCAAGTATAACTTGCGGTGTCAGATACAGAATATGCATTCAAAATTACATATTACTTCTCGACAATTCAAGTTGAACTTGCTGTGTCAGGTATAATATCTGTATTCAGATATTGCATATTACTTGTCGAAGATTCAAGTAGAACTTGCAGTGTCAGATATTGAACATGTATTCAGAAATTGCACGTTGCATCGAGAAAAAAAACGTTTCATTCTGCTTGCAAATTTTTATTGTTTTTTCAACATTTGAACATCTATACATTTGTGCAATTAGAAACTAAGTTTTCCACAGCCAGCTTTCGGGGAATCACCGGACTGGGCTCCGTTTTCGTGACTGCGACGATTCGCACTTGTACACATCTGTGTGCAATCCTTTTTAGTAGGCCTAAATAAAATTTGCTGATTGAAAGAAAACATTTTCTAATTAATTCAAATTGGTCGACGTTTTTAGACTAATTATTTACATTATCTGTTTCTGCTTGAAATTTTCTAATATGTCTTAAGAAGTCACCTTCGGATGAGCAAAGGCCGTTCCCAAAAATAGCCCAAGAGAAAAGCCACCAGCTGCTATGCTCTGCCAGGTTTGTTGCGTTGTTTGGGCGCTCATTTCAGCTACCATGAGAGGAATTACACCTGGAAAGTTAAAGCACGTTATTCCATAGCAACTTTTGATATTATGTCATAAAAACTAATTAACATGCACTGTAAAAACAAAAACTCAATTTTGGGATGTTTTCGTAAAGAGTAATGGAATGCATTCTTGAGAAAAACTGCGTGCACATTCATTCGCAGCTAAACAACATTTCATAATTAACTCTGAAATTTCTGCAAAATACCAAAACTTCGTGCGCGTAATTAAATGATACTATTAAACTTCTTCATGTTGATTATTGCAACGACATTTTAAAATCATGTGTTTTAGCTGGTCTTGATGGTCAAGGGTTCGGTTCCAAAGGTTTTGATTGAAAACAAAAACATTTCCGATGCCGAGCGAGGATTTTGAGAAATTTATTTGTTGTCGCGTTTTCAACTGGCAGAAGCATTTATGACAACAACAGTGACTGAAGGAGAAAAACTTATGTAATGTCAACGTTTCTGCTATGTGCAAACATTACTCTCGCAGCAAAACACATGTGTCTGAAAAATGGAATACTTGGATTGTGCCAACTACGTTTCACAAAGAAAGAAAAAATTTGACTAAATTTGGTCGTTCTTGGTCATTGACTGTCAATAAAAAACGGGATCCAAAATTATATCCTCACCCATGGGGCTCCGCAGAAATTTTTCCAAAGGGGGAAATTTCCACATCCTTTTCAGGTTGTTGACGATGCAATGCAAGTGATTTTTACGAAATGTTTTACCCTTTCTACCCCACAGAGAAATGTCATATGTTATGGCAACAGTGATACAAATTGCCTTTCGTTGGCAGAATTGTTTGTTTATGCACAGTGTAAAAGTACGGGGCTTACTGTTATTAGCATTCGCTGCATATCCTGTCAAAAAATGTCTGCGTTCAACAGTCACATGCGGTAAAACGCCTACTATGGTAAATTCAAGAAAAACCTTGAAGATTTGCCATGCTATTGTCACGCATGAAACATTAAAGTCCAACAGTAGAACAATCTGCTCACGAGTTTCCCAACCTGCTTTTGCAGGCAAATGAACTGAAACGGGTGAACTGCAAGCTCATCACTGCATGACGCCAGAACATTGAACCTGGCTCTTGTACAGTGTTAGTGCATACCGGCAAATGAATTATCCTTGCAAGTATTTAATCAATTAACCGGAATTATTAAGCGGTGTTCTAGAAAAATCTGGTGTTCTAGAAAATGGTACTTAAGTTCCAATTTCCAAGCGGGTCAAATGCCTATTTCACCTAGGGACGCTCATGATAGTGTGAAAATCTGGCTTCAAATGGGATGAACCTATTAACAAAGACTTCAGATTGCAGCAACATATCGCCTGAGGTTAGGCCAGCGCGGTAACATTAAACCCACTGAATTTCATGTGGCTGCCTTAAGCATGTCACTATTTCGAAAAAAGTTGCATTATACCAAATCAACACATTTTCCGCACAAATTTTATTTTTTCATTATTGATAAAGTGTCTTTACGGACAGGATGAAATGGCTCCGCGAAACGGATTTGGCCTGCAGGCCGTAGCTTGCAGACCAATGATTTACATCACGACCGGGCAAACTTCGGCTCGTGGGTTGAATGTGCCCCGCCAAGGCATTTTGTGTGGCTTGCAGAGCAGCCACACATACGTAGATGGTACATTTTACCAGTCTATGTTGAAGGAACTTTGTCGACCAGATGAGAATTCTTGAGGTTTCACTCCAAAGGTTTCATGCGAAACGGTATTTTTACTCAAGCCGAAGTGACTATTGTTGCCTTCATTCTGTGCTAGCTAATGTAAATGTTTTTCTTAAAGATTTTAAAGCGATTATACGTGTAATGTATGTGTACATTCAGCCCCCGGTAGCAATAAAGCTTTCAATGTGAACTTCCGTAGAAAAGGTTTGCCCACCCCTGATTTACACAAAAGGTTAGGCCAGTGTTTCTCAAACGTGTTCCACTTGGCTCAAAAAAAGGAGGAATCTTTGATTCCTTGGAGGAAATTTGTTTCAGAGAGGAATTGGAGAGGAAAACCTGTGGATGAAAAAAACTCAAGTCTATGTTTTTTTTCATTCAACACACAAAAGAACAGTAAAAGGAAGTTTGTTTTGGATGAGAATGTCTTCAGTACACAAGTTCAAGCTGATTTAAGTGCAGTGACTGACGTTCAGAAAGAGTTTGTTGGGTTTCTAATTGTCTGTTTCTTCACAGTATGTGTGAAAATTTTTCAATTGTGTTTTTTTGTGAATTTTATTGGGAGGAATTGAGAGTGTTTGGTTTTGTAAAGGGACACCCTGAATAAAATTTTGAGCACCAGTGGACTAGACTATCGTCACATTTTCGTGGCAGTGTACTTCTTTGTAAAAAAGCATTAGTCTTTAACGAAAGAAGCACTGCCATGACGTTTGACGAAAACACGAAATACGATTTTATATTACCTAGCATGGCTTAACTATGACGGTGACTGCTGTAAACACGCTGCATTGCCTGCCAAGATGTCTGTGTTCAACAGTCACATTAGGCAAAATGCGTAACTCCTTGAATTGAAGTTAACCTTTGAAGATTCGTTGGCATTTTATAGTTACGCAATAAAGGCCAAGAACAATCCCCTCGAAGGTTTCCCAATCTGCATCTGTAGGAAAAGGAGTGAACATGAGTGGACCAAAAGTTTCTCACTGTGTGATGCGATAACAGTGAACCTAGCTCTTCTGCAGTGTCAGTGTCATACAGGCATATTTTTTGTTTTTGTTTGCCGCAGACGCGTGGTCCATACCAAAACCACAATCGAACAACACAAGAGCACAAAACTGGTGCGTCATAGAGCATTACATAGTACGTGTTAGCACACAATCAACGCAGAGAGGAGCAAAACACTTTCACAGTGCTCCAACCGTGGGCGCAATGTGGTGGGGGACCCTGCGGACATGTCCCCCAGTTTTTCAGACGGGGGGCATAATATGCCATGTCCCACCACTTTTTACTCTTTAGGTTTTATATTTGGAGAGGTTGCAAAACTAAAAGTGATGTTTGTCACGTTTTGTGTGAAGAGCTTTTGATGTTAGATGGTAGGCCACATAAGCCAAGTTGATGTTGAAACAGAGTTTGGTGTGGTATCACTGATTCTGTTAGTTTATAAATTTTAGCTTCGATAAAATAATTTTTAGCATTTTTCAA